>ULTT01048444.1_pt1 | contig 12808 bp, 11 predicted proteins | sample 1957831 | NCBI WGS metagenome assembly ULTT01 (sample SAMEA4835740, study PRJEB28245) | human gut metagenome | biome: gut microbiome; material: fecal sample | place: Denmark | collected 2008 | reverse complement strand
CGACATGCCAGTTTCCCCTTGTTTCATTTGTGCAGTCCCCCTTTCGTCTCTATTCGAGCACATATCCTGCTGGCAGTTTCATACTCTTTTTCCATTTGCGGCTTTCATAATGAAAATCCGTCATTGTCAATACCCGACTGCTCCCCAGCTCCAGATAAATCAGTATTTTCTTTTCATGAAAAATACAGTTTGGCGGCACTTCATCAGCAGCTTCTTTTCTCAGGTAATTGACCGCTTCCCCACAAAAGACCGCTTCTCTCTGATACGCAATAAAATCTTCCAGGCTCTTTGCCTGTATACACGCTCCGCCGCTCAACCGTGCCTCTAAGTAATCCGCCTTTTTCCCTGTTTCTGCCGGACTGCTAACCGCGTTTTTCTGCGTCAAAGCGTCCATATCTACCAGATAATAAAACCCGTCCAGATAAAAATAATTGACAATATGACTGCTTTCATCCGCAAGAATCCATTCCAGATATCCCTTTTCCGAGTACAAATCCCCCACGATATAATTCAACCATGCGCACGCATCCGCACAGTCTCCCCGATTCGTTTCATACGCATATTTTCCTGACTTATGCAGCCTCCATCGAATCTGCTCAAACTCTTTCTCTACTCGTTCGTTGCACTCCTCAAAGCAGCGTATCATCTGAAAAAGTTGAATCGCTTCGTACACGTTTAAGTGCACTTCTGAACCAAATACCGATGGCGTTTCCCGATTCATCTTTTCCAGCGTTTCGTTCTGGTATCTGCTTTTTCCCAGAGAATGAAACGGTACCCAGTAAACGCCTTTCGCAATACGGGTTCGAAATTCTGCATCGTTTCTCAAATTGATTGTGTCGTACCCCATTTTACCCTCCTTGCTGTTTTTCACGCATACCCTTTCGTCTGCTTCTCCCACATCTGCCAGTAGCGTCCCTTTTGCGCCAAAAGCTCCTAATGGCTGCCGCACTCTGTAATCCGTCCATGCTCCATGACATAGATCCGGTCTGTCAGCGCCGTTACGGAAAGCCGGTGCACAATCCGCCCTTCCTGCAAAATATCCGCCTGTTCGCTGTAGCATTCCCGGTACCATCTGCTCACGCCCCGAAGCGCCAGATTAATCCCACAAAAAAACAGAAGTCCTGCGAAAAAACGCTTCCCGTCCCCCTCCTGCAAACAGGAAATATAAAAGCTCACCGCGAAAATATTGACTACAAATTCCCGCACACCATCCAGTACATGAATCAGGATATGCAGAAAAATCCGCCCTTTCCCAATCCGATAAACCGGAGATATTGTATGTATTTCTGAAGCATAGCTTCCTCCTCCTGTCGTCGATGTCCCCACATCGTTGTTTCTTACTTTTGCAGCATTAAAATCAAATCTACATGAAACAGCTTTTCGTCGCAGGATGTTTTCATTACACCGTTGTATTTTTTTACAATCCGTTCCACGCTATGCAGCCCATAACCATGATTTTCCACATCCGGTTTTCTTGTTTTCAGCCTGCTCTTTTTGTCCATCTGCACAGTTCCGTCATAACTGTTGTATACACTGAGATATAAATTCCCCTGTTCATATTTCAGCTGTATATCCAGATATTTTTCTTTTGCAGTCCGCAGCGCTTCCTGCGCATTATCCAGAAGATTTCCGAGAATTGTGTTAAAATCCACTCCCGGCATCAGGGATTCTTTCGGAATATCAACCCGGATCTGCGGTTTACAGCCGGTCTGTTTTTCAACCAGTTCCAGCTTGTAATTTAAAATGCTGTCCACCTCAACATTTCCGGTTTTGACATATTCCCCTTTTACGCTCTGTATTTCTTCCAGACTTTCCACATAATCTGCCGCTTTCTGATATTCCCCATTTTCCAGATATGCGGAAATCAACTGCAAATGGTTTTTCAGGTCATGCCGCATAATCCGTACATTCTGCTGAGACTGCTCCAACAGCTCCAACTGCTTTAAATACATCCGGTTCTCCTGCAAAATCGTCGCCTGTTCCAGTTTCTCTTCATATTTTTCTGCAACCTTATGATAAACATGAAACGTTCCCAGATTGATCAGGCTGATCAGGACAACTGCCGTGGTTGCCCATTCGTAGGAATCGATCTTTTCCGACATAATTTCCGCCAGACAGATACTTCCAAAAAACAGCAGAACCATGTTCCAGCAGGCACTTGCAGGAATCACCGTCTTTGTTGCAGATACTTTCAGTCGTTCTAACAAAAGAATCAGAAGCAAAATCAAAATACTGGAACACAGACAGCCCATCGCTTCATATTCGATCGGCTTCCCAAGTAAATTGGACAAAATCCACACAACATCTTCTGAAACCACTCCCAGCGCAAGCGCTCCTATCGTAGCAAGCGCTTTTATTTTCCAGCTTCCCTCATGCAGAAAATACGCAACGCAAAAGTACCCTATTATAATCGAAGTCCTGACAATTGCAATGCCTGCACCACACGCATACAATGCAGAATTGATCAGCCAGATTATAAAATAAAGTCCAAATCTTTTTTCCCATCGTATCTTCTTTTGTACCAGGAAGAGATCTATCGTGCGGAATCCGGTATAGATGCTCAATATGTTAAAAACAAACCGGAATATTATTTCAGATATCGCCATTTACGCTCTCCTTTCTATCATTTCCTCCAGCACCTTCTGGCGGATTTCTTCCCTGCAGTTTCGGCTGATCGGCAGCTTCGTTCCGTCCGTCAGACAGACCTCCATTGGCTGAAAAGAGGAAATATAATTCCGGTTGACCAGATAAGATTTGTGAATATGCCAGAATTTATCCACACTCACCAGCTTCTCCACTTCGGTCATGCTTCCATAAAAAGCGTCCCCTGCTCCTTTTTTCGTAACGATCTGAATTTTACGCCCCGTGCACTGGAAATATTGAATCTCCTCTTCCAGAATCTGACACCGGTTTCTGCCTACATGGTACGAAAAATACTTCTTTTTTTGATCTCCGAAAAGCCGGATATACTCCTCCATAATCCGGTCAACCCGCTCCTGCTTAACCGGTTTTAGCAGAAAATCCATCGGTCTGTTCTGGAACAGCTGCATCGCATAGCTTTCCAGCCCGGAAATATAAACAATCTGTGTTATTTCATTTTTCAGATCTGCACGCAGCTCTTTTCCAACCGCAATTCCATCCATTCCGTCTTCAAACTTGATATCCAGAAACAATAAATCAACCGGCGCTTCTTCTGCAAGGAATTTCAGATATTCCTCTCCCCCTTTAAATAGAAAAACATCCAGCCCAAGCTGATGCCGTTTTGCAAAATTTTGCAGATACTGTTCTAACACGCTCCCAAACGCCAGATCGTCATCGCAAATCCCTATTCTGTACATGTCTCCCCCCGTAATGCTCGTTTTTTCTTTTGCGCCCATTTGCACTCTTTGATTGTGCGCCTGCGCTGACGCGCTTTCATTCATTATAACATATTTCGGGGGGGTAAACAGGGGTGGGAAATTTTTATTCCCGGGAAGTATTTTTTACAATCCCTGCAGCCTGATTTTATTACAAAAAAATCTTAGCCCAACTTATAGATATACCAGTTATATCCCTTAAAATACAACGTTTTCTCCCTATTTTCAAAAACAGGAGTTAACGATTTTTCCAACCAGTCTCTTGCGTTTTCCTCATTTACTGCTCCGCTCTCTAACTTTATATTTACATTCGACTGAATCATCATAAAATCAATAAACTGCTCCATCGAAAAATCATAGGCTAATTCATACGTGATCTGTTTTTTTATCTGAAAATCATCCGGCAGTTCTTCCTGTTTCCATATCGTTTCATTTCTGGGCGGTTTGGGAAAACGTTTCAAATATTCATTTTGATACCAATTCGTATAGGAATCGTTTCCCTGCATTTTATCTGTAATCCAGAAATCATAAATCAACAAAATTCCCTGATCCTGCAGAACACGCCCCATATTCCGTAAAAACAAATCCCGGTCAACCCAGTTTACCATCCCGGCTGCAGTGACAATATCATATTTTTCAACGGGTTCTTTTGTTTCTTCCGCTTTTGCCCTGTAAAATGTATATGCTTTGTCATTCTTATATTCTTCCTGACACACCTGAATCATCTGCTCTGAGATGTCCGTACCCGTAACCCGATCGCAAATCAATCGAAGTGCCTTTGTTGACAGACCAGCTCCGCACCCTACATCCAGTCCATTCTGAAAATTTGAAGTAATTTTACAATCCTTCACAAACTGTTCCATCACTTTTTTATGAAGCCACGGTCTGTTCAAATAGCCTTCTGCAATTCTTTTTGCATCAAATGTAATCTGATTCATTTTTCCTCTCATTTCCGCGCACGCTTTTTGCGCATGTCGAGTTTGTGTCAAATGTGCGCAGACACAAATCTCGCGATTGAAAAATTTTATTTTTCAATCTTACCCCTTTCTCACGCTCCTGCACCGGTGTATTCTCCCAGCATTTTATGGAAAAACCGGTACGCCAGCCAAAACAGCAGCACGCCGATTACGGCAGGAGAAATCACAAACAGGAAGCCGGTGATCCCGCTCACTCTGCCCGTCAAATAAACAGACGGATAATAGTTCACAAACGCATACGGCACAATAAACGTGATGAACAGCTGAATCGGAATCGGGTAAATTGAAACCGGATATTCAATAAATCCTCGGATCTGATAGATAAAAATGTCCATCAGGTTATTTGCCCGCACATATTTGATGCTCAGCGAGCCGAAAAAAATGATGATCGCCGACTGAATCAGACTGCCTCCAAGGACAATCAGTGCCAGTACCAGAATCAGGTGCAGGCTGACTCCGATCGCCAGCTTGTTCAGACAGAATACCAGCATAATGAACCCCAACACCACATGGCTCAGAAATCCCAGATAGCTCTGCCGCATAATCAGATGCCAGAACGGGTCGAGCGGTTTTACGAAAAAGATATCGAATTCGCCTGACTGAACCATCTTTTCAATCGACCGGATTGGAATATAGAAAAACAGGCACGCGATTCCGTAGGTCAGCAAATTCAGTGTATACAAAAAGCTGACCTCATAATAATTCCATCCGTTAATCGAACCAAACTGCCTCAGGATAATCCAGATCCCGCAGTAACTGATAATATAGGTAAACATATTAACGAAGATTTCCAGAAAAAAGTTCAGCCGGTATTCCGCCTTGCTTTTTAACAGCAAATAATAAAAATGTCCTACAATTTTCAGATTCATGTCAGCCCCCCTGAATGACGATTTTATAGATTGCCTTTTTCCAGACCAGATAACAAACTGCCCCGAAAAGAACAATCCAGAACAGCTGCTTTCCTAAAATTCCAAGTACCTCTGCCGTTCCGTATTTTCCGATATAGATCGAAATCGGCGCAAAATAAATATACTGAAATGGCAAAACTTCCGCCGTTCTCTTTAAATAGTCCGGGAAAAACCACAGCGGAATCCATGCACCGGAAAACAGCTTAATCAGGTCATTTAACAACCGTTCCAGTGCCCAGACCTGACTGAACCAAAAGCCCAGGATTCCAAGGAAAAAGCAGATCAGAATCCGCAGGAATCCTCCTGCCGCAAAGGAACAGAAAAACAATAAAAAGCTTTTCAAATCCGGAATGGAAAAATGAAAAATGGCATACATCACAATAAGCAGCGGCACTGCGAAAAAAGTGAGCTGAAACAGCATTTCCCCAATCGTCCGCGCCAGCATCAATGAAAAATAGCTGTACGGTTTTACCAGCTCCGTCCCGATTTTTCCGGTATAGATCTGGTCGTTGATTTCACTGATAATCCGGTTGTTTAAAACAATTCCGATCACTGTGCTGACGATGATATAGGTCGTCATTTCCGTAATGTTGACGTCGCTGGTATTATTCTGATAGACCAGCAGCACACGCCAGATGTAATACTGTGCAAAAACAGTCAGAAACAGCGCGACCACCTTTGTGATATATTCGAACCGGTACGCCATGTTCTGTTTAAAAATATTCAGAGACAGTCTCAGATAAAATTTCATGTTCATGCCTCCATATTTTGATACATCCGCCGGATAACGGCTTCGATTTCCGGTTCCCGCACTTCAAAATCGACAATTTCCACTTCACGCCGGAAATAGTCCACAATGTTGATCGGTTTTACTTTGCTTGTATCCGCATTTAACGTCAGACGGTTACGCTCTTTTTCCACAACGAACGGCACAAATTCTGCAGGAATTTCCACCTCAGAAATCGGTTTGGAAAACTCAATATTCACAATCCGTTCTTCCCCATATTTATGCTTAAGCTGATCCAGCTCGCCGTCGAACATTACTTGTCCGTGGTCGATGACGATCACCCGTTTGCACAGCTTTTCCACGTCGGACATATCATGCGTTGTCAGCATAATCGTCGTCTGGTGCTCCCGGTTTACTTCTTTAATAAACTCCCGGATTTTTTCTTTTACAACGACATCCAGACCAATTGTAGGCTCGTCCAGATACAGGACAGCAGGATTGTATACAAGCGCACACGCCAGATCCGCGCGCATCCTCTGTCCAAGCGACAGCTGTCGCACCGCGACATTATCGAACTTATCCAATTCCAGAATATCATTGAAAATTTCCAGATTTCTCTTATAAGTCTGCTCCGGGATGTTATACAACTTCCGATACAGCTCGAGCGTATCCCGCACCGGAATATCCCACCACAGCTGCGTCCGCTGACCAAAAACAAGACCTACCTGCAGCGCGTTCGCCTTGCGGTTTTTATACGGCTCAATACCATTTACAACGACCTTCCCCGCAGACGGAACCAGAATCCCGGACAGCATCTTGATCGTTGTCGATTTTCCCGCGCCGTTCGGTCCAATGTAGCCAATACACTCCCCGTCTTCAATAGAAAAACTGACGTCCTTTACCGCCTCTTTTGTCATGTACTCCCTGGAAAAAATGTCCTTTACAAATCCCCCTGCCCCACTCCGTCTTTTCTGGATTTTGAAGTTTTTGCTGATATGCGATACTTCTATCATTTGATTTTCCCCTTTTCTGTAACCCGTTACGATGTCCTATCATTCTATCATAAAAAAACCTTCTTTTTTCTTAGTTGTAAAAATTAGCGCCATGGCGGTAAAAACTGGTAAAAATATGTAGCTCTTTACATTATACGTCTTGATTTTTCTCGAAATATCGTTTAAACTGAATCTATTCTATTAAAGCAGAACATCTTGCAGAGGGAGATGTTTCAATGCCGTTATATGATCTGAAATCTTTTCTATTTTTTCAAGGTCGGTTCGACCAGGGATTTCTATCAGACGAAAACTGAATATTGGAAAGTTTCAGTTCACGCGTACCTTTTGCAAGCAGATTTTGTGTTTGCACAAACATCTACTGGTGCCATTGAACTGGAACATGCAGAAAACACATGGCAGTACCAGGTGACCTTGCAAAAAGCAGGCAGACTGGTATAAGATAAAGGTATCAGAAAGGCGAAAGATGGAAACGATCAATACACCTTATGATGACGCTTTTCGCACGCTGCTGCAGGATTGTCCGGAGCTTGTAATTCCGTTGATTAACGAGCTGTTTGGCACGAATTATACAGGGCAGGAAGTAGTGATAACGAACTCGAATGAAAATTTTTTGAGGAATCCGGAAGGGAAAAAGGAGAAAAGGATTACGGATTCCAACCTGTCGCTAATTTCTTTAAAAGGAATTTCCAAACGATATCATCTGGAATGCCAGAGTACGCCGGATGGAACGATGGAAATTCGGATGTGGGAATATGATGCACAGGTCGCCTTGATGGAAAAAGAATACAGGGACGGCGTGCTACATGTGAAATTCCCGGATTCGGCAGTGATCTATTTAAGAAGCAGCAGGACAACACCGGATGAACTGAAAATCTGTATCCATGTAAGACAGAAGAAATTGCAGTACGGGATTCCGATTTTAAAAGTAAAGAACTATACTCTGGAAGAAATTTTTGAAAAACAGCTGTGGATGCTGATTCCGTTTTATATTTTTCGATATGAAAAGGAGTTTCCGCAAATTGACGGGAATCAGAAACAGTTATACAGGCTGAGACAGGAGTATGAAAGAGTTGCCAAAATGCTGGATCAGGAGTGTCAGAGCGGACGTATGAAGCCGATTACCTGCGGTGCATTGTGTGAATTGGCGAGCAATGTGGTGGAAAAACTGGCATCGAAATATGACAATGTGGAAAAGGAGGTTACGGAAGTTATGGGCGGAAAGGTATTGAATTATCGGTCGAAGGAGATTTATCTGGAGGGTTGTGCGTTTGGACGAAAAGAAAGTATCATACAGTTAGTGACCAAAAAATATCAGCTCGGAGACAGTGTGGAAAAGATTGCAAAGGATCTTTTGATGAGCGTAGAAGAAGTGGAAGAAATTCTGGGAAAAATTGTTCCCGGGAAAGCGGAATAATCTTATAAGATATTTTTAACAGTCTCCCCGCCACGGTATATGATCCGGCGGGGAGACTGTTTTTCACGGCGCTGACGAAACATATATTTTGCTGTCATTCGCAGCAGAATTCAGACTTCATACAATAAATATATTCAGTCTGCTTTCTCAAGCGAAGGATAAAGAATAGTGTCCACTCCAAAGATATTTTCCTGATGGTCATAATGGATCGTTCCGTGATATTTTTGAACAATCCGTTCGACGTTGCTTAAACCGATTCCGTGTGCCCGAGAATCTTTTTTACTGCTCAAAAAGCGTTGGTTTTTCTGCTTCAGCTGTCCACTAAAGGAGTTGTGGACGCTGATATAAAAGGTTGATTTTGTATATTTTAATTCTACGTTCAGTCGCTTTTCTTTTGTCTGCTTTAATGCGTCAGCGGCATTATCCAATAAATTTCCCAGAAGAATATTCAGATCAAAATCTGGCATAAAGGACTGGCGTGGAACACTGATAGAAAGCTGCGGTTCGCAGTTTAGATCCTTTTGAATATGTTCAAGTTTATAATTTAAAATACTATCAATTTCAATATTCCCGGTTCTGGAATATTCCGAAGAAGTGTTCAGCTGTTCCAAAAACTGCTGTGTGTAATTGGCAGCTTTTTCGTAGTCATTGTTGCTTAAATAAGCAGAAATCAGGGACAGATGATTTTTCATATCATGACGCAGGGATTTTAAATTTTCCTGTGAAGTGTTGATGATTTCAAACTGTTTTGCATACATTTCCACCTGTTGCTGCATGGTGGTCTGTTCGATTTCTTTTCGATAGGATTCTGCAGTCTTTTCATAAATATAATAGGTACTTGCGACAATCAGGCACAATAGCGTTAAGCCAAACATAATAAGATTTTCGGAACAATTCGACAGCATAACGAGTTCCGATAAAACGACGCTTCCAATGGACAGGAAAATCAGATGTAAATAGCTTGCAAGGGGCAGCCTGGCATATCGGTCGAGGTGAACTAACCGTTCAATCAGGAGTATGGCAAGAAACTCTAAAATAACAGATAAAAATCCATAGGTAGTTTCGGAACGAAATGGCAATAAATGGCGTTCATAAATTATCCAGACGAGATTTTCCGCAACAATTCCGGAAGAAAGAGAAATAATTACGGCGAGCAGCTTTTGCGTGATTTTACCCTGAAAAATAAAACAGGCAGCAACAAAAAGACCAATAAACATCGAGAAAGTCGTAAGATTTTCGATATCAAAAAAGAAGTATAGCAGCCAGTTAACAAGCCATACTGCAGCATAAACCGGAAGTGTAATGGCAGGATTCGTAATTCGTTCCGGAAGGAAAAGTTTGATAATGCGGATACCAACATATACGCCTAATAAATTGAAAACGGCATTGAATACAATTTCGTAGATACTCATTTGTACCATCTCCTTTGCATATTCATTTTGAGAAATTTCTGCTGAATTTCTTTTTGATAAGAACGGCTGACAGGAAGAGAAATGCCGATTAACAATATTATGGAATCTGGCTGAAATTCTGCTACATAATTGATATTTACAATGAATGCGAAATCATCATCTCCCCATTTTCGATAAACACCACCCGATCAAACAACTCCAGACAGTTTTCCCGGTGTGTAATAAAAATTCGCGTTGCATCCGGATAAAATTTCCGAATATTATCCATAATCTCTTTTTCCGTATTGACGTCCAGCGCAGAAGTGCTTTCATCAAAAATAAAAATCTTCGGATTCCGCAGCAGCGCCCGTGCCAGCAAAATACGCTGACGTTCTCCGCCGGATACCGCGTTTGCCCGTTCACCGACCACTGTATCCAAGCCCTCTGGCAGCTTCTTAATCCATTCCTCTAACTTCACAAGACGAAGCACTTTTTCCAGATCTTCGTCCGTGTGACTTTGACTGTAAAAAAGAATGTTATCCCGAATCGACAGATTCATCAAATATCCGTCTTGTCCCAGATAAATCAGATTTTTCGTCATCCAGTCATGGGGAACTTTGCAGATATTTTCTCCGCCTACAAAAACTTCCCCATCATATCCATCCAGCAGCCCTGCCATAAGGTTTGCGAGCGTGCTTTTCCCGCTGCCGCTCTTTCCGCAGATCCCCAGAAATTCTCCGGATTTGATCTGCAAGGAAACATCATTTAAAACCATTTTTGTTCCATAGCGGTAGCTGAGATGTTCGACCGCAATGCTGGCATCCGCAGGAACCATGCCTTGCGGCTTGCACGAAGCAAACTCCGACAGCGTCGCGTTCTCTACTCCGCCTGGCGCCGTCTTCCAGCCGCCTGACACATCTGCAACGCTATCTCCAGCTGTCACCGCGTCCGCAAACACTCCAAACACACGCACGATGCTGCTCTTTTTCCGCCGGAAATCGATATGCAAATCAATATATCCGTCCAGCGCAGGCACGATCCAGTCGTAAGCTGCCACAAAAGCAACCAGCGTTCCAGGAAGCATTTCCCCGTTTGCAATGAGCAGTCCTCCGTACAGGTAAAACAGCACATTGATCAGCAGCTCAAATCCGCCGAATACCGCTTTATTGAGCACTTTTCCGTGAAAGGCTTTTCGCTGAATCCGGTACTTTTCCGCCAGCGCTTCCTGTACCCGGTTCAGCTCTTTCTCCTCGCTTGCCGTCCCCTTGATAAAGAGGATATTCGACATCTGCTCCTTGACCGTCTGGTTTACCCGGCTGTTGGTTTCATTGATTTTCTGACCGATCACTTCCTGCTTTTTATCGATTTTCCGGATCAGCACAATCCGCAGGATCATGAGCGCAATCGTCAATGCCGCCAGCAGCAGATTCTGTGCCGCCATGATCGCCATCCCTGCAAACACCGTCGTGTTAATCCAGATTAAACTGCCAAAGCCGAAGTAGAAAAAGTTGGCCAGCCCTTCCGTTTCATCTACAATTTTGCTGATCGTGTCCCCGGAACGGATTGCCGCAAACTCCCGCAGCGGTTTTTCCAGAAAAAATCGGTACATGTCCCGCCGCAGCGTTCCAAACGCATCCAGGATATATTTTTCCAGATGCAAATCCAGAATAATCAGCGTCGTAGTCACAAAATAAATCGAAACATTCACGCAGCTTAACAGAATCAGTATCGGGATATTTCCCTGCGGAATCGAGCGGTTGATGATCTGTTTTACAAGCAACGTCGGCAGCAATAATACCAAACTTCTGAATATGGAAGAAAAGAGCGACAGCCCGAACTTTCCTTTATTCTGGAGAATAACGTTCTGAATCCATTTTTCGGAATAAACCTTTGAATAATCGTTAGAACTTCCCGGATAATCTCTCATCTTGCGCCTCCTTCTACAAACTGCTCCGAGTCCTGAAATGCCGCACTCTCCGTATATTTTTCAAAATAACGGTTCCGCCGTATCACTTCTTCGGTCTTTCCGAAATCTTCAATTTTTCCCTTTTTCAGGTATAAAATTTTATCCGCATATAGGAGCGTTTTCAGCTTATGCGCAGTATAAATAACCGTCCTTTCCTTCGCCGTTTCAAAAATAAAATCCATGACGGTTTCTTCCATCTTCGGGTCAAGCTCCGATGTCGGCTCATCCATCAAAAGCATATCGAACGGGCACAACAGGCTTCTTCCGATATTGATCCGCTGGCGTTCCCCGCCGGAAACTGTATTCAGATTTTCTCCCAGATCTCCTGCGTTACTTTTTACCACTTCCTCCAATCCAAGCGCCCTACACATCTCATCAATTTCAGCCTCACTACAGTCGCTCAAATATCCCATATTTTTGACAATGCTGCTGTCAAACACATAATTTTCCTGCAGGATTACCCGGATATGCTCCCGTAGCTGTCGGCAGTTGATTTCTGCAATATTTTCCCCGCCAACCATTACTGTTCCTGCGTTTGGGCGCACCAATCCGACGATCATCTTTAACAGCGTGGTTTTCCCACAGCCGGTTTCTCCAACGATCGCTATTTTTTCCCCTTTTTCAATCCGAAAAGAAATGCCATCGAGCACCGTTCCGCGTTCATTTTTCAGAGAAACATCGGCAAATTCCACGGTATCAAACGCCATTTCCCGTTCCGGCAAATCGTACTGTATTTCCCGTGGTGCGGATAAAAACTGCTGGAACTTTTCCCCGATTTTCTCCACGACATTGATATCGATATAGAACCCGGAATACGCCCGGATCGGTTCGCTCAGCTTCGGCAAAAGTGCGGCTAACGTCACAACGCTTCCGATGCTCAGATTTCCATGAATGACCGCAATTCCCGCAAAAATATACACCAGTGCAGGTCCCAGCGCCGCCAGCACGCGCGGAACGCTTTTGAACATATTTACCGCTACATATTTTTGCTTGATATCCTCACTCCACTGCTCCTGCAGTCCGCCGAAAACCTCCGTGCTCGCCTGCTCTGCACCG
>ULTT01011834.1_pt1 | contig 12909 bp, 14 predicted proteins | sample 1957831 | NCBI WGS metagenome assembly ULTT01 (sample SAMEA4835740, study PRJEB28245) | human gut metagenome | biome: gut microbiome; material: fecal sample | place: Denmark | collected 2008 | reverse complement strand
CACGAATTTACATTCGCGGAGGTCACTTCATATTGTCTATTTAGCATACGGTTAATCTGGTCAAAGGATGTGTGTCTGGCAACATCATAGGCAACAATCTCATTTGTACACATATCAATGATTGGAGACAGATATAGCTTTCCTTCTGCAATAGCAAATTCAGTAATATCAGTTGCGAAGCTGGTCATTGGCTTAGCAGGATTGAATTCTCTGTTAAGGATGTTTGGAGCAATCTTCCCAACAGTACCTTTGTAAGAGTTGTATTTCTTATATGCTCTAGGATGGGCTCCCTGAAGCTGCAGATGATCATCAGCTTATGAACTGTCTTGTGGTTCAGATGCATGCCATGGTTGTGTAAGGCATACATTACACGTCTATATCCATAGCGTTCCTTGCTATCAGAATGAATCTTCCTGATTGCAGCAATCTGCTCACTATAGACTGCATCTAAACATTTAGAAGGTGCTTTACGTAGCTGGTAAAGGTATGAGCCTCTACTCATCTGAGCTTCTTCTAAAAGCATTTTGAATGGGTATTTAGGCCTTAGCTCAAGCACTAATTGTGCTTTTATTTGTTGGTTTTCTTTCTTAGATAATCTTGGGCTAAGGCCTCGAATTTTTTTGAGAATTCTTCATGGCAGCGAAGTCTTAAAAGTTCTTCTTTTAAGGCTTTTATCTCTTCCTTTGTATACTCTTCTTTATCGGAACTTAACAGACTGTCTAGGTTAACTTTATTTTTATTAGCCTTGACTTCATCTTTCTTTGGTCTGCCAGTTTTCTTCATATTTCTCAGTCCTTCTTCTCCCTTTGACTGATAAATATCATACCAACTTTTTACTGTTGAAAGATTTTTTATTCCATATAGTTGAGCTATTTCTTCAAAACTATGTTTTCCTTCCGCATATACCTTAGCAACCTTTATTTTGAATTCAGCACTGTAATTAGTATGTTTGTTGTTAAGACTTAAACTGTTATTTCTTGCCTTAGAAACAATGGTTCGTACATATCTTTCTGAAAGTCCCCATTTCTTAGAAGTATAAGCTGTTCCGTACCTTTTATGATCTTCAACAACTAGAAGTCTTTCTTCATAAGTTAATTTCATAACAAAACCCCATTATCAATCTTGTGATCAATAATGGGGTTCATACTACTTACGCAGGCTTTTATTTTTTATAAACATAAGTTTATAAATAAGGTCGAAACAAAGTTACAAATACTTATCTGTTCTTTGCTTCATAAGCTAAGAACCTGATGAAGTTCTCTAGTCTTGATTCAGTATCAGGATTTCTGCCTGAGATTGCCAGCATTACTAACTCATTCTCATCGCCGTAAACAATAGCTTCGATTCCATCTTTAGGACATACAAAGCTCCAGCCATTTTTAACGATATTAGAATTGGTTGGAATTTGGCATTGCATCTGTTCTGAAGCAACACGAGCATAGGCCTCTGCAGTTGCATAAGAACCAGCACTCTTACTTAAAGAGGTTACACTAACAGCAAGAGCTCCGTCTGCTGTAACGTAATTTAATGAATTATCAAGACTTGGATTTGGTTCTACAGACCATCCAAAAGGACAAGGAATGATCTTGTCTTGAGATTCATCTGCTTGAGCTACATCGTAGGTTGCACTTGCTGAATCTGCTTTTTCTGAAACTTCTTGAGCTACAGCAGAAGTTGCAAATGCCAAACCTAAACATAATGCACTTGTAAGGCTAATGCTTTTTTTCATATTACTTCTTTAATGTAGAAATGATCTCGTCTGAGATAACCTGAACATCACGATTGCCATCAACAGCAACATACTTAGTTGCAGCTGTCTTTGATAACTCTTTATAGAAAGCTACTAATGGCTCTGTCTGCTCGTGATATACCTTTAAACGGTTACGTACAGTACTCTCTTCGTCATCAGGACGGATAACTAAAGGCTCACCTGTTACGTCGTCCTTACCCTCAACCTTAGGTGGGTTATAAACGATGTGATAGGTTCTGCCAGAAGCTAAGTGAACACGACGACCTGACATACGATTTACGATCTTCTCGTCTGGTACCTGAAGCTCAACAACGGCATCAATTTCGATGCCATTGTCTACTAAAGCCTGAGCCTGAGGAATGGTACGAGGGAAACCATCAAATAAGAAACCGTTCTTGCAATCATCCTTTGCAATACGCTCTTTTACAAGACCTAAGATGATTTCATCTGAAACCAGCTTACCAGCATCCATAACAGCCTTAGCCTGCTTACCAAGCTCTGTACCTGCCTTGATAGCTGCTCTTAACATATCACCAGTTGAGATCTGTGGAATGTTGAAAGCTTTAGTAATGTTCTGAGCCTGAGTGCCCTTGCCTGCACCTGGAGGTCCTAAAAGGATAATACGCATTTGTGTTCCTCGATATTAAAAACAACGATGTTAAAAAAACATCCACTAAAAAACTATACTCTAGGATTATAACATGATCTTAACAGGTCATACAGTAAAGCTAAGCTGCAAACAAAGCTTTAAGTACAATGTACTAATACTTACTAAATTCACTCTTTTACTTAGTTTTTATCGACATCTTCAAGAGGATCAACGCTGTTGATCTTCTTAAGATCTGAGGCATTCTCATCTAAAACATGAAACCATTTTTTTACAGGCTTTGCTTCTAACAACAAAGAGAGTGGGACCACCACTCTGGCCTTGACACTAGCAGGAGCTAAAATTTCCCTTGAAAACTCAAATTCAAGACCATCTGGCAAGATCATAAAATTCTTTGGTTGGACTTCAACCTGAGCTTTTATCAAGTGTAAAGATGGATATTTATATTTTGAAAACTTGTCATAAATTTCATTTGAGCAAATCATGGCAGCTAATTCAGGATCAGAAAAAAGATCTGAAAATTGAATTTGCTTTTGATTATCTAAGCTAATATTGAAAACTTCAGTATATTTAGCTTCTTTATTTTTAAAGTTCTGAACTACCCTTGCAATTACTGATACAAAGCCATATTTACGGATCACTCTGTAGTCTAAATTTACCTTTTGAACAGCACTTTCTCTTTGAGTAAAATCATCACTCTCATACATATCAAAATCAAGATGGTCAGTAATATAACCTATGTAATCGTGCTCAAATTTTCCTACATAATAATTTGTAAAATAAGTACAACTTTTTGCAAATTCATCAGTTTGACATAAGCTAGGATAATGCATGATGGTAGTGGTATAGCTTCTTGCAAAAGTTTCTTCATATGAAGAATCATCTAAAGCCATACTAGTGCCTGATAAAACTAGTAACCCCATCATCAAGATTAGCTTTTTCACTTATTTATCGCCCTTTAATATGAATTCCTTGGCTACAGATTGTCATTATTTGCTGTGCTGTTATCAAGAGTCTTTTGGTTGTCTGACTTTAAAACCGCATCTACTGTAGAGACTACCGTTCCACCATCTAACAGCGTAGTTATGGTGTCGCCCTGCTTTAAGTTCTTAACCTTTGCAATTCGGTCAAAACTGTCTTTAGTTACAGAATAACCTTTTGAAAGAATAAATAATGGATTTAAAAGCTCTAATTTAGATAAATCATTTGCAAAGTCCTTTTCAGCATTAGCAAGTTTTTCCTCGACATCACAATTATTCTGACGCAAAACTAATTCAGAGAGTTTCTTTTTTAACCTGCTTTGATGATCAGTTATGAGTTTATCGTAATTTAGTAAAGTTGCATCAAACGATAATCTGTTCTGAGCTCTCAAAACATACTCATCAATACTTCTATCAAGCCTTGAAACTGTAGTTAATAAAGCTGAAAGCTTGTAAGATACAATAGCAGCTGGCTCAAACATAGATAATCTATGCTTTAGATTTTCAATTTGCTGTGCTTTTTTGATTAAAAGAGCATCTGTTGCATGTTCTAGTTCTGAAATAGCGTAGATTAAAAGATTTCTCTGATTATCGATAATTGCTTCAGGACTTGAGGCTCTTAACCTTTTTTCAACACTCTCAAGTCTCATCTGATAGAGATCAAAACTAGAATCAACAGCATTATCAAGTCTGCGTTTATACTCTTCGAATAAAGAGTACAGATCTGCTTTAGTTACCGATGTTACAAGTTCTGCCGCAGCTGTAGGCGTAGGAGCTCTAAGATCTGCAGCGTAATCAGTCAATGCAATATCAGGTTCATGACCTACAGCAGAAATAATCGGAATTGCACTTTTGGCAACTTCTCTTACTAAAGCTTCATCTGAAAACGGTAATAAGTCTTCAAATGAACCTCCACCACGACCAATAATTAAAACGTCACAGCGTTTTTCATTATTTGCCTGATGCAAAGCTTCAATTAAAGTTCTAGAAGCCCCCTGTCCTTGAACTAAAGCAGGGTAAACAATGATGTTTACAGCATCATTTCGTCTTTGCATGGTCATCTGAATGTCGTGAACGACTCTACCTTCTGTTGAGGTGATTACTCCGACTGTATTTACAAATTTAGGAATTGGTCGATGCAGTAAATCGAAGATGCCCTCTTTTTGAAGCTTGTCCTGAAGAATACGTAACTGCTCCATGATATAGCCAAGGCCGACTTGCCTCATGGAAGAGGCCATCAGTTTGAACTGACCTGTCTTTTGGTAAACAGAACTATTGCCAATGATCTCTACTTTCATACCAATCTCTGGTTTAAAAGAGAGAGCCTGCACTGCTGAATACCACATCACGCAGTCAACTGATGAGAATTCATCTTTGATTTTAAAGTAGAGGTGCCTGTAATTGCCAAGTTCACTGATCTCACCTACTACAATAGCATTACCAAAATTTTTTAAAGCATTGTCTGTGATTTTAAGAAAATCACTTACAGTCATGGCATTAGGAGATATGTCTTGAGAAATAGAAGACTTTGATAATGAGAATTCAGATGATGATAACTCAACTGAATCATTCTGAAATTTAGAAAATCTTGAGACTTTAGAACTAAAGTTTGAATTATTTTGTACAAAAGACATTAAGCACACCTCAACAATAAGAACATTTTATCATGAGAAGAACCTTAATTTTTTTATTTACAAAAGCATGTTTTAAGTTTTTACAAAAACTGAAATAAAAGCCATTTTACAAAGTTTTTGTATAAAAGATTAACGATAAAAATTACATAACTAGCTAATACACATGAAAAAAAATAAAAAAAATTAACAAGAATTTGTTGACATCAAAGAATAAATCTATATAATGGCACACATCGGATGCGGGAATAGCTCAGTTGGTAGAGCATAACCTTGCCATGGTTAGGGTCGCGAGTTCGAACCTCGTTTCCCGCTCCAAAGTGTGGCGCGTTAGTAAAGCGGTTATACAGCGGATTGCAAATTCGTATAGTTCAGTTCGACTCTGAAACGCGCCTCCAGCTAAAGTTTGCCCAGGTGGTGAAATTGGTAGACACAAGGGACTTAAAATCCCTCGGAACTTATACTTCCGTGTCGGTTCGACTCCGACCCCGGGCACCACTTCGAAAGAAGTAGTGCAAACTTTAGTACACCTTGCCCAGGTGGTGAAATTGGTAGACACAAGGGACTTAAAATCCCTCGGAACTTATACTTCCGTGTCGGTTCGACTCCGACCCCGGGCACCACTTAACTAGCAGTCTAAGACTGCTTTTTTTATCTCTAAAATTATATTTTTTATTTATTTTTCAAATAGTTATTTTTTTACTTTCTAATTTTTCTACTTCTACACTACTCAGACATTATTAGCCTAACCTGCTATACTAAATAAAGCTTCAACTAAACTTTTTATCTTTTTCAATATGAATTCATCAAGTCCATTGAATTTTATCAGTTATGTATCTTTTAAAAGGATCATCCGATAAGTTTTATAAAATCGGACTTCCAAATCTTGAGGCTAAAAAGGCCTTTGCTGACCGCTTATTGGATCTTTTAACCACAAAAAAAGATGCAAAATAAGGTATACAATATCTTTTTACGAAGCATTATCTTTGGTGATGTAAATAATATAAAAGAAGGTTTTAACACCTTTTTTAATGAGCTTTCAAAAGACTTAGTAACAGTCTTTAATGAAGCATGTTTTAAAGATGTATTAAAGATTGCAATGCTTACCTTTAATGTATCAGCTTCAACTGAGGTAATGGGCTCTTATGGTAGAGCTGATATTACAGCCGAAGCTGGTGACTACCTGTATGTCTTTGAATTAAAGGTAACAGATAACAGTAAAGACATTGCAACAAAACTTTCTGAAGCTAAAGATCAAATCATTAAGAACAAGTACGCAAGACGTCTTACAGATAAGACTGTAATACATGTAGCTATAGTCGTAAAGAATAACTCTGAGAGTAGAGAAAAGAGTGATCCTCACAGTTTGTGAGATTGTTGCTTTAGAAAAGGTAGATAACTGGATATAACTTTATTTATGCTCTCTCCTTTGAACTATAGAAGAAAGGACAGTTCCTAAAGAATAACAATGAAGAGGATATTTTTAGTAAATACGGAAACTTAGGAGACTTATTTCTTCATCTTTAGAAATTTTTTTTGTTCCAATTTGTTGACAAGGTAACATTATCCACTTATAATGCAACTCGTTCGGTGATTAGCGCAGCCCGGTAGCGCATCTGGTTTGGGACCAGAGGGTCGTAGGTTCGAACCCTACATCACCGACCATCTCAAAGCATCTTCCTCCTATTTAAAATGATTCAAAACAACTTAAATTATCTGAGTAAGTGTTTTTGTATCTTTTATTTACCCAAAAATAAACCTCCAACATTTGGTCAGAGGTTTTATCTTAATGAAACAACAGTTGTTGCACTACACAGCTATTTCTTTACTTTAATGATTTCTCTAATCTTAGAGAGGTTATTTAAAGCCTCATGTAAGGTTTCATCTGATTTTGCAAAGTGCAGTCTGATATAGTTGTTTACAGGTTCTTTAAAGAATGAAGAACCAGGAACAGCACCTACTTTAACATCACGAGCAAGATCTATACAGAAGTCATAATCTGACTCATAACCGAACTCACCGATATCTACCATTACAAAGTATGTACCCTGTGGCTCATAGTACTTAAGCCCAATCTCATCTAGCCCTTTGCAGAAGATATTCTTTCTGTGGGTGAAAAGATCACGTACACCTTGATAGTATGAATCAGGCAGCTCTAAACCTGCTATTACAGCCTCCTGCAGAGGTGCTGCTGCACCTACGGTTAGGAAGTCATGAACCTTACGAACTCTGTCCATTACGTAAGCAGGAGCACATACATAGCCTAATCTCCATCCGGTAATTGAGTAAGTCTTTGATAAAGAATTACACATTACAGTTCTGTCTTTCATGCCAGGTAAGGTTGCAAAGTAGGTATGATGATATGGCTCAAAGATGATGTGCTCATATACTTCATCTGTAATTACAAAAGCATTGTACTTTTCAACGATACGAGCAATAGCAAGTAACTCATCACGGGTAAATACCTTACCTGAAGGATTTGACGGGTTACATAAAATCAAAGCCTTAGCGCCCTGCTTAAATGCATTCTCAAGCTCATTCTCATCAAAAGAGAAATCTGGGACATGCAATGGTACATAAATAGGAGTAGCACCACAGAGAACAGAGTCAGCTCCGTAGTTCTCGTAGAATGGAGAGAAGATAGCAATCTTTTCACCTGGATTGATGGTTGCCATAACCGCACACATCATAGCCTCAGTACCACCACAGGTGATACAAAGTTCCTGCTGAGGATCTACCTTGATACCAGAAAAATGCTCAATCTTTTTGGCTAATGCATCTAAGGTCTTAGGAGCACCCCAGGTAATTGCATACTGATGTGGACCTGTGTGAGCTACTTTCTCTAATCTGTCCATCAATGGCTTTGGTGGATCATTATCAGGAAAACCTTGAGATAAATTTACAGCACCATACTGATTACATACACGAGTCATACGTCTGATTACAGAATCAGTAAAGTATTTGGTTCTTTCGCTTAGTTGGATCATAAAATTCTCGATATTAAATTCTACTTACAATATTGTCTTACAACAGTTAGTTATAAACCGTATCCACTGTGTGGGTTTAACAGGTTAAACTCATCAAATGACTTCTTAACACCTATCATTAAGCTTCTATACTCTTCAGGTGTGTTCTGTAAGAAGAAATCACGCTTGCCCTTACCTACACCATGTTCACCAGAAACTACACCGCCTAACTCATAAGACTTCTTATAGAGTTTCTCCATAGTATTGTGCAGCACTTCAGGCCACTTTTCATCAGCTATATTATCCTTTAATACACACAGGTGAACATTACCGTCACCAGCATGACCGAAAGCTACGATTCGAGGAGAGCCTGAATCTGTTAATTCGTTTACGTAATCTACAAAATCAGTAATTCTGTTAATTGGAACTACAATATCAATAGGTTCCCATGGTCCTGAGGCATTAACAGCACGGGCAATCGCGCCTCTAATCTCCCAGATATCCTTTGCTACAGTTTCATCATCTAAAGGAATAACCTCAATTGCGCCATGAGCCTTAACCACTTCCTTTAGCTTCTCAAAACGCTCATATACGCCCTTCTTATCGCCATCTAAAGCTACGATTAGGTAAGACTTGGCATTCTGACATGGGAAGCTCTTATTTAAGTATTTCTCACCGTATGCAATAACCTTCTTTTCAACAAATTCAATTGCTGTAGGATCAAGATGTGATTTAAAGATGATATTAACATTGCTGATGCCCTGCTTTAAGGAATCATAGGCAATGACTGTGTTTAAGGTAAACTCAGGTAATGGCAGTAACTTTAGGACAATCTTGGTGATAACACCTAAAGTGCCTTCTGAGCCGACTACTAGCTGCTGTAAATTCAAACCTGTTGAGAACTTATAGGTCTTGACACCTAAATGAACTTTAGTGCCATCAATCTTATAAAGATCTAAAGCTAGTACATAGTTTCTGGTTACACCGTACTTTACAGCCCTCATGCCACCTGCGTTAGTTGAGACGTTACCGCCAATTGAAGCCCCCTTTTCAGCAGGATCTGGTGCGTAGAGGTAACCTCTTTTTTCAACATATTCGATAAGATCACGTAAGATCACTCCTGGCTGAACTGTCACAGTTAGAGTTTCATCATCCAACTCTAAGATCTGGTTCATATCAGACACATCTAAAACTACGCCACCGTCTGGGATGGTAGAGCCAGCAAGATTGGTACCTGCACCTCTTACTACCACGTTTAAACGATTGGCATAAGCAATCTTTAAGATGATCTGTACATCATCTTCATCTTTAACTCTTGCGTAGACATCAGCATGACCTACACGTGCCCCTATAAAGTCTGAAAGGTATTTCTTTTCTATATCTTTACCGAAAACTAAAATACCTTTGATCTTACCTTCAAATAAACTTTTTATATCTTTCATAAAGCGCTCTAAAAAAACAAGGAGAGTCTTAGCTCTCCACATAGATTATTTAATGAGTTAGTTTCTTCGCTACATAGTCTCCGATATATTGAGCTAACTGCACAATAAAGACTAGAACTACAATAGTAAAGATCATGATACCAGTTTCGTATCTGTAGTAACCGTACTGAACAGCTAAGTTACCGATACCACCACCGCCAACCATGCCGGCCATTGCAGAGAAACCGATCAAACTGATAAAAGTAACTGTAATACCGCGAGCAATACCAGGAGCAGCCTCAACTAACAGCACTTTTCTGATGATAAGTGAGGTTTTAGCACCAGTTGCTAAAGCAGCCTCAATCACACCTGAATCAACTTCTTTTAGAGAAATCTCAATCAGTCTTGCTAAGAACACTGTAGCTGTAATTGATAAAGGCACAGATGCTGCAACAGGACCAATCTTTGTGCCTACTAAGAAGAAGGTAAATGGCAGAGTAAATACCACTAAGATAATAAATGGTACTGATCTGATAAAGTTAATAACTGCTGCAATTACCTTATTTAAAACAGGCTTTTGGAAGAAAGCCTTATTTGCAGTAAGGTACAGTAAAAAGCCAAAGATGCTGCCAAATACCAGAGAAAACACAAATGAGATCCCCAGCATGATGGCAGTTTCATAAATTGCCTTCCACAGCTCATTCTTTAAAATGGTAATGGTTGATTCTAAGATCTCATTAAACATTTTCTACTCCTTTTGCAAAAGTATACTTGTGAACGTATGCTTTTTCCTTGAGTACTGACAGTGCTGAATCAATCTCGTTGGCATCATTGCCACGTAAAGAGATCAATAGTCTGCCCAATGGCTTCTTCTGAATGTACTCAATGTTACCTGCAATGATACTCAAGTCAGTATTGGTAAAACGTCTTGAGATATCAGAGATAACAGGCTCATAAGCATTTTCTTCTTTAAAGGTGATTAGATACAGATTCTTCTCATGCTCTAAGACCTCAGGAGGAACAACACCTTCAAATGACTTGTTAATTAAGTTCTTTGCAGCATCACTTTGTGGATGAGCAAAGACATCATAAGAACTGCCAACCTCTACTACCTTACCGTTGCTCATTACTGCCACTCTGTCAAAGAGGCTCTTTGCCACTTCCATCTGGTGAGTAATGAATAAAACAGTAATAGGATATTTCTGCTTAATGTTTTTTAAAGTCTGGATAACTTCTTTAGTGTTATCAGGATCAAGTGCTGAAGTTGCCTCATCACAAAGCAGGATCTCTGGGTTGTTAGCTAAAGCTCTGGCAATAGCCACACGCTGTTTCTGACCACCTGACAGTGAATTTGGATATAGCTTTGCCTTATCAGACAGGCCTACAAGCTCTAAGAGCTTATCTACACGAGGCGCAATCTCAGACTTAGGAGTATTTGATGCTTTTAAAGCAAAAGCCACGTTCTCAAATACTGATGCATTTTTCACTAGGTTAAAGTGCTGAAAGATCATACCAATCTTAAGGCGCAGAGCGCACAGCTCAGCTCCTTCTAACTTGGTAATATCTTTGCCATCAACAATGACGCTTCCAGATGAAGGACGTTGCAGTAGGTTTACTGTTCTTACAAGAGTAGACTTACCTGCTCCTGAAGAACCTACTATTCCAAAGAACTCACCCTTCTTGATCTCAAGATTTGCAGCATCTACTGCTGTAAAGATCTTGTCCTCACGGGTAAATTGTACTGTGACATTTTTAAATTCGATCATATCGTTCTACTTATATATTGTCGTGTTAAAGAATATACCTTTGTATATTACTTAGCAGGCCACCAAGCTGGACGAGTGAAAGCGTCAAACTCGTGATCATTGTTAATTGCTTCAACAAATTCTTTTGACTCTATAGCATCTTTAAAGAGCTTACCGATGGTGTTCTCATTCTTAGCAGCAACAGCTACTACGTTCTTAATAGGCTCTAATACTTTCTCAATACCTAAAGCTTTTGCGTAATCCATGCCTGCAGCGTATGCGTAGTTACCAGGTACGAAACCTACATCAATACTGTCTAATGATCTTGAGATCTGAGCAGCTTCCATTGGAACGAACTTGAAGTTCTTTGGATTATCCTTAATATCAGCAATTGAAGCTTTCTGATCATTGTTCTCAGTCTTTAAGGTAATGATGCCTAAATCTCTTGCGATACCTAAAGCTCTTGATAAGTTAACAGCATCTGTAGGGATACCGATCTGAGCACCTTCTGGAACTTCATCAAATGACTTGTACTTATCTGAGAAAACACCTAAACCTAATGTTGGAACGTTGATAACATTCTTTAACTTTAAGCCCTGGTTCTCAACGATACCGTCTAAGTACTTCTTGTGCTGCATCAAGTTAACATCAATGTCACCTGAATCTAGAGCAGCATCAGGCTGAACGTAATCGGTAAACTCAACGAACTCAATCTTATAGCCCTTTGCCTCTAAGATTGGCTTTACATGCTTGTCGAGCATTCCTCTGTAAGGTCCTGGAACAACACCTACCTTAATGGTTGAAGGGATAGTAGAAGCAGTAGTTGCATCTTCTTTTTTCTCATCACCGCAAGATGCTAAAGATAAAACTGCAGCACCTAATAACAAAGCTTTCGAAAACTTACCTAAAAATTTCATTTTTTCTTCTCCTATATAAGGTTCTTTTAAATTCTTGTAGTTTTATAAACGCTCTAAAATAAGGATCATTTACAAAATCTTCAATTCACATATATAAACTAGGTTTTGAGTAAGTCTACCTAAGTTAAAGGTAGTGTCAACACCGTATTTAACTTAATTAGCAGGATTTATTTCTCTTGCCTTGCAACGCCTGTAAAGACTGGGCTTTACAGGCGTTTTTACAAATTATCTCTTATGTTTTGTTTGCACCTATTTGGTGATTAGTTTGAGGATTAATGTTGTAACTTCTATATAGACAGCTACGTATTTATTTACATTTACCTTATTTATCTACGTAGCTATCAGTTAACTCTTAGTCCTTTGGCCACCATGCTGGTTTTGCAAAGTTCTTGAATACAGGATCTGAATCTACACCTTTAATGAACTGTAAATCTTCAACACATTCTTTTAAGAACTTACCTACACCGTTTACTCTGTGGTTTTGAACAGCGATCACTAACTTAATTGGCTCTAAAACGTTCTCTGCGCCTAATGCATGTTCAAAATCAAGCTTTGCTGCATATGCATAGTTACCTGGTACAAAAGCGGCTGCAATTGAGTCTAATGAACGAGGCAACTGAGCAGCTTCCATTGCTACGAACTTAAGAGCTTTAGGGTTCTTATCAATATCAGCAATAGAAGCTTTCTGCTCATCTTTATCTGACTTTAAGGTAATCACTCCTAAGTCACGAGCAACACGTAAGGCTCTAGCTAAGTTAACAGCATCATTAGGAATACCAACCTGTGAACCTTCAGGGATTTCATCTAAAGTCTTGTAATTCTCTGAGAATACAAAGATACCTAAGGTTGGGAAGTTAATGGTGTGGGCCCACTAAGCTGAAGATGCTAAAAA
>ULTT01010943.1_pt1 | contig 13249 bp, 9 predicted proteins | sample 1957831 | NCBI WGS metagenome assembly ULTT01 (sample SAMEA4835740, study PRJEB28245) | human gut metagenome | biome: gut microbiome; material: fecal sample | place: Denmark | collected 2008 | reverse complement strand
GGCTGTCAAAGTTATATATAATGCCAAGACTTCAAGAATTGGAGTATGTAATGCGTGTGAATCATTGGTTATTCACAAGGCTGTTGCAAAGCAGGCAATTCCACTTATTGTAAATGCACTTAAAGAAAAGAATGTTGAAGTGCGTGGTGATGAATATGCAATGCAGTGTGATTCAAGAATTGTTCCGGCAAGTGATGATGACTGGGGAATGGAATATCTTGATTATATTATATCTGTTAAGACTGTTGACTCTGTTGACGAAGCAATAGAACATATTAATACATATAACACAGGCCATTCAGAGTCAATAATTACTAAAGATTACAATAATGCCAACAGATTTCTTGATGAAATAGATGCTGCATGTGTATATGTAAATGCTTCCACAAGATTTTCTGATGGATTTGAATTCGGATTCGGTGCTGAGATTGGAATAAGCACACAGAAGCTTCATGCAAGAGGTCCTATGGGGCTTAAAGCACTTACAACTACTAAGTATGTTATATACGGAGAGGGGCAGATAAGACAGTAAGCTGTTTTATAAGTATGGGGTGTTTTTATGATTAGAAGAGATTTTGATTTAGAAGAAATGAAGTATTTTCTTCATCTTGTCGGACAGAGTACAGATGATTATCTTTATATACTGGATTTAACTAATGATAAAGCTGTTTATTCAAAATCAATAACTAATGTGTTTGCACTTGATTCAGAGGAATTTTCCAATGCTACGCAGGAATTGGTTAAAGTTGTTCATCCGGACGATATTGATATGCTGATGAATGATATACAGGATGGAATGAATGGAAGAAAGAGCAGTCATAATTTAGAGTACAGATGGAAAACTGTGGATGGTGAATATGTTGCTATAAATTGCAGAGGACAGTATGTAATAAGCCAGGGGGCTATTTACCTTATTGGAAGAATATCAGAGATTGGGAAACAGAGCAGATTTGATAATAATACAGGGCTTTACAGGGAAATTGTTCTTGAAAATGTATATAATGAATATGCTAAAACAAGAAACGCATCAGGTTTTATTATGCTTGTTGGTGTAGATAATTTTAAAGAAATTAATGAAAAATATGGTGCAAAAACAGGTGATGAAGTATTGAATATTCTTACTGATTCAATAAAGAAATATATTGACACACCACTTAGAATATTCAGAATGCCTGGTGATGAATGTGCCATATTTATGCCATATTCCATGGAAAATGATATTGGACAGGCTAAGATTCTCTATAAGAGAATAAGAAATCGTATTGACAGAGCAATTGAAAAAAGAAAGTATGACATATTTTTCACAATATCAGCAGGGGCTGCTGAATTTGATACAGAGAAAGACAGTTTTAATGAGTTGTTAAAAAATGCCAAATTTGCTCTCCATGTTGCCAAGCTCAATGGTAAGAACAGATGTGAAATATTTGTTGAAACTGAGTATACAGAGTATATAGAAAAACTTAGTGTTCAGGATGAATTACGCAGATGTATAAGTGAAGGCTTTGAAGGATTTGAATTATATTTTCAGCCAATATATAATACTGACAATGACAGTTTGTCAGGAGCAGAGGCTCTTATAAGATGGAATAGCAGAAAATATGGATTTATAGGTCCTAACACATTCATACCTCTTCTAGAGGACAGTGCACTTATTATTCCACTTGGAAGATGGATAATTAATACTGCTGCTAAGGCATGCAACAGATGGATTACCAGTATTCCGGATTTTGTAATGCATATTAATCTGTCTTTTGTACAGATTGTCAAAAGTAATATAATTAAAGATGTATTAGAGAATATCGAAAGATACAGTGCGGCTAATAATCATTATGTATTTGAAATAACAGAAACTATTGAGATGGACCAGATACCAGCTGTTCAGAACGTATTTAAAGAATTTGCAAAGAATGAATTCAGATTCGCTATTGATGACTTTGGAACAGGATATTCAAATTATGGATATATGCGTGACAGAACATTTGATATAGTTAAGGTGGACAGGTCTTTTGTAACTGATATAGATAAGCTTAAAGATAATTATCTTATGGTAAGTTTTATAATTAAGATGGCACATGAGATGGGATTGCATGTGTGTATTGAGGGTGTTGAAACAAAGGAAGAGCTTTCATGTGTTAAGAAACTTGGTGCAGATTATATTCAGGGGTACTATTATGGTAGACCGGTATGCCTGCAGGATTTTGAAGAACAGCACTTGAAAAGATTTGTATTAGGATAAGTTTAGAATGGAGAAATGTAGATAATGCAGGAAGTTAATAACACCAGTGCGCTTGAAGAACAGCTTTATTATATTGGAGAATGCAAGAAGTTCTTAGAAAAGAAAACAAAAGAAATAGGAAGGCCTTTGTATGCGTGTGTTCATACTTTCGGGTGTCAGATGAATGCAAGGGATTCTGAGAAGCTTCTCGGTGTACTTAAAGAGATTGGATATATTGAAACAGAGGATGAGGATAAATCAGATTTTGTCATATATAATACATGTACTGTAAGAGAGAATGCCAACCTTAAGGTTTATGGACGTCTTGGACATCTTAAGAATGTCAAAAGAAAGAATCCGCATATGCTTATTGCAATGTGTGGCTGTATGATGCAGGAGCCTGATGTGGTTGAGAAGATAAGAGATTCTTATAAATTTGTTGATATTGTTTTTGGAACATTTAACATATATGCAATGGCAAAGCTTATATATAACAGAATTACATCAGGAAGCCAGGTTATTGATATATGGGAAAAGACAAAGGATATTGTTGAGGAGCTTCCTACAGAAAGAAAGTTTCCATTCAAATCAGGCGTTAATATTATGTATGGCTGTAATAACTTCTGTACATACTGCATCGTTCCGTATGTCAGAGGAAGAGAGATAAGCCGGGAGCCTAAGGATATCATTATGGAGATTGAGAGGCTTGTGAAGGATGGTGTCAAGGAGGTTATGCTTCTTGGACAAAATGTTGATTCTTATGGAAAGACGCTTGACAATCCGGTATCATTTGCGCAGCTTCTAAGAGAGATTGATAAGATAGAGGGACTTGAAAGAATCAGATTCATGACACCTCATCCAAAGGATATAGAAGAGGAGACACTTGAAGTTATAAGGGATTCAAAGAAAATATGTAATCATATACATTTCCCATTACAGTCAGGAAGTTCAAGGCTTCTTAAGCTGATGAACAGAAAGTATACTAAAGAACATTACTTAGAGCAGGTTGAGATGATAAGAAGAATACTGCCTGACGTTTCTATTACAACTGATATTATTGTTGGTTTTCCTGGTGAGACAGAGGAAGATTTTGAGGATACTATTGATGTTGTAAAGAAAGCAAAGTTTGATAGTGCGTATACATTTATATATTCAAAAAGAACGGGTACGCCTGCTGCCAGAATGGAGAATCAGGTGCCTGAGGATGTTGTTAAGGACAGATTTAACAGACTGCTTGCAACTGTCAATGAAGTGTCACATGAGCATATCAGAAGATATGAGGGCATGGATATGAAAGTCTTGGTTGAGGGTAAAGATGACCATGAAGAAGGTTTTGTTACAGGCAGAATGACTAATAATATTCTTGTACATTTCGCAGGGGATGAATCACTTATCGGACAGATTGTTACAGTACATCTTGACGAATGTAAAGGATTTTACTATATGGGCAGACTTATCGAGGATTAATCAGGGAGTAATATAATGGCAGAGTATTCACCAATGATGCAGCATTATCTTGCTACTAAAGCAGAGTACAAGGACTGCATACTTTTTTACAGACTTGGAGATTTCTATGAAATGTTTTTTGATGACGCTTTAGTTGTCTCTAAGGAACTGGAACTTACATTAACAGGAAAAGACTGTGGACAGGAGGAACGTGCGCCTATGTGCGGCGTTCCTTTTCATGCGGCAGAAACTTATATTAACAGGCTTGTTTCTAATGGACACAAGGTCGCAATATGCGAGCAGATGGAAGACCCTAAGCAGGCAAAAGGCATTGTCAAAAGAGAGGTTATAAAGGTTGTAACACCGGGAACTAACTTAAACAGTCAGGCACTTGATGAAACTAAGAATAATTATCTTATGAGTATTGTTTATCTTGGAGATGTGCTTGGTGTTGCTATTGCAGATTATTCAACAGGTGACTTCTTTGTAACTGAGATTGAGACAGGTGCGGAGCTTATTGATGAAATTAATAAGTTTGTTCCGTCAGAGATAATACTTAATGAGTATTTTGCAATGAGCGGAATAGACCTTACGTTTATATCAGAGAAGCTTTCCATATCAGTGTCAACACTTGAAAACTGGTACTTTGATGATGATTCCTGCAAGGCAAAGTTAAAAGAACATTTTCATGTAAATATGCTGGACGGACTTGGAATCAAGGATTATCCGGTAGGAATTGATGCTGCGGGAGCACTTCTTATATATCTTACCCAGACACAGAAAAGTGACATGTCTCATATAACAAGCATTGTGCCTTACACAACAGGTAAATATATGCTTATAGACAGTTCATCAAGACGAAATCTTGAGCTTGTTGAGACTATGCGTGAAAAGCAGAAAAAAGGCTCGCTTCTGTGGGTACTTGATAAGACCAAGACTGCAATGGGCGCAAGAGCGTTAAGAAATCTCGTGCTGCAGCCGCTTATTAACAGAGACGAGATCATAAGAAGACAGGATGCGATAGAGGAGCTTTCTGATAATGCAATTGACAGGGAAGAGATTCGTGAATATCTTGGCCCTATATATGACCTTGAGCGAATCATGACTAAGATTAGTTGTAAGTCGGCTAATCCAAGGGATTTAATTGCATTTAAGAATTCTCTGGAGATGATACCTCACATTAAGAATCAGATAGGACATTTTAAGTGTGATGTATTCAGACAGTGCTTTGAGCAGATGGACGACTTAAAAGACTTATATAATCTTGTTGACACTGCAATTATTGATGATCCTCCGATTACAATGCGTGATGGCGGAATGATAAAGGACGGCTTTTCAGCAGAGGCTGATGAGCTTCGTAATGCCAAGATTAAAGGAAAAGAATGGCTTGCAGAGCTTGAAAGCAGGGAGAAAGAAAAGACAGGAATTAAAAATCTTAAAGTTAAGTATAACAAGGTATTCGGATATTACCTGGAGGTTACTAATTCATTTAAAAACCTTGTTCCTGCTGAATGGGTACGAAAGCAGACTCTTACCGGTTCTGAAAGATACACTACAGATGAGTTAAAGCATCTTGAAGATATTATTCTTGGCGCAGAGGATAAGCTGTACTCACTTGAATATGATTTATTCTGTGAAGTCAGGGAGCGCATAGCGGCAGAGGTTGTAAGGATACAGAACACTGCCAAGGCTGTTGCAATGATTGATGTGTATGCTTCACTTTCTGTTGTTGCAACACAGAATAATTTCGTAAGACCTAAGATTAATGAAAAAGGTATTATAGATATTAAGAACGGCAGACACCCTGTAGTTGAGAAGATGATTTCTAATGATATGTTCATTGCCAATGATACTTATCTTGACAATGGAATGAACAGAATTTCAATTATCACAGGTCCTAATATGGCTGGTAAATCTACATATATGAGACAGACGGCACTTATTGTGCTTATGGCACAGACAGGCTCTTTCGTTCCAGCTGATTCAGCAAATATATGTATTGTTGACCGTATATTTACACGAGTCGGAGCGTCTGATGACTTAGCTTCCGGTCAGTCAACTTTCATGGTTGAGATGACAGAGGTTGCCAATATCTTAAGAAATGCAACTCCTAAGAGTCTTATAATTCTTGATGAAATAGGAAGAGGAACAAGCACATTTGACGGATTGAGTATTGCATGGGCTGTTGTTGAGTATATTGCCAATACTAAATACTTAGGAGCCAAGACACTTTTTGCAACACATTATCATGAACTTACTGAATTAGAAGGAACTCTTGACGGAGTTAATAATTACTGTATTGCTGTCAAGGAAAACGGGGATGATATTGTTTTTTTAAGAAAGATTGTAAAAGGCGGTGCTGATAAGAGCTATGGTATTCAGGTTGCCAAGCTTGCAGGAGTACCTGATGTGGTTCTTAACAGGGCAAAGGAGCTTGTTGTGGACTTAAGTGATGCTGATATATCACAGAAAGCTAAGGATATTGCACAGTATTCAAAGAAACTTGACAAGATGAATGACAAGTACAGAAAGGTTAATGACCTTGAAGTTAAGCAGATGTCTCTTTTTGATACTGTTAAGGATGATGATATAGTAACTGATATAATGAATCTTGATATAAGCAATATGACACCTATTGATGCACTGAATACGCTTTATAAGCTGCAGGGAAAAGCTAAGAACCGCTGGTAAAACAGGGAGGATTGTATGTCAATAACACTTTTAGACCAGAATACGATTAATAAGATTGCTGCAGGAGAGGTCGTCGAAAGACCTTCTTCTGTAGTTAAAGAACTTGTTGAAAATGCTATAGATGCCGGAGCAACTGCGATTACAGTTGAGATAAAGGAAGGTGGAATTTCATTTATCAGGGTTACTGATAATGGAAGTGGTATCAATAAAGATGAGATTGAGATAGCATTTAAAAGACATGCAACAAGTAAAATTAAATCAATTGAAGATCTTATGGCTGTTTCGTCTCTGGGCTTCAGAGGTGAGGCACTAGCGAGTATAGCTGCTGTATCACAGGTTGAACTTATTACCAAGACTGCTGACAGTCTGAGTGGTGTGCGTTATACAATTGATGGCGGAGCACCAGGTGAAGTGGCAGAAATAGGCGCTCCGGAGGGAACTACATTTATTGTAAGAAATCTTTTCTATAATACTCCTGTTAGAAGAAAGTTCTTAAAGACAGCGACTACCGAGGGAGGATATATTGGTTCGCTTGTGGAATATCTGGCACTTTCGCATCCTGATATTTCGTTCAGGTTCATAAGTAATAACCAGAATAAGCTGCATACATCGGGTAATATGAATCTTAAAGATATAATATATAATGTGTATGGCAGGGATATAACTAATAATCTGTATGAAATCAGCGGCAAGTCGCAGGATATTGAGGCTTCTGGTTTTATTGGCAAGCCTATGGTTGTCCGCGGAAACAGGACATATGAGAATTATTATATCAACGGCAGATATATCAAGAGCAGTATTATAACTAAGGCTATAGAGGATGCCTATAAGGGCTTTATAATGCCACATAATTATCCGTTCAGTGCGATACATTTTAAGATTAATCCTGCAATTATTGATGTAAATGTACATCCAACCAAGATGGAACTGCGATTCTCGAACAATGAATATATATATAATTTTGTATATGATACATGTTTAAAAGCTCTTAATTCAAAAGAACTTATTGCAGAAGTTTCTGTGCCTGATCCTGTTGCATTTAAAATGCAGGAAGAACCTGTTGTAAGAAATGTTATGCCGGATGTTAAGCTGCCAGAGAAGAATGTTTCGGATAGTATGCCATGTAAGACAGAGACAAAATCTGCAGAGTCTGCAAAAGCAGAAATTAAGCCGAAAAGACTTCCGGAGCCATTTGAAATTAAGGGTTCTTTGCAGATGGTTAAAGAAGATAAAGTAAGATATGAAGCTGTGACAAAATCTGAACCACCAAAGCAGATGAACCTTTTTGAGAATAAGCTTCTTGATATGAACAGCCGTAACAAATACAGAATCATAGGGCAGCTGTTTGATACTTACTGGCTTATTGAATTTGAAGATAAGTTCTATATGATGGATCAGCACGCAGCGCATGAGAAGGTGCTTTATGAAAGAACGATGAACAAGCTTCATAATAAGACGATTGGAACTCAGATGATTCTTCCACCGATTGTACTGTCACTTAACATGCATGAGGAAGAAATATACAAGACTAATCAGGATATATTTAAAAGATTAGGGTATGAGATTGAAGAGTTTGGCGGCAATGAATATAAGGTTACAGGAATTCCTGCCGGACTTCCTAAGATGGATTACAAACAGCTCCTTATTGATGTTCTGGATGGACTTTCTGAAGAAAGTGCCAGCAAAGATCCTGATATTATTACTGAAAAGGTTGCAAGCATGTCATGTAAAGCGGCTGTAAAGGGCAATAACAGACTGTCATTTAATGAGGCATTTGAACTGATGGACGAGCTTATGAAGGCAGAGAATCCATATAACTGTCCACACGGCAGACCAACACTTATTATGATGAGCAGATATGAGATAGAAAAGAAATTTAAACGAATAGTATAGAGGCTGATATGAAGAAAGAACCTTTAATAATACTTACAGGTCCGACAGCAGTTGGAAAGACTGAACTTTCCATTGCACTTGCAAAGGCGGTAAATGGTGAGATAATAAGTGCCGATTCCATGCAGGTATACAGATATATGGATATCGGAACTGCCAAGATAACAAAAGAAGAGATGCAGGGGGTTAAGCATTATCTTGTTGATGAGATTGAGCCTTCAGAGGGCTTTGATGTGGCAAGATTTAAGTCTATGGCAACAAATGCAATACAAAAAATCCGTGAGAACGGTCATATTCCTGTAGTTGTTGGCGGAACCGGATTTTATATACAGGCACTTTTATATGATTCTACATTTGAAGATGATGAAAGCGACTATGAATATAGAGATTATCTTCAGGGGATTGCTGATACTAAGGGTGCAGAGGTGCTTCATGATATGTTAAAGGAAGCTGACCCTGAATCTGCAGAGGCAATTCATGCTAATAATGTCAAAAGAGTTATTCGTGCACTTGAATTTTATAAGACGACAGGCAGAAAGATATCAGAGCATAATAATGAGCAGAGAGCTAAAGAGTCGCCTTATAATTTTTGTTACTTTGTTCTTAATGATAAAAGAGAAATTTTATACGACAGAATAAACAGGCGTGTTGATATAATGTTTGACAACGGACTGCTTGATGAGGTAAAACATTTGTCGGACATGGGGCTTGTAAAGGACGATGTTGCCATGCAGGGAATCGGATATAAAGAGGTGTTCGATTATCTTGAGGGCAGATGTGACGAGGCAGGTCTTAGAGAGATGATTAAGCAGGATACAAGACATTTTGCAAAAAGACAGCTTACATGGTTTAGAAGAGAACCATCAGTTACATGGGTGGATTTTTCCCAGATACGAAGAGAAGATGCACTTTCGTATATGCTTGAACAACTAAAAGAAAAGGAAATTATTTAATTATGAGAGAAATGTATAAAAATATGGGAATCTGTGATGAGGTGTATGATTATTGCGACAATATAATTAAGTCGCTTCATGACAGATTTGAAGAGATAGATAAGAATGCAGAATATAACCAGATGAAGGTTATAAAGGCGATGCAGGATGAAAAGGTTGCCGAAATGCATTTATCAGGAACAACAGGTTATGGTTATAATGATGACGGTAGAGATACTCTTGAGAAAATATATTCAGATATATTTAAGACAGAGGATGCACTTGTAAGACCACAGATTATCTGCGGAACTCATGCGTTAAATGTAGCTTTATCATCTAACTTAAGACCAGGTGATGAGCTTTTATCACCGGTTGGGAAGCCGTATGATACAATGGATGAGATTATCGGTATCAGACCATCTAAGGGAAGCCTTGCAGAATATGGAATTACATACGCACAGGTTGACCTGCTGCCAGATGGTGGTTTTGATTATGAGGGTATTAAGAATGCAATCAATGAAAGAACAAAGCTTGTAACAATCCAGCGTTCCAAGGGATATGCTTCAAGACCAACACTTTCAGTTGAAAGAATTGGCGAGCTTATAAGTTTTATCAAAAGTATCAAGCCAGATGTTATATGCATGGTTGATAACTGCTACGGTGAATTTGTTGAAAGAATTGAGCCTTCAGAGGTTGGCGCTGATATGATAGTCGGTTCACTTATAAAGAATCCTGGTGGCGGACTTGCTCCATGCGGCGGCTATATCGCAGGAAAGAAAGAATGTGTTGAACAGGCAGCTTACAGATTATCTTCACCGGGGCTTGGAAAAGAAGTTGGTGCAACACTTGGCGTAAACCAGAGCTTTTATCAGGGACTTTTCTTATCACCTGTAGTTGTTGCAGGTGCGCTTAAAGGTGCTATATTTGCTGCAAATGTATACGAAAAGGCAGGTTTTGTAGTAAGACCTGATGGAAGTGAGCCAAGATATGATATTATTCAGGCAGTTGAACTTGGAAGTGCAGACGGGCTTCTTGCTTTCTGTAAAGGAATTCAGGCTGCAGCACCTGTTGACAGCTTTGTTACACCAGAACCATGGCCGATGCCAGGATACGATTCAGACGTTATAATGGCTGCCGGAGCCTTCGTTCAAGGCTCATCAATAGAGCTTTCTGCTGATGGTCCGTTAAAAGAACCTTATTCGGTATTCTTCCAGGGGGGACTTACATGGTATCATGCCAAACTTGGAATTATGATGAGTGTTCAGAAAATGTTTGAAAAAGACCTTATAAAGCTTTGATTGAATTAATATTTGTGTTATAATGTGTTGGAGTATGGATTTTTCCGTACTCCAATTTATGGTTAAAGGATGAAAATCTATGAGTAATATTTCTAAATATAAGAACGGCTGGCTTTTATGGCTATTCATTCTGATAGGCATTGTGCTTGGCGGTCTTATTGCAGAACTTACTGCCAGTGTGCATGCACTTAGCTGGCTGTCTTATGGACAGAGTTTCGGGCTTGACAATCCGCTGGTATTAAATCTGGGAGTACTTGTAATAACATTTGCACTCCAGATTAAGATTACTATTGCCAGTATAATAGGAGTTATACTCGCAATTATTATTTACAGATTTATTTAATCTGACTGCTGTTTAATTTATGGTCTATGAGAATATAATAACAGGTGTGGAGGAAGAAAAATTGCTTCCTTACGAAAAATGTCTTGAGTATGGTGCATCATCACTTGATAATGCTGAACTTCTGGCAGCGATTATAAGAACAGGAACCAATGGTTTAAGTTCTATCCAGCTTGCAGAGAAGTTACTGGAGAATGCCGGCAATCTTAACGGTCTTTATGGAATGTCCGTTTCAGAACTTATGCAGATTAAGGGTATAGGAAAGGCAAAGGCTGTCCAGATATGCTGCATTCTTGAACTTTCAAGAAGAATTGCAAAGCAGAAGGCTAGAGAAAGACTTGACTTTTCGAATGCTGAAACTATTGCAGAATATTATATGGAAGATATGAGACATCTAAAGAGAGAACATCTGGTTCTTGTAATGCTTGATAACAGGTGCCGCCTTATTAGAGATAAGGTGATGTCTGTTGGAACTCCTACTGGTTCAATGGTTTCTGTAAGGGAAATATTTAAGGAGGCACTTGACAGCAGGGCAGCTTCGATAGTTATCCTGCATAATCATCCATCAGGCAATCCATCTCCTAGCAGAGAGGATATGAAGGTTACTAAGAATATTATGGAAGCCGGCAGAATTATTGGTGTTGAGCTGTTAGATCATATTGTTATAGGAGATAATTCTTATTTCAGCTTTAAACAAATGCAATACATTAATTAACAATTAAGAAAGGAATTAAGACATGGGTAATGCATACGGAATTGATATAGGCACAAGTAATTTTAAAATGTGCTGCAGTGATAAGGATAAGATACTTAATGAAAAGAATATTATAGCTATAGCTAATAAAACAGAGATTTTAGCTTTTGGAGATGAAGCATATGAAATGTATGAGAAAGCTCCAGAGCATATTGAGGTTTCTTTCCCGGTTAAGTTTGGTGTGATAGCTGATATTGAGAATATGCAGACACTTCTTTTTAACTTCTTTAATAAGATTAATGAAGGAAAGAAGATTACCGGATCAGATTTCTATATTGCTGTACCAACAGATGTAACAGAAGTAGAGAAGAGAGCTTTTTATGAATTAGTTGTTGATTCAAAAGTAAAGGCAAAGAATGTTTATGTAGTTGATAAACCTGTTGCAGACGCTATAGGTGCAGGCCTTGATGTAACTAAGTCTAAGGGTATTATGATTGTTAATATCGGAGCAGAGACAACTGAGATTTCAGTTCTTTCTTTAGGCGGAATTGTTATAAGCAAGGCTGTTAAGATTGGTGGTAATAAGCTTGATGACTGTATTATAAGTAATGTAAGAAAGGCTTATAATCTTGTTATAGGAAGTAAAACTGCGGAAAATTTAAAGAAAGAGTTAGGAAGTGCTGTTCCAGTAGCAGAGAGTTTTGCACCTGGCTTTGGAAGAAATGTTTTATCAGGTCTTCCTGTAAGTGTTGATATTTCTTCCGATGTTATATATCAGGCTATAATTGATTCATTACATTCTATTATGGATGCTATTAAGGTTATACTTGAGAGAACACCACCGGAACTTGCAGCTGACATAATCAAGGATGGTGTTTATTTTACAGGAGGAACTGCACAGATTAACAATCTTGAAAAGTTTATCAAAGATGAAACTAATCTTAATGTCAATATTGTTGAACATCCTGCAGAGAGTGTTGTAAGAGGTCTTATGGGAGTTGTATCTAATCCGGAATTTGCTAAGGTTGCATATACTCCTACAGAGAAAAATTTTGATTAAAGGGCAGGTTTTAAGATGAGAAAGAATATTTCTTCACTTATGACTTCGAAGAATATTCTCATTGCACTTACGGTTTTGTGCTGTTTCTTTATTGGTACGAGCTTTTTTACAGATACGCTTACCAAGCCTCTTAAAAAGTGCGTTTCAATGGTTGTAGTTCCGGTACAGAAGGGTATGAACAATATTGGATTCTGGGTTTATGATAAATACCAGACACTTCAGGAGATATCAGTTGTTCTTGATGAGAATAAGAAACTTCAGAGTCAGGTCGATGATCTTACAGAAGAGAATAACCAGTTAAAACAGGATTCTTATGAACTTAACAGACTTCGTGATTTATATGAACTAGACCAGCAGTATGCAGGTTATTCGAAAGTTGGAGCCAGAGTTATTGAAGTTACTACAGATAACTGGCATTCGTCATTCAAGATTGACAAAGGAACTGACGATGGTCTTAAAGTTAATATGAATGTTATTGCCAGCGGAGGGCTGGTAGGAATTATTTCTGAAACAGGAAGTAATTATTCTATTGTTAAGACAATTACAGAGAATAACAGCAATGTAAGTGGAATGCTTATAGATACTAATGAAACATGTATTGTTCAGGGAGATGTTGAACTGATGGATACAGGCATGATACGCGTATCACATTTTAAAAGTGATGTTGTTGTCAGAAATGGCGA
>ULTT01037709.1_pt1 | contig 13319 bp, 10 predicted proteins | sample 1957831 | NCBI WGS metagenome assembly ULTT01 (sample SAMEA4835740, study PRJEB28245) | human gut metagenome | biome: gut microbiome; material: fecal sample | place: Denmark | collected 2008 | reverse complement strand
GGGTGCGGCAGGGGCAGGCCGCTCTTTTACAGGCTGCGGCGCAGGCTCTTCGGGCAACTCCACCGCAGGCGGCTCTACGGGCTTTTCCAGCGTGATCACCCGGGTGGGCTCGTCCACCACAGGCGCAGCCGGTTTTTCCAGCGTCATGATGCGGGTAGGTTCATCCACCACCGGCTCCACCGGCGCAGCCGGCTTTGCAGCCGGTGCGGCAAGGGGCTCCGGTGCGCTCTCTTCCTCCGGCACCTGAAAGGTCAGTTCAAACTCGTCCTCGTACAAGAGTGTATCCCTCCTGTTCGGTATTCTCGGCCGGGCGCAGTGCCCAAACCGGAAAAACCCTGTGCCCATCCCCAGACAGTGCAGCGTTCCGTTTATGTGTCCGGCAAAGGTCCGGTGCTTTGGCGTGCCTGCCTGCAGTTGCGATGGGTTTCGACAAGATTCCATTGAATAATATACCACAATCCAGCCCAAAAAGAAAGTGGGAACTGCAATTTTTTACGCAGTTCCCACTATTTTTCCTTATTTTCCCCTGTTTTCGGGCACCGGGGGCTTCCAGCGGGGTCTGCCTGCCCGCTTTTCCCGCAGGGAAACAAAAAACGCCTGCAAAAGCTGCTGCGCCTCGGCCTCCCGCAGCCCCTTTTCCACCACCGGATGGTGGTTGAAGGGCAGCGCGAACAGGTCGGTCACCGAGCCGCAGCACCCGGCTTTGGTGTCAGCAGCACCGTACACCACCCGGCGCAGACGGCTGTTGATGATGCCGCCCGCACACATGGGACAGGGCTCTAAGGTGACGAACAGCTCGCACTCCCACAGCCGCCAGCCGCCCAGCGCCTTGCAGGCGGCATCAATGGCCAACAGCTCCGCGTGGTGCAAAGCGTTCTTCTCGGTCTCCCGGGTGTTGTGCGCCGTAGCGATCACCTCGCCATGCCGCGCCACCACCGCACCCACCGGCACCTCGCCCAAGGCGGCGGCTTTGGCAGCTTCCTCCAGCGCAAGACCCATCAGTTCAAAATCGGTCATGTATCCCATCCTCTCATCCCATCGCCAGCACCAGCAGGTTGTTTGCGCTGTGCAGCAGCACCCCCGGCCAGAGATGCCCGGTGCGGTCTGCCAGCCACCCCAGACCCAGCCCGCACACCAGCGCATAGGCCATGGCGGCGACGCTGCCGTGCTGCAAGGCAAACAGCACCGCCTGCAAAAGAATAGCCTGTCCCCTGCCCAGCGGCTGCGCCCGGCGCTGCACCGCGCCCCGGAACACCCCTTCCTCCGCCAGCGGAGCCAGCAGGCAGACCCGGAAAAACCGCGCCGCGCCGCCCGGTGCAGCGGGCAGCAGCGCCGCCAGCGCCTTGCCTGCCAGCAGATACCCCACCGCCCAGCCAAAGGCCGAAAGCAGCGCGGCGGTGCGGGGATTCAGCTTGTGCATGGTCGGTCTCCTCCTGCTGTGATTCGTTCCCGGTTATAGTACCATATCTGCCGCCGGGTGCGCAAGGTTTGGGCGTTCTGTCGCGGCAAATTTATGCAAATCATTGACACATCGCCCTAAATGGTGGTATAATGATTTCCAACCTTTTTGATGAAAGCGTCGTATATACTGTATTTTACCGGTAGACCGGAGGTATTATTATGATCCGTATCCTCACCGATTCCGCCTGCGATATTCTGCCCGCCGAGGCGCAGCAGCTGGGCGTGACCGTGATCCCCCTGAACGTGACGCTGGAGGACGGCACCGTCCTGCGGGACGGCATCGACATGACCCCCAGCGAATACTATACCCATCTGGCAGCCTGCCGCAAGCTGCCCACCACCAGCCAGCCCAGCCCGGAGCAGTTCGAGCGGCTGTATCTGGACGCTGCTGCCGCCGGGGACGAAGTGCTGGGCATCTTTTTGTCCGATGCGCTGTCCGGCACCGGCCAGTGCGCCAGACTTGCTGCCGACCTTGCCAACGTGGATAATGTGGTGTTCGTGAACACCGAGAACGTCTGTCTGGGGCAGTCCTTGCTGGTGCGGCTGGCTGTGCAGCTGCGGGACGCCGGTAAGACGATCACCCAGATCGCCGCCGATCTGGAAAAGGCCAAGCAGCACCTGCATCTGGTAGCTGCCGTGGACGATCTGAAGTACCTGCGCAAGGGCGGCAGACTGTCCGCTGCCGCAGCTGTGGCGGGCGGTATGCTGGGCATCAAGCCCATTCTCGCCGTCATAGAGGGCAAGGTGGCGCTGGCCGGTAAGGCGCGCGGTCTGCCCGGCGTGTATGTGGCGCTGTTCAAAAAGATCGACGAGATGGGCGGCATCCACCCGGGCTACACCCCGCTGCTGGGCTACACCGTCAACCACCGGGAGCTGCAGCCGCTGCTGACCTACCTGCAGGACAACCTGCATCTGGACGCACCGCTGGTGCGCCAGATCGGCTGCGTCATCGGCACCCACACCGGCCCCGGCGCCTTCGGCATCGCGTTCTTTGATAAAGAGCTGACGCTGGAATAAAACCTATTCGCAAAAACAAGTCGGACAGCCCGCGGGCTGCCCGACTTTATTTTTACCCGTGAAAAAGTAGTTCCGAAACGCCTGCAGGCGTTTCGGAACTACAAATAAAATATTCTTTCCGCTGATTATGGCCAGAGCGCAAGCGGAGGCCATTCCAAATCGTCCCGCCTTGCCCTTACAGCACCGCGTCCGAGATCAGCTTGCCCAGCAGCAGAACCAGCACCACCAGCATCATGGGGCGGATGAAGCGGGCACCCTTTTTCAGGGCAAAATGGGAGCCAAGCAGGTTGCCCAGAATGTTGCTGATGGCGCAGGGGATGCCGATGTGGAACACCACCAGACCGTTCATCAGATAGGTGAACAGGCTGGCGTAGTTGCTGGCCAGATTGAGCACCTTGCCATTGCCGTTGGCGGTGCGCAGGTCAAAGCCCATCAGGGTGGTAAAGGCAATGATGGCAAAGGTGCCGGTGCCCGGGCCCATGACGCCATCGTACAGGCCGATGCCAAAGCCGATGGCCAGCGCCAGTAAGATTTTTTTCAGATCCAGCGTGCCGTCGTCCCGGTTCTCATCCGGCAGATTGCGCTGCCACAGGATGATGACCGCCGCCACCGGCAGGATGATGAACATCATGGTGCGCAGCATCTCGTCACTGAGCAGCAGCACGATGTGCGCGCCCAGCGCACTGCCCGCAAAGCTGCCGATGGCTGCAAGGACGCCCACCTTCACGTTTATGGCACCGCTTTTGAAAAAGTTTGCCGTGGCAAAGGTGGTGCCGCAGGCGGCGCTGAACTTGTTGGTGGCATAGGTGTAGTGGGGCGGCAGCCCGGCAAACAGATAGGCCGGCAGACTGATCAGCCCGCCGCCGCCGGCTGCCGAATCCACAAAACCTGCAAAGCCGGTCATCAGCATGAGAAACGCCATCATCCACGGCGAGATCGTGATACCCATTGTTATAATTCCTCTTATCTTTCCAAGTCGTTTGTTCTTTTTCAGGAGACGCGCGCCTTAGACCATATAAAACCTCCCCTCGCAGGGCAATACACAGCCCGGGATACCCGCGCAGCGCAGGGGTATCCCGGGCACATTTTGCAATTTTAAGACGTTTTATTACAGGTTGTTTTTAAAGAAGCGGTATGCGTTGCGCCAGTAGATGGCTTCCACCTCGTCCTCGGTAAAGCCCTCGCGGCGCAGTGCCTCGGCCAGCAGCGGCATATCTGCCGCCGTTTCCAGCTCGTGCTGGCCGCCAATGCCGTCAAAGTCGCTGCCAAGGCTGATAACCTCAATGCCGCCCACCTGCTTGAAGTGTGCCGCGTGCTTTGCCAGCCGCTCCACCGTGCTGCGGCAAAGCTTCGGGTGTGCCGAGTCTGCGTCCACAAAGGAAGCGCAGTAGTTCAGCCCTGCAATGCCGCCCTTTTCTGCCAATGCGCGGATCATCTCATCGGTCAGGTTGCGGTTGTGGGGCGACAGGGCACGGCAGTTGGAGTGGCTTGCCGCAAAGGGACGGGTGCTGTGGTTTGCGATGTCCCAGAAGCCCTTATCGGAAAGGTGGCTCACGTCTGCGGTGATGTGCAGCTTTTCCATCTCCTCCAAAAAGGCAAAGCCTTGCTCGGTCAGACCGGTCTCGGTGTTGGCCACCAGCGGCCCGCCGGGGTTTGCGTTGGGGGCTGCCAGCTCGTTGGGGTAGTTCCATGTCAGGGTCATCATGCGCACGCCCAGCTCCTGCAGCCGCCGCAGCACGCCCAGACTGCCCTTGCAGCAGCCGCCCTCTTCCACCGTCAGCATGGCGCTGAGTTTGCCCTCGGCGCGGTTGCGCTCAAGGTCGGCGGCGGTGTACACCGGGGCGATCTTTTCCGGGTAAGCTGCCATGAGCCGCTTGAAGATGTCGATCTCCTCCAGCACGCTTACCAGCGGGTCGGCCCCGGGAGCGGGGTCGGCCAGATCCACATAGGCCGCAAAGCATTGCAGCAGATAATCCCCCTGCTGCAATTTTTCAAGGTCGATATGCAGATCGTTGTGCAAAAAGCTTTTGGGTGCGCCCGCCTTTTCGGCGCGGCGCAGTTCGTACAGGGTATCGCAATGCAGATCCCAAACCTTCATGATGGATACACTCCTTTATGCTTCTTCTCCCAGCAGCTGCAGCAGCTGTTCGGGGTTCATAGACAAAATCGCGCCGTCCGCCCCGCCGGTAACGGTGTCGGCCAGCGACTGCTTGGCCTGCTGCAGTTCCACGATCTTTTCCTCAATGGTGTCCTGCGCGATCAGCCGGTACACCTGCACCGGGTTGCGCTGACCGATACGGTAGGCGCGATCGGTGGCCTGATTCTGCGCGGCAAGGTTCCACCACGGGTCGTAGTGGATGACGATATCAGCGGCGGTCAGGTTGAGGCCCGTGCCGCCCGCCCGCAGCGAGATCAGAAAGACGTCCGCCTCGCCCTGATTGAACCGGCGCACCTGCTCGGCACGCACCGGCTTCGGGGTAGAGCCTTGCAGGGTGAAGTGGCTCACCCCGGCTTCGTCCAGCCGCTTTGCCAGCAGCTCCAGCATGGAGGTGAACTGGCTGAACAGCAGAATGCGGTGCCCGCCCGCCACTGCCTCGGTGACAAGCTCCAGACAGGCCTCCAGCTTGGCGCTGCTGCCGGTCCAGTCGTCCGCCACGAGGCGCGGGTCGCAGCAGATCTCCCGCAGCCGCATCAGCACGGCAAACACGGTCATCTTGTCCTCCGGCTTTGCCGCCCGCAGCTTTTCGCGGGCGTCCACCACCGCTGCCAGATACAGCTTGCGCTGCTCGGTCTCCAACTCAACGCGGCGCACATTCTCCGTTTTGGGCGGCAGCTCCCGCAGCACCTCGGACTTCATGCGCCGCAGGATGAAGGGGCCGGTGAACTGGTTCAGCCGCCGCACGGCGTTGGCATCCTCGTCCTGCACGATGGGCTTTTCGAACCGGGCGCAGAAGGTCTTGTAGGGGGGCAGATACCCGGGCATCAAAAAGGAGAAGATGCTCCACAATTCGCCCAAGCGGTTCTCCACCGGGGTGCCGGTCAGGGCAAAGCGCACCCGGCTGTTCACCCGGCACACCGCCTTGTATTTCTGGGTGGTGTGGTTTTTGATGGCCTGCGCTTCGTCCAGAATGCAGGCGTAAAAGCTTTGCCCGGCATACAGTTTTTCGTCCCGGCGCAGCAGGTCGTAGCTGGTGATGACGATGTCCGCCTGCGCCCACCCATCGACCAGTGCGGCGCGGTGGGCGGCATCGCCGTCCATAGCAACGCTTTGCAGCTGCGGGGTGAACTTCTGGCATTCCTCCTGCCAGTTCAGCACCAGAGACGCCGGGCAGACGATGAGGCTGGGCAGCTGCTGCCCGCCCTCCTTCATGGCCAGCAGGTAGCTGAGCACCTGCACGGTCTTGCCCAGACCCATATCGTCGGCCAGAATGCCGCCCATGCCGTAGCCGTCCAGTGTGCGCAGCCAGCGGTAGCCGTCACGCTGGTATTTGCGCAGGGTCTTTTGCAGGGAGAGCGGCGGGGTATACTCGCTGTCCCGCACGGCGTGGAAGCTGCGGCTGATGCGGCGGAAAGCATCATCCCGGTCGAACCGCAGACCGTTCTGCCCCGAAAGCGCCCAGTCCAGCGTAGGGGCACGGTAGAGCGGCAGGGCGGCGTGGCCGTCCTTCAGCTTTGCGCCGGAAAGCTCCAGTGTGTCGTTCAGCTCGTCCAGCCCTTCCAGACTGTCATCCAGCCGCAGCAGACTGCCGTCCCGCAGACGGTGGTAGCGCTTTTTCTGGTGCAGGGACTGCAAAAGCTCCCGCAGTTCCTCCACCGGGAACGCGCCGGTGTCCACTTCCAGATCCAGCACACTGCCGTGCACCGATACCCCTACCGAGATCTTAGGCGGGGCGGCTTGTAAGTTGCGGAAGGCATCGGTCTGGTACACCTCGCCCATGGCCAGCAGGGCGGGAATGCCCTCTTCCAGCAGCTGGAAAAGAGCTTCTTCCCCGGAAATGCTGTAATGCCCCGGCTTACCGGTCTCGGGTTCCAGATAGGTTTCCAGCAGCCGCTTTACCCGGTTCTCGGTGCGGGCATCCCGCAAAAGGTCGGGCGGCACCGGCTCGCCGGGGGCCACCCGGTCCTCTCCGTACAGAAAGACCGGGTACGCCGTGACGGTAAGCCCCCGGTCGGCATCCAGATAAAACTGCACCACCGGTTCCAGCGGGATCTGGTTCAGCAGCAGCCGGTCGGGGTCCACGATGTTGACCCGGTTGCCCAGCTCCGGCAGCACATAGCTGCAAAAGGCGGCGGCATCCGCGCTGGTAAAGAACAAGCTGCGCCCGCCAAAGGTCTCCAGCACCGGCAGCACCCGGCGGCATTCCTCCTGCTGCATCCGCCAGAGGGTGCTTTCGCCCAGCAGATAGGCATAGTCCAGCCCCTGCACCCCGCTGAGCGCCGGGGTACAGCTCAGCTGCACCCCGCCCTTGCGGCGCTCCACCTTCAGGCTGATGACCGGCAGACCCTCTTTAAGGGTATAACCGCCCACAACGCCCTCGGCGGCGTAAAGTTCTACAAGGGCATCCAGCCCCTCGCCGGTCAGCGGCAGACCGCCCGCCGGGCCTTTCTCCCAGCCAGAGCGCATGGTACCCTCGGCTTCAAACGCCTGCCGAGCGCTCACCTGACGGCGCAGCAGCCGCAGCAGTTGCTGTGCATCCGAGGCAAAGGCGTCCCACCGGTGCACAAAGGCCAGCGACTTGCCGTAGCTGACACTTTCGCCCCGCTCGATCGCATCCAGAAACTGCGGGATGCTTTTTACCAGATACTGCCGCCCGCCGATGCCGTCCGAGACCCGCAGCCGCAGCCAGATACGGCCATTGTGCGGCGTAAGCTCCGGTTCCAGCAGAGCAAAGCCGGTGCGCTGGGCGGCGTTCTGAGGCTGGGGCTGCACATCCTCCCGCTGGTAGCGCTTCAGCAGCAGCTGGGCCTCATAGTCGGTCTCTGGCTCCTCGCCCCGCCACTTGCGGCCGAACAGCATATCCAGCCCGGCGCTGTAACTGTCCTTACGGGGTTCGGTGCTCAAGCCTGCCACGCCCCGCTGCACCCCGGGGATGCTCTCCGGCTTTTTTTCCGGGGCAGGCGGATTTTTTTCCGCGTCCTGCAGCAGCAGCGCGCCGATATGCTTGCAGTAGGTGCCGTCGCCGTTCTGGTTATAGGGGCAGTCGCAGGAGGCGCTGACAAAGCTGCCGTTTTCCCGCAGCCAGACCTGCGTATAATAGCAGTCCGGCCCGCTGCCCTGCACCAGCGCTGTCAGGTGCCGTACCCCGTCCTCGTTGGTGGTGCAGCTGCTTTGCAGGATACGCTTGCGGTACTTCTGCGCCCGCTCAAAGATGCTTTTGCCCAGCAATGCGCGGATCTCCTGTGCGTCCATGTGGTCTCCCTCCCCTGTGCTGTCGCGGTTCCGGTCTATTCTATAAGAATACCGCGTTCCACCCCGGGATGCAAGGGCAGAAGGGTAAAAAACGTTTAGAAAGCGCGGGGCGGGATGATTTTGAATGGCCTCCGCTACGCTCTAGCCATTTTCAGCGGAAGAATTATTTTGATTTACAATTTCGAAACGCCTGCGGGCGTTTCGAAATTGCTTTTTCACAGGAGGGGTCGTAGAGGGAAACGGCATTTGCAGTGCCTGTTTCCTGCGGAAACATCCGCACTGCGGGGTTGCTTCTTGGCTCTCAACAGGTCAAAGAAAAAGCACCCGCAAACGCCTTCGGGTGCCAACGCACAGACAGGAAGGGTTGCAGGTGCCTTCTTTGTTTTAGGAAACTCCGCGCTTGCGGGTCTTGAGGTGGTACATTTCCTGATCGGCTTTATCGATCAGGTCGTGCACGGTGGCAATGTCCGGCTCAAGGCGGGCGCAGCCGATGCTGATCTCGATCTGGTAGGGCTTGCCGGAGGCGGCGTTGGCTGCGTCCAGTTCCCGCTGGATGGAGACGATCAGGGTACGCACCTCCACACTGTTGCAGCCGCAGGCGATGCAGAATTCATCGCCGCCGTAGCGCGCCAGCACGCCGTTGTAGTTGGCGCACACCTTTTTTAAAATGCCCGCCAGCAGCACCAGCGCGGCATCGCCCTCCAGGTGGCCGTATTCATCGTTGATGTGCTTGAAGTGATCCATGTCCATCATGAGGAAGTGCAGCGAGCGGTTGGGGTGACGGCGGTAGTAGGGCAGCTCGCTTTCCAGATACCGCAGCGCCACGATGCGGTTGCTGACGCCGGTCAGAGTGTCCACCGTGAACTTGGTCTGCAGCACCAGCACATACACGCACACCAGCCCCAGCGTAATGCCGCAGCACAGCAGCCCGCGCCCGGGCAGCCAGCCTTGCAGCAAAAAGCCTGCCGCCGGCGCAAGCGCGAGCAGCAGCAGGGTCTTCAGTTCCTCTTTGGGTGTTTCCTGCTTCCAGTAGCTCAGCGTCCAGCTGCAGCGGAGAAAGGCCGCCGCCAGATAGGCAAGCCCCACCAGCTTCGCCCCCCAGAACAGGGTGCTGCCCCGCAGCCCCTCTGCATCCAGATAGCAGAAGCCGTTTTCGTCCCGCGTTGTCAGCAGTGCCAGCAAAAGCAGCGCCACCGGTGCGGCGCTGAGCGCCAGCCTGCGGCCGTCCTCCATCCATGTACGCCCCAGCTCTGCCTCCACATACAAAAACACCAGCTGGCAGCAGCACGCCGCCAGCAGATAAAACAGAATACTGCCCCCGGCGTTCAGCCGGTAGGTCAGGGGGATGCCCAGATCCTGCCACGCGCCCAGCTGCGCCAGCGCACTGCCATGATCTACGATCGTCAGCGCCCCGGCAGACCACAGCAGCGCCGTGAACAGCCGCCCGGGCAGACTTTTATCCCGCATTTTCTGCTGCGCCCGCAGCAAGACCGCCAGCGTGACCAGACAGACCACACTGACCTGAGTATGGGCAATCGCATCCATGCCGCAACGCTCTCCTTTACCCTAGGGCGGCTTTGCGCCGTCCCGCACCTTTTTCGCTCTTCCAACGTTCCTTTTCCGCACAGATTTATTGTACCAAATCCGTAACAGATATGCAACACAAACCGAAAATTTCATACAAAAAAAGACACCGGAACGTCTTTCGGCGTTCCGGTGTCTCTTGGAATCATATCACTTTGCCTGCGGATGGGCGGCGTCGTTGCGCAGGGCGCTTTCGCGGATCTTTTCCAGCGTCTGCTCGCTGAGGATGTGCTCTGCCTTGCAGGCGTCCTCGGCGGCGGTCTGCTCGTCCACGCCCAGCTGCACAAAGAAGTGGGTCAGCAGCTGGTGGCGGCTGTAAATGCGCTGAGCAATCTCCAGCCCGGGCTCCAGCAGGGTCAGGTTGCCTTCGCCGTCCACCGCGATATAGCCGTTCTCCCGCAGCTTTTTCATGGCGATGCTCACGCTGGCTTTGGTAAAGCCCAGCTCATTGACTACGTCAATGGAGCGCACTTTGCCCATACGCTGGCTCAGCATCAGGATCGTTTCAAGATAATCTTCTGCGGATTGGTGGATCTGCATGGTTTGTCCGGCCTCCTGCCTCATTCCCTCTGGGGGATTTTTCCGACAGGGGATGTGTACCCTCTGTCGTATGTTAAAGGATATCACACTTTTGCGGTTGATGCAAGTAATTCGCAGCAAGTTTTGTTAAACTAACCATATTTTTCTGCACAGAACTGCTGTTTTGCCGGTTTTGTGCCGCGCCTGTTTTGTGCAAAGGGTGCAATTTAGAGCGCAGCCAGATAGGCCGCAGGGCCTTCCTCGTACAGGTCGCCGCCGTGGGCATCCAGCACAACGGTCAGGGGCATATCCTGCACGGTCAGGCGGCGCACCGCCTCACAGCCCAAGTCCGGCCATGCGATCACTTCCAGCGTCTGCACGCTTTTTGCCATCAGCGCACCGGCACCGCCCAGCGCAGCCAGATACACCGCGCCGTTGCGCACCACAGCTGCCTTGACGGCGGCATCCCGCTTGCCCTTGCCGATCATGATCTTGTTGCCAAGATCCAGCAGCCGGGGGCTCATGGCGTCCATGCGCCCGCTGGTGGTAGGCCCTGCCGAGCCGATGACTTCGCCCGGGCGTTCCGGGGTGGGACCTACATAATAGATGGCGCTGCCTTCCAGATCAAAAGGCAGGGTCTCGCCCTTGTCCAGTGCTTCCATCATCCGCTTGTGTGCCTGATCCCGGGCGGTGTACACCACGCCGGAAAGCAGCACGGTATCCCCCGCCTTCAGCGGGGCAAGATCCTGCGCGGTGCAGGGGGTAGTCAGTCTGTATTCCATCGTTCTCCCCTCCTTACAGCTCCGCGCTGGCGCGGCGGGTCACATGGCAGGAAACGTTCACAGCCACCGGCAGACCCGCCACATGGGTGGGCATCTGCTCAATGGCAAGGCCAAGACAGGTGGTCTTGCCGCCAAAGCCCTGCGGGCCGATGCCCAGTGCATTGATGGCGGCAAGCAGCTCCTGCTCCAACTGGGCGTAGTAGGGGTCGGGGTTGGGGACATCCAGCGGGCGCAGCAGCGCCTTTTTGGCAAGATACGCCACCTTGTCAAAGCTGCCGCCCACGCCGATGCCCAGCACGATGGGCGGGCAGGGGTTGGAGCCCGCCAGCTTTACGGTATCCACCACGAACTTTTTAAAGCCCTCCACGCCGTCGGCGGGCTTGAGCATCTGGATGCGGCTCATGTTCTCGCTGCCAAAGCCCTTGGGCGCTACCGTGATGCGGCAGCCCTCGCCGTCCACCAGATGCACCGTGATGGCCGCCGGGGTGTTATCGCCGGTGTTACCCCGGCGCAGCGGGTCGGCCACGATGCTTTTGCGCAGGTAGCCGTCCGTATAGCCCCGGCGCACGCCCTCGTGGATGGCGGCTTCAAAGCTGCCATCAATGTGCACATCGGTACCCAGTTCCACGAACACACAGGCCATGCCGGTGTCCTGACAGATGGGCAGGTCCTTTTCCTTTGCGGCGCCAAGGTTCGACCACAGCAGGTCTAATGTGTTCTTTGCCAGCGGCCACGGCTCTTCTTCCCGTGCCTTTTCCAGCGCGGCCTGCACGTCCTGCGGCAGCTGGGTGTTGGCCTTGATGCAGAGCTGCGCCACCGTATCCGTAATGCTCTGTGCGGAGATCGTTCTCATGCCTGTGTCCTCCGCTTACAGCCGTGCCACGCCGGTCTCGCGGGCAGCCTTTGCCACGGCATTTGCCACAGCCTCGGCCACGCGGGGGTCGAACGCGCCGGGGATGATGTTCTCCTCGCTGCGGTCGGCATCGGTGATGAGGTCTGCAATGGCGTAGGCAGCAGCCAGCTTCATCTCATTGTTGATATCCCGGGCGCGGACGCTGAGCGCGCCCTTGAAAAGGCCGGGGAAGCACAGCACGTTGTTGACCTGATTGGGGAAGTCGCTGCGGCCGGTAGCCATCACCCGCACGCCGCCCGCCTTGGCTTCGTCCGGCATGATCTCCGGGGTGGGGTTTGCCATGGCAAAGACGATGGCATCCTTGTTCATGGTCTTGCACAGTTCGGTGGTCAGGATGCCGGGGCGGGACACACCGATGAACACGTCAGCGCCCTCCAGCGCTTCCTTCAGGCCGCCCTTGATCTGGCGGGGGTTGGTCACCTCGCCCAGCCAGTTCTTGTGTGCTTCGGCGCTGTTGCAGCCCTTGTACAGGGTGCCGAACTGATCCACCGCCACGATGTCCTTTGCACCGGCGGTCATGAGCATCTTGATGATGGCGGTACCGGCAGCGCCGGGGCCGTTCAGGACGATGTGCACGTCCTCCATCTTTTTATTCACCACCCGCAGGGCGTTGATGAGGGCAGCGGTGACCACGATGGCGGTGCCGTGCTGGTCGTCGTGGAACACGGGGATGTCCAGCTCCCGCTCCAAGGTCTCCTCGATCTCGAAGCACTCGGGGCTCTTGATATCCTCCAGATTGATACCGCCAAAGGTGGGTGCGATGGCCTTGCAGGCAGCGATGACGCTGGCAGCATCGTGGGCGTCGATGCAGATGGGGAAGGCGTCCACGCCGCCGAACTCCTTGAACAGCACCGCCTTGCCTTCCATGACCGGCAGACCGGCTTCGGGGCCGATGTCGCCCAGACCCAGCACAGCGGTGCCGTTGGAGACAACGGCTACCATGTTGCCCTTGAAGGTGTACTTATACACATCCTCGGGGTTTTCCTTGATCTTGCGGCAGGGCTCTGCCACACCGGGGGTGTAGGCGGTGGACAGGTCATCGCGGGTGGCGACCTCCACCTTGCTCACGATGCCCACCTTTCCCTTGTGGGTCTCGTGCATTTCCAGAGCTGCTTTATTGTAATCCATGGTTTTATCCTCCAATTTCAGCAAAAGGCTTTCCCCCGCAGGGAAAGGCTCATACAGTTTTATTGTAACAGAACCGTCCGGGTATTTCCACCGGTTTTGCGGCATTTCCCGTCCCAAAGCGGGCAAAAGTGATACCTGTGCCGGGCGGCATTTGTGGAATTTTCGCAAAAATCTTTTCTTTTCGCATTTTTCCGTTATAATAGGATGGTATGATATTTGCATTCTCCGTGAAAACGGTCTGCTATTTTTAGGAGGTATCTCTTTTGAAACGCATTACCAAGATCCTGTTGTGTGTGCTGTGCGCGGTGGCTGCTGTGCTGTGCGTAGCTGCGGCCTGCTTTATGCTGACCAAGAAGCAGAGCGGCACCACGGCAAACTCTGCCGCATCCGGCGCAAGCGTGTCCACCTACGGCAAGGTGTCGGATTTCGACTATGCCAGCTTCGATTACTCCGAGGGGCTGGACGATAACGGCCACTGGACCGGCATCCGCGCACTGGACTATGT
>ULTT01041995.1_pt1 | contig 13507 bp, 10 predicted proteins | sample 1957831 | NCBI WGS metagenome assembly ULTT01 (sample SAMEA4835740, study PRJEB28245) | human gut metagenome | biome: gut microbiome; material: fecal sample | place: Denmark | collected 2008 | reverse complement strand
CGGCGGATGCCACGCAGCTTGTGACCATTCCGGGAATCGGAGAGACACGGGCGGCGGCAATTCTTGCATACCGGGAGAAAAACGGGCCGTTTGCGAAAGTCGAAGATATCATGCAGGTATCCGGAATCAAAAGCGCACTTTTTGAGAAAATGAAAGATTATATAACGATTCGTTGAGGTGTAATATGGCAAAGAAAGTTCTCGTAGTAGATGATGAGAAATTAATCGTAAAAGGAATCCGGTTCAGTCTTGAACAGGACGGGATGGAAGTGGATTGTGCATACGATGGAGAAGAAGCGCTGAATATGGCGAAAGCAAATGCGTATGATATGATCCTTTTGGACATCATGCTTCCGAAGATGGACGGATTCGAAGTATGTCAGGCGATTCGTGAATTTTCTGATATGCCGATTGTTATGCTGACAGCGAAGGGCGACGATATGGATAAGATTCTGGGACTCGATTATGGTGCCGATGACTATATCACAAAGCCGTTTAATATTCTTGAGGTGAAAGCGCGTATCAAAGCGATCATGCGTCGTACCGCAGGACCGAGAGAAAAGAAAGAAGTTTCTTCGATTGTGGAGAAAGGAGATCTGCGTCTGGACTGTGACAGCAGACGGCTGTTTATTTCAGGCAGGGAAGTAAACCTTACCGCAAAAGAATTTGATCTGCTGGAACTTCTTGTGAAAAATGAAAATAAAGTATACAGCAGGGAAAATCTGCTCGGACTGGTCTGGGGAAAAGATTATCCGGGAGACGTGCGTACAGTGGATGTGCATGTACGTCGTCTGCGTGAAAAGATCGAAACCAACCCAAGTGAACCGAAATACGTGCACACAAAATGGGGTGTGGGATATTATTATTACCAGAAATAGACGAGAAGGCAGAAAGGTTTTTCCATGCAGAAGAGTAAACAGTTTCTTCAGTTCTTAAAAAGTTTAAAATTTCGGCTGATTCTTTTGATCGTTGTGATCGCGGTCGTACCGAGTCTGATTCTTTCGGCAGCAGTTTTAAAATATTACGAAAAGCGTGCCGTTTCTATCCGGGAAAGTGAAATCTTAAGCCAGGCAAAAATTCTGGCAAATCAGATAGCGACAAGTGAATATATGAAGCTGGGGGCAGATGTATCGTCCAGCAATATTCAGACACAGATTGATATGCTCACGACCATCTATGATGGTCGTGTCATTGTTGTGGATGACAACTGCAAAGTTTATTATGACACGTATAATCTCGATGACCATAAGCTGATCATTGCAGAGGAGGTCATGCGCAGTTTCAAGGGCGAGGATATTGTGCATTATGATTCGGAGAACCATTACATTGAGATGACGATCCCGATCAGCGATCCTGATGATAAAAGTGAAACGGTGATCGGAGTTATGCTGATCAGTGTTTCTACGGACAATATTGTGATCAACCAGTCATATATGCGACAGGTGGCGGTGATCGTTATGGTCATGGTCGGAATTGCAATTGTGTTTTTTGCAATCCTTCTGCTTTTGTATTTCCTGAAGCCGTTGCAGAAGATCGAAGAGGGAATCGCTGCAATCAAAAACGGATACGGAGAGTACAATCTTCAGGTCAATGATTACACGGAGACGGCGGGAATCTGTGAGAAGATCAATCAGATGCTTGGCCGGATCAAAGTCATGGATGATTCCCGGCAGGAGTTTGTATCGAATGTGTCACATGAATTAAAGACACCGCTGACATCCATGAAGGTGCTGGCGGATTCGATCAATAGCATGCCGGATGCGCCGAAGGAACTGTATCAGGAATTTATGGAAGATATCACCAACGAGATTGAGCGTGAGACAAAGATCATCAACGATCTGCTTTCTCTGGTGAAGATGGATAAGTCTGCAGCAGGGCTGAATGTATCTTCTGTCAATATCAATGAACTTTTAGAGCAGATTTTAAAACGTCTGCAGCCGATTGCGGATAAGCAGAAAGTGGAACTTGTCCTTGAGAGTTTCCGCCCGGTTACCGCAGAAGTGGATGAGGTAAAAATCACGCTTGCGATCACAAATCTTGTGGAGAATGCAATCAAATATAACCGGAATGACGGAGAGGGCTGGGTACACGTATCGCTGAATGCGGATCACCAGTATTTCTACCTGAAAGTAGAAGATTCCGGAATCGGTATTCCGGAGGAGTCTCTGGATCATATTTACGAACGATTTTACCGGGTGGATAAATCCCATTCCCGTGAGATCGGAGGAACCGGACTGGGACTTGCGATTACAAGAAATTCCATACTGATGCATCGCGGCGCAATTAAAGTACATTCTGTGATGGGCGAGGGAACAACCTTTGATGTTCGTATTCCGCTCAACTATATTGCATAGGAGGAAAAAGATGAGAAAAAAAATAATTTCAATCATACTCCTTGTGGCAATGGTACTCACAATGGCTGCCGGATGTGGAAAAAAAGAAGATAAAAAAGACTATTTTGTATTTTATGTAAACAATGAGCTGACAAAGGTTGTTGCGAAAAAGATTACCCTGCAGCATACTTCATCCGGCAAAGCACAGGTGAAGGAACTGCTCAAAGATCTGCAGACACAGCCGGAGGATGCAACGCTTCGAAGAACCATTCCACGCAAAGTAAAAATCCAGAATATAGATCTGATCTCTTATCAGATTACGGTGGATTTCAGCAAGGAATATTACGATATGAAACCGACGGAAGAGATTCTGACCAGGGCTGCAATTGCAAAGACACTGTTGCAGCTGAGCCAGTATGTGACCTTTACTGTGGATGGAAAACCACTTGTGGATGCCTCGGGAGCAAATGTAGGTGCCATGAATCTGGACAGTTTTGTGGAAAATCCGGGAGAACAGATCAATTCCAGCCAGAAAGCAACACTGAAACTTTATTTTTCAAATAAGGCGGGTACCAGACTGGTTCCGGAAACCAGAGAGGTACATTACAGTTCCAACATTTCACTGGAAAAACTGGTGATGGAACAGCTGATTGAGGGACCAAGAAAAAGCGGACTCTTGGCAACGATTCCTTCGGAGACGAAACTGATTACGATCACAGTGGTGGATGGGGTCTGCTATGTCAATCTGGATGAAATGTTTTTGAATCAGAATCAGGAAATCTCAGAACCTGTTGTTTTATACTCTATCGTGGATTCCCTGACGGAACTGACGGGAATCGATAAAGTACAGATTTCCATCAACGGAGACACCAGTGGCAAATGCCGTTACACGTATAAACTATCAAAGATGTACAAGGCAGATGACCGTCTGGTCACAAAAGAAAGCGATGAGAAAGTAGAATCTACGGAATAGGAAAAGAAAGCGTGAGGAAAAGACCATTTCTTTTGCTTGCCACAGAGTTTCTGCTGGGGATTGTGTGTGTCAGAGAGCAGCTGCCGGCATGGGGTGTGCTGGCAGTTCTGTTACTGGTATATACCACTCCATGGAAGGAACGGGGGATGCGGAAAGTTCTGTTTGCGGCAGGACTTCCCGGTATGTTTCTTTTGGGGATGCTGCAGATGCAGCGACAGATCGATTTCAGGCAGCAGTACCTGCAGAAACTCACAGATGGCCAGGAGGTTCGCCTGGCGGGAAAGATTGATCGGATAGAACCGAAAACCAGATGCGTTTATTACTATTTAAAAGATTGCACGGTGGAAGCAGAATCGCAGACACTGCCATGCAATGATGTAATCGCATATGTTTCTTCTGCCAGCCATTCGGCTGGACAAATCCTGAATATTGAGGGTACAATTTCATTATTTACAGAAGCATCCAATGAAGGGATGTTTGATGCCCGGCAGTTTTACCAGAGTCAGAAAATTGATTTCGGCATATGGGTCACAAAGATCAGCCGGGTCTATGGAAAACCGGATCGTTACCGGTGCGCACTACAGAATATGAAAAAGCGTGCAAATGACGTGATCCGGCATTCTATCCGGGACGATGGCGTGCTTTCTGCGATGCTGTTAGGGGAAAAGGGGGCTCTGGATGCAGAGATAAAATCTTTGTATCAGAGAGCGGGGATCGCCCATGTGCTTGCTATTTCCGGACTTCATATTTCCCTTCTGGGGATGGGACTGTACCGCCTGCTGCGGAAACGACTGCATACCCAGTATGTGACAGCAGCGCTGGCAACGACCGTTTTTTTGATTTCCTATGCGGTTTTAAGCGGAAACGGGGTATCTACACAGCGGGCGGTGGGCATGTGTCTGATTTATTTGTTTGCGGATGTGACAGGATATGCCTATGACATGTTAAATGCGCTTGGAATTGTTGTGCTCGTACTTTTGTGGGAAAATCCGTTTCTGCTATCGTATTCCGGATTTGTGTTTTCCGTGATGGCGGTGATTGCCATCGGAGTGGGAGCCAATGTACTGCTGGAATGGGAACATTCATGGAAACGCAGACAGCAGGCCGGAGAGGAAACCATCAAAAAAACATTTTTCTCAAGACAAAAAGAAGGAATTCTGGTAAGTTTTGCAATCCAGTTGTTTACCATCCCGCTGGTCGCATATTCTTATTATGAAATTCCCGTGTACGCGATGCTGATAAACCTGTTTGTACTTGCGGTGGTCAACGGATTACTGGGGCTTACGGTGCTTGGGGTGATTGTGGGGATGGCGTTTTTGCCTGCGGGGCGTGTTCTGTTTGCGCCCTGTGGCTGGATGCTCGACAGTTACCGGTTTCTGTGTGAGGTTTCCTTGAAGATTCCGGGTGCGCAGAGGATCACAGGGAAACCTGCGCATATGCAGATCTTTTGGTATTACCTGGGGCTTGGAGTGTTTCTTCTGGCGATCTATGCCTGTGCACGCAGAAATGAAAAGCATAAAGACGGCAGGGAAGCGGCAGATCTGTGTGTAAGCCGAAGAAAGAAACGTCTGCAGGGCATAGTTTTTTCCTGTTTTATTGCGTTTCTTCTGCTTTTTCTTCTTTTTCCACAGAAGAAATCGTTTGAGATTGATTTCCTTGATGTGGGACAGGGAGACGGTATTTATCTGTGCACGGGCGGCGGGACTTCCATGTTTATCGATGGTGGGAGCACCGATGTGAAACAGGTGGGAAAGTACCGGATTCTGCCGTTTTTAAAGGCAAAAGGAGTGTCAGAGATTTCTTACTGGTTTGTCAGTCATACGGATACCGATCATGTGTCCGGTCTTAAGGAGGTTCTTGTGTCCGGATACCGTGTGGAGTATCTGGTGTTTGCAAAAGCAGTGGAAAAAGAAGCAAAGACAAAAGAGCTGGCAGAACTGGCCCGCAGCCATGGAACGAAAGTGCTTTATATGCAGGCGGGGGATACGGTAAGAAGCAAACGTGCAGCCATGCGCTGTCTGTATCCCAAAGCTGCGGATAAAGCGGAGAATGTCAATGATCTGTGTCTGGTACTGCAATTTGAAGAGGGGGATATCCGCGCCCTGTTTGGTGGAGATATCTCTACAGATGTGGAAGAGCAGCTGATCCGGCGCAGAAAATGGGATAAGGTTTTGATTTTTAAGGCGGATCATCATGGATCGCGCTATGCGAACGCAGAAGCGTTATTGAAGTGTATCCGGCCGGAAATTACGGTTGCTTCAGCCGGAAAGGATAATCGTTACGGACATCCGAGCCCGGATGCCGTACAAAGGATCAAAGAGAGCGGCAGCAGATTTTTTTGCACCATCGAAGGTGGACGGATACGGGTGCGCGTCATCGAAAATAAGCTGGTGTGCGAAACTTATGTGAAATAGAGAAAATTATTTTCCGGCACTGTACTGTACCAGAAACAGTTCAACGGCCATCTGGTCATTCATGTGTCCGGTTTTTACTGCAGTTTCGTATTCCACACCATCGCGGATCGCCTGTTTGAGCTGATCCATGGAAAAAGCACGGCTCTGCGACTGGTATTTGCGGACTGCCCACTCCGGGCAGCCGGCTTTTAAAGCAATTTCTTTGTTGCCAAATCCCTGATTGGTCATGGATTTGACAATCATCAGACGCTGAAACTGGCTGGAAAGCAAAAAAAGAATACGCATCGGAGCTTCTTTGAGGGCAAGAAGATCATAATAAAGATCCAGTGCCTTTTTCTGCTGGTGCAATGCCACTGCGTCAATCATGTCAAAGATTTTATTCTCGGTCTGTTCGGTGGTGATGGCTTCCACATCGGAGATATCAATATAGTCTTTTTCCAGTGTGTAGCAGAGAAGTTTTTCCAGCTCTTTGTCGATATTTTCCATGTCATCACCGGTTTTACGGATAAAGAGCGCATAGGCATCTCTTGTAATATTTTTTCCGTTTCTGCGGATTCTTCCCTCGATCCAGCGGGAGAGAGTTGTCTCATTCTGACGCGGAAATTCCACGATGCTTCCGTTTTTTTTCACCTGCTTGTACATCTTTGTTTTCTTGTCTATTTCTTTTTCCGCAAAGACAAAATAAGTGGTTTCTGGAATGGAAGACATGTAATCGGCAAGTTCTTCGGCGCTTTTTTTAAACAGACCGCTGTCTTCGATCAGAATGAGTCTGCGGTCGGCAAAAAAAGGCAGTGTCTCTGCCAGATCGATGATCTCTTTCTGGTTGATGTCGCTGCCGGAGAAAGCAGAAAAGTTCATGGTATCATCATCCGCTGCCAGTGCATGCTTTAATTTGTCCCGGTACTGGCGGATCAGATACTGTTCTTCTCCGTATAACAGATAAATCTGTTTGAATTGTCCTGTTTTGATGTCGTTATCAATCGTTTTCATGTCTACATTATATACATATTGGCAGACTTTTACAACTTTTTTTCAATTACATCTTGACAGAAGGGACAGCTTGACATATTATATTCTAGTATGTTTGCGATGAAGCGTCCGTGTCTGTTTCACCGCAGGAAACAAATTACAGTTTGATATGGAGGTGTACAGATTGGCTAACATTAAATCTGCTAAGAAGAGAATTTTAGTTACAGAGACAAAGACTGCAAGAAATAAAGCAATCCGTTCTGAAGTTAAGACTTCAATCAAGAAGGTAGAGGCTGCTGTTGCTGCAAAGGATAAGGCTGCTGCAGAGGCTGCATATAAGGATGCTTCTTCAGTTATCGAGAGTGCCTGCTCTAAGGGTGTATATCACAAGAACAACGCAGCTCGTAAAGTTTCCCGTTTAGCAAAATTAGTAAACGGAATCGCTTAAGATCTGAATATTATAAAAGGAGAAGGACTGCCAGTACCGTCATGCTGGCAGTCTTTTTTGTTTACAAATACGTGGGAGAATGATACAATAAACAGAGGAACTGATACAGCGGAGGAAAAAATGTCTGGATTATTGTTGGAGCTGCGCAGACAGATTGCGCACAATCGTCGGAAAGCTGCATATGAAGAACGGATGCGTGCATCTGCTCAGGAAAAACCGCAGGAGATTTTTTCGCAGAAGACAAAAGAGACAAAGCCGGACACGGAAATACAGCCCGAAGTACAGGAAAGGAAAGTTAATGTTGTGAGCAGGGAAGATTTCTTACTTAGCCAGATTGATGAATTCAGAGAACGCGCCAAGCAGTTACAGTCATTGCTTGATTCCAGAGAGACGGAGGCACAGGAACTGCAGACGTTAGTGGATGAACGTCAGGAGAAAGCAGATGCTCTGGGGCAGATTCTCGAGGAGCGTCAGAAAAAAGCAGATGGATTCACTGCGGAAGTGGAAAAGCAGATTGATCGTCTGATCGGCAAAGTGTCTGCCAAGATGGAAGAAATCGAAGTTTCCATGAAGGAAGATGTGGCAGACGGCAAACGCTTAAATGAAGAAAAAGCAAAGGAACTGAAAGACTCGCTTGCGCAGATCGAAGAACAGCTGACCACGGCAAAAACAGAAATCTCCGAGAAAGTACATACAGAAAATGTAAAATGCTACCGAAATATTTCGGATCTGTTCCGCAGCATGGATGAACGCCTGGACAAGCTTACCGTTATGGAAAGCAGAATGCATCCGGTCCGCATTTTTTCCCTGACAGGAATGATACTTGGAATCGTGAATCTGGTGGTGTTACTTTTGGTCCTGCTAGTTAGTGTGGGCGTGATTGCGTTTTAGAATAAGGATATGCAATTCTCAAAAGAATGAGGATTGCATTTTTTGTCTCAAAAAAGAGATAGAACAATTCGAAAAGAGAAATGTGAATAGGAGAATCTGATATGGCAAAAAAGAAAGTTTGGGTTGTAGGACATAAGCATCCGGATACAGACTCCATATGTGCAGCGATTTCTTATGCAAACCTGAAAAATGAAATAGAAAAAAAGAATCCCAAAACAGCTACGGGAATGACCTATATTGCAAAGAGAGCCGGATCTGTAAATGCGGAGACGGCGTATGTTCTGGAAAGGTTTCATGCAGAGGCCCCGGCAATGATTTCGGATGTCGGAACACAGATCAAGGATATTCAGATACGCCGTACAGAGGGAGTAAACAGTCATATCTCTATGAAAAAGGCATGGGAGATGATGAAGATCCTCGGGGTTGTTACGCTTCCGGTGGTGCGGGAAAATAAGCTGGAAGGACTGATTGTAACAGGAGATATTGCAAAATCCTACATGGATGTATATGATAATACCATCCTTTCTACCGCACGTACCCAGTACAAGAATATTGTAGAGACGCTGGACGGACAGCTGCTGACAGGAAATGAACATGCGTATTTTGTTCACGGCAAGGTGGTAATCGGAATCGGTACACCGGAAGGAGTGACTTCTGCCATAGACAAGGATGACCTGGTTATGATCGGGGACGGGGAAGAGTCGCAGATGCTTTCCATTGCATCAAACTGCAGCTGCATGATTGTCACTAACGGATATGAAATCAGTCAGGAAGTGATCGAGGCGGCAAAGGAACGCGAAGTCGTTCTGATCAGTACACCGTACGATACGTTTACCGCGGCTCGTCTGATCAACCAGAGTATGCCGATCAAGCATTTTATGACAAAAAATGGAATCATTCATTTTGATCTGGATGATTACGTGGATGAGGTAAGAGAGACCGTAGCCAATATACGGCATCGGGATTTCCCGGTTCTCGATGAAAACCAGAACTATGTGGGTATGTTTTCCCGCAGAAATTTGATGAAAGCAGAGAAAAAGAAACTGATCCTTGTGGACCACAATGAAAAATCACAGGCAGTATCCAATATCGATGAGGCGGAAATTTTAGAGATTATCGATCATCACCGGCTGGGCAGCCTTGAGACCATGTCTCCGGTGTATTTCCGCAATCAGCCGCTTGGATGTACATCCACCATCATTTATCAGATGTATCTGGAAAAGGGAATTACGATCACCTCGCAGATGGCAGGACTGATGTGTGCAGCCATTTTATCTGACACGCTGATGTTCCGCTCACCGACCTGTACACAGATAGACAGGGAAGCAGCACTCCGGCTGGCAGAGATTGCAGAGGTTAAGGTCGAGGAGCTTGCCTCAGCAATGTTTCAGGCGGGAAGCAATTTTGATAATAAAACAGAAGAAGAAATTTTAAATCAGGATTTTAAAATTTTCCATGCCGAGGATGTGAGTTTTGGCGTGGCACAGATCAGCGCGATGGGACGCACCGAACTGGATAAGGTGCAGGAACGTATCGAGCCGAAACTGGAACAGATGATGGGAGAAAAACAGATCCAGATGATTTTTGTCATGCTGACGGATATCTTAAATGAGTCTACTTATCTGATTTATCGCGGTGCGGATGCATCGCAGCTGGTTGCGGCAGCTTATAATTGCGAGCCTTCCGATCAGGGGATTATGTTGGAAAATGTGGTATCCAGAAAGAAACAGCTGATTCCTGCGCTGATCAACACCCTTGCAGAGCGCAAAATGTAACAGGCAGACAGATCAATTGCGCTGTTCTCTGGGAGAACAGCCAAAATGTTTGCGGTATGCCCGGGAAAAGGTGGAATAATTGTGAAAACCACAGGCATAACAGGCGGTGGTGATGGATTCCCCCTGGGCGATCTGATCTCTTGCCAGCAAAAGGCGCTTCGTGGTCAGATAGTTTCCGATCGTATAACCGGTTTCTTCCTTGAAGGCATGCATGAGATGATACCGGCTCAGATAGAAATGTTCGGCAAGAAAGTCGATGGTGATGTCATCTGTTAAATGTGCATTTAAATAATCTATCACATTGATCATTTTATGATTTGAGGCTGTGGTAGAAAGATATTCAATGCGGTTGGAGAGAGCTGCACGGTTTAACTGCACCATCAGCTCCAGAAAAAGAAGTTTATGATAAAGTTCGTTTGCGTATTCTCTGGAATCCAGAGATTGTTCCAGATCGTGGATAATTCTTGCAATCTGTGTTGTCTTCAGTGCCGGAATACGCAGTACATGCGATTTTTTCTGATGAGCTTCTTTTAAGCAGAGTGAGAGATCGTCGGAATCATGACAGGCATCCAGGTAGTGTCTGGAAATATAGATGATGATGCGCTCATAAATTTCAGAACTGTGCAGAACCGGACGGTGGACCGTACCTGCGGGAACGAATACGATATCCCCCGGTATCAGATCATAGGTACGTCCTTCCACATTGTAAGAAATATTTCCTTTGCGAAAGATCAGAATTTTATGAAAATCGTGGTAATGAAAGTCAATCGGGCGCATAGAGGTATCTTTTAAGTGAAAAATCTTAAAATCGTCATGAAGATATCCTGTTTTTTCATAATGTGAGAGTTCTGACATTGCATAAATCTCCTGTAAATATTAATTAGATTCAGTGTACTATGTTTCCACACAATTTGCAATATAAAAAGCACTGTAGTTGTTTTAGAAGACGGATCGTGCGGGTATACTTAGAATAGAAGCTCTGAATCGACAGGATGGAAAAGAAAAAAGGAGTGTAGAAATATGAAGTTTACAAAAATGCATGGGTGCGGAAATGATTATGTATATGTCAATTTGTTTGAGGAAAAGATAGCAGATCCTGCAAAGGTATCAATTGCAGTGAGTGACCGCCATTTTGGAATCGGATCGGATGGCCTGATCACTATTGGCCCATCGGATATCGCGGATTTCAGGATGCGGATTTACAATGCGGATGGCTCGGAGGCGGAGATGTGTGGAAACGGAATCCGCTGTGTCGCAAAATATGTATATGATCATAAAATGACGGATAAGAAAGAGATTACGATTGAAACCGGAGCCGGGGTAAAAACGTTGCAGCTGACGGTTGCGGATGGCAAGGTTTCGCTGGTTCGTGTGGATATGGGAGAACCAATATTAAAACCGGATTTAATTCCTGTAGATGCATCGGGAGAACAGGTGGTAGATGAGCCGATTGAAGTAGAGGGCAGAGAGTGGAAGATGACCTGCGTGTCGATGGGGAATCCACATGCGGTAATTTTTGTGGAGGACACCGAACATTTTGAACTGGAAAAATACGGTCCGGAGTTTGAACATCATCCACGGTTTCCAAAACGGACCAACACAGAGTTCGTACACGTTATTTCTCCGACGGAAGCATCCATGCGGGTGTGGGAACGCGGATCTGCGGAGACGCTTGCCTGTGGTACCGGAACCTGTGCCACGGTTATGGCATGTATCTTAAATCATAAGACAGAAAATAAAGTTCTGGTGCATCTGCGGGGCGGAGATCTGACCATCGAGTATGATCCGGATAACAATCATATTTATATGACCGGACCAGCGACAGAAGTGTTTCATGGAATATGGGAGGAAAATTAAATGAAAATTAAAGAACTTATCAACGAAATGGAATATGAGATACTGGCGGGAAGCGAGGAGACAGAGATTACGACTCTGGTATATGATTCCCGCAAGGTTGAAAAAGGTTCTGTGTTTGTGTGCATCAGCGGAAGTGTGCGTGATGCACATGAGTTCATTCCGGATGTGGCAGCAAAGGGAGCAGCGGCCATTGTCGTAGAAAAGGATGTAACGCCGATCGATGGAATTACATATATCAAGGTAGAGGACAGCCGTCTGGCACTTGCCTGCATGTCTGCGGCATATTTTGGGCATCCGGCAAAAAAATTAAAGACGATCGGTATTACCGGAACAAAAGGAAAAACAACGACAACCTATATGGTTCGTTCGATTCTAGAGTCTGCGGGGATCAAAACCGGACTGATCGGCACGATCGAATCGATTGTTGGTTCTGAGCGTATTCCTTCTGCAAATACGACACCGGAATCTTACCGGGTGCAGGAGCTTTTTGCAAAAATGGTAGATGCGGGACTCGATGCTGTTGTGATGGAAGTCTCTTCCCAGGCGCTGATGCTTCATCGCGTATCCGGATTTGTGTTTGATATCGGCGTGTTTACCAATCTTGAACCGGATCATATCGGAGAAAATGAGCACAAGGATTTTGCAGATTATATGCACTGCAAGAGTCTTTTGTTCCAGCAGTGCAGGCATGGAATTTTTAATGGGGACAGCGAGCATCTGCAGGGCATTTTACAGGGACATACCTGTACGGTTGAGACGTTTGGGTATGGAGCAGAAAATGATCTGATTGCGCAGAAGGTAGAGTTAAAAAAGGAGCATGGGGCACTTGGTGTAAAATATCATGTGGGAGGTTCCATGGATTTTGATGTGGAAGTCAATGTGCCGGGAAAATTTTCGGTGTACAATTCCCTGACCGCCATTGCAATCTGTCATCATTTTGGTGTCAGTGTTGAAGAAATCAAAAAGGCGATGCTTCATGTAAGTGTCAAGGGAAGAATTGAGATTGTACCGGTAACAAAGAGATATACGCTGATGATTGACTATGCACACAATGCCATGGCACTGGAGAGTCTGTTAACGACCTTGAAAGAGTATGAGCCGGGCAGACTGGTATGCCTGTTCGGATGCGGAGGAAACCGTGCAAAATCCCGCCGTTATGAGATGGGAGAGGTATCTTCAAAACTGGCAGATCTGACGGTTGTCACATCGGATAATCCAAGAAATGAAGAACCAATGGATATCATCAACGATATTCTGGTCGGGGTACACAAAGCCGATGGCGCATATGTGACGATACCGGACCGGAAAGAAGCCATCAGGTATTGCATGGAACATGCTGAGGATGGCGATATCATCGTCCTTGCAGGAAAAGGGCACGAAGATTACCAGGAGATCAAGGGTGTGAAGCATCATATGGATGAGCGTGAACTGATCGCGGATATTATCCGGGAAAATACGGATCTGAAATTATAACAGGATTATAAATAACAGGAACAGGCAAAAGGAGTGGAAAAATGGGAAAACAGAGTTGGAAAGCGGGAAATATGTTAAATCCGGTGCCGGCTGTGATGGTCAGTGTGGCGGATCAGAATCATCGGCCAAACATTATTACCGTGGCATGGGCAGGAACCGTCTGCACCAATCCGCCGATGGTTTCTATTTCCGTCCGCCCATCCCGTTATTCTTATGAGATCATAGAGAAAACCGGAGAATTTGTGATTAATCTGACCAACGAAAAACTGGCAAAGGTCTGTGATTACTGCGGCGTGGTCAGCGGAAGAGATGTGGATAAATTTAAAAAAACAGGACTTACACCGGTTCCGGTGGAGCATGTGAAAGCTCCGGCAA
>ULTT01022924.1_pt1 | contig 13585 bp, 13 predicted proteins | sample 1957831 | NCBI WGS metagenome assembly ULTT01 (sample SAMEA4835740, study PRJEB28245) | human gut metagenome | biome: gut microbiome; material: fecal sample | place: Denmark | collected 2008 | reverse complement strand
TTCAAAGATCGAATTGCCCTTTTTTATTGGACAGTAGTGATAAAATATCTAACGAATAAAGAGAGCGAGGATTTCAACGTAGCTCCCTTAGAAGTTACACCATCCGATGAAACTGATGCGAGTACTTTCCGAAAGGATATGTTGAAACTCTTCTGTGAAAATGAAATGGGGCGAATCCAATTCACCCCAGAGTTCCGTGACCGAACAGGGAAATTATCTGCAACAGCAAGTTTCCCTTATGGACAAATATTTTTCTTTATGGAGAGAGACCAAGAGTTGGTAGAATATCTAAGAGGCAAGAACCTCATTAGATGAATTATTAACTAAGGTTTGGGAGAGTGCTAGCCTCTTCCCTACCTTTATCAAATTAAAAGAGAAAAATGAGAAAGAAAGAATTAATAATAAACAAAGGACAATATTTGTCCGATATTTATAGCATCGAGCCAAACACGATTCTGTGCAAGACCCTTACAGGTTTAGGTGCTACATACACAGAGATTAAGGCGAAGCGTAACTCTATTATCGTAGAGCCTAATGTACCACCTATCATAGGTAAATGTAACGACAAGAAGCATAAGAAAGACAACTTGTTTGCAGTCAAAAAAGATGTCAGCATTTCAAGTGTTGCAGAATACTTATCTCAAACTATCAAGCAAAAGAAGTACATCAAGATTATCTGCACACCAGAGAGCTTCAATTATAAGGTAAAACAAGCTTTTGAAGAAGCAGAATTAGACATGTACACAAACTGTTTCATGCTCATGGACGAGTGTCACAAACTAGTTAAAGATATTGATTATCGCGAGGATATTGCACTCCCCATGAAAGACTTCTTTATGTTCAAGGACAAAGCTATGGTTTCAGCGACCCCTATTGTTCCATCTGACCCTAGGTTTGAAGAGCAACACTTTACCCTTATAGAAGTCAAGCCTAACTATGACTATTTAAAGCCTATCACACTTGTCCACACCAACAATGTCTTAGAAGCCATGAGAGTAACTATAGAGAAGAGAAAGAAAGAGCTAGAATCACCAAGAAGTCTGTGCCTCTTCATTAACAGAACTGATATGATTCTTCAAGTTATCGAAAAACTTGGAATCAAAAAGGACAGTGTAGTGTTCTGCTCTAGTAACAGCACCACCAAACTGAACGAAGCAGGAATAAAAGCTGTCGAGAATTGGAACATCAAGGAGCAAAAGCCTTTTATGTTCTTTACTAGTCGTTTCTATGCAGCATTAGATATTGAGCTAAAAGTACAGCCAGACATCATGTTTGTGACTGAGCCATATCTATATGAATACACGATAATAGACCCATGCACCGATGCCGTTCAAGCTATCGGAAGATTCCGTAATGGAGTTTCATCTACAACTCATATAGTCAGCACCAACAAGGATTTTCCTATCAGAGACGAAAAAGGCATAAACGAGTACATCAAAGCTAGTGAAGAAGCATACAACACCATCTTACGCTTATACGATTGTGCTCCAAGTCTAGAATTTAGGAATGCTTACAAGGCAGCTTTAGACCAACTCCCATTTAAAAACAAATTTATGAGATATGGAGAAATTGACTATTTCGCCCAAGATAACTACAGAGACGAAGCCTTAGTCAAATCCGCCTATAACAACTTTGACGATTTGGTGAAAAGATACGAACGTGCCAAACAATTTTATATAGTTAAAGGGATGCCTCTCTATTGGAAGTTTGGGGATAAAGAGCGACTAAAATTGGAAAAAAGTTCCAAATACATAAAGCAGTTCCGAAAAGAAGCTGTTGACATATTGGAATCGCTTAAAGAAGACATGGATTTGCCTATGGTCAGATACAACATTGAAGAATTGCGCAGCAAAGATGCTTTTATCGTTAATGCTTATGAAACATTAGGAAAAGAAGTTATCGAAAAATGCAACTATAACGAGAAGCGCATAAAGGAAGCTATCATAATGAAAGACTTCGAGAAGAAAAGAAATGGGCAAGAATGCGTCCAATTACTAAAAAATTCTTTCAAAGTGAACAATAAGTACGAACGCTCATTTATAAAGAAAGAACTTCTCAGAATCTTTGATATGGTAAGAATTTCACCAAAAGAGAAAGTAACAGGAACCTATATCAAAAAATTCTTCGATGTGAAAGAATGTAAGGTGAAAGGGAAAAGAGCATATCTCGTTGTTGAAAGTCTGATATAAGGTAGAACATTTTTTCTTGTTTTTCTTCAATAAAGGGGGAAATTGAAAAATGTACTCTTGAAAAAGAAATATAGATTATCCGAATATAATATCGCTATTTGGAGGATGCCAATAATGGTGTCCTCCATTTTAGCCCCAAAGTCGTTTCTATTTTTCAAGAATCATGTTCCAAGTACAGCATCAATAGAAAATAAGTCTAAAATCTTGCTCTAAAAAATATCAGAAATCACTTGGATTTTTCAAGAATATACATATCATCGTCTAAGAAGATGGAACTAGTTTTCACTTTTTGACCATAAATTTTAATAATTATCTGATTAATCAAACTAAGCCGTGAGCCTCAACGCTTGCGGCTTTTTTCGTTTTTATACCATCCTTTAACAAGGGGAGCACAGGGCAAGCCAACCCATTTTTTCTATTTCACCTGACCATTCCAAAACTATCCTACAACACCAATATACAGCCTCAACTTTTTCAACCTAGCGAATTAGTTAGGAAACATCATATCTCCAAAAATCAGAAGTTTAGAGAAGAGAGAAGATGACTAAAAATAAGGACTTTACACATTACTATATATTATGCCCTCTACTTTATATCTCCCCATGTGTTCTACAAAAGACGGTGGACATACACTTTAGTCCCCTCCTCACTCTTAGATAGAAAAATAAATATATATATAAATAGCCCATGTACTAACGTCAATATTTATATAGAGATTATAAACAACATTATTCACTTCTAATTTATTGAGATTATGAACAATATTATTTTATTGCCACAGGCACAGAGAGTAAACAACATCGAGGATGGAGTTATCTTGGACGATTTCAAGGCAGAAAATCACTTTATTGAGGCTAATACCCAAGAGGTAACCTTCGAGCACTTGAAGAATGATTGCATCACTCCTGTTTTTGCTAAAGACAACGAGTTGACCATCAACCACGCTGACTTCATCGAGACCATTGAGGATGCAACAAGAACTTTCTTCCATGGTCAAAAGGTTGGAACTCCAGACATTCGAGTTTCCCACGTAATCAAAAGCAGAATACCGGAAGCAGTGAGAAAGCCTGCTAGTCAACTCTTGGATTCAGACAAGACCATCTACTATGAGCGTGCAGCATTCAGCATCGACATCCCTACAGTTTTCGAGACTATAATGGGTAACAAGTTGAATCTTTCCATCGTAGGAGTTAGAGCATACAATCAGATGAACTTATATTCAAAGAAATCTCCAGAGCTATTCCGTCTAGCAATAGGTTTCAAGAACCAAGTTTGCTGCAACATGTGCATCTTTACAGATGGTTACAAGGAGGATTTGAGAGTGACATCTACTAATGAACTATATCGTGCAGCCTTGGAGCTATTCAACAGTTTCAATCCTGCTAGACAACTTCAACTACTCCACTCGTTAGGGAACACCACCATGAACGAACATCAGTTTTGCCAGATACTTGGCAAGATGAGACTCTATCAGTGCTTACCTAATTACTATCAGAGAAACATTCCTAAGATGTTGCTAACTGATACACAGATTAACAGCGTAGCCAAAGCATACATCAATGATGAGAACTTTAGTAGTTTTGGAGAGGACATCAACATGTGGAAGTTCTACAACCTGTTAACAGGAGCTAACAAGTCTAGCTATATAGACTCATTCTTGGATAGGAGCCTCAACACCACCCAACTTGCACTTGGCATCAATGCTGCCTTGCATGGTGACGAGCGATATAAATGGTTTATCGACTAACCACAGACAGGACATCTATCAGAAATGGTAGGTGTCCTTTAGTTACTAACTAATAAGCAAAAGACGCTTCATTGATATATGTAGCTATGAGAGAAAATCAACTTGAAATGTTAAATCTCAACATATATTAGAAGAAAGACAGACAAATCCTTGGTCAATCAAACAATTATTGCTAAATTTGCACCAATTCTACAAGGAGTAGAAGTACATATTTAGAATGAGCGTTTGACGTTATCTCGACATAGAATCTGGACAATTCGATGCAAAATGAGATGGCAGTTCAAGGTGCTCATGCTTTCATGTTGCATATATATACCCATATATATAACACATGGAGCATGGGCTATTGTCTGTTACTATTTTGCAAGCAGTCCAGAGCTTTATGTCAGTAATACCCAATAGTCCCCATGCTCCTTTCTTTATGTGTAGAAAACAACTATCAATAAAAGCCTATCTGGTGGGGATATAAAGGCACATAGTACAATAATGAGAAAATATATAATTACAATGTTGCTCACTATGCTTATGACAGCTGCAACTACGGCAAAACCTAACGATTTATTGTCACAAGCCGAGGAAATTTCCCAAAGTAATATCTTATATCATTTCGGGACAAGAACAATCCGTAAAGATTTATACATTAAAAATATCAAAGACAATGTTGCAACGTTTCTAGATTACAAGCGCAATTACGCAGGTTGGAACTATTACTATATTGAAGAGTTCAAGAATGCCTATTTTAGATTTTTAAATGCATTTACAGATAGTGGACATCCAAACAGATTCAGAACTGATGAATTTGGAACTCTCATTGATAGCAATGGAGAGTTTTCTAATGAAGATGCAGATGATTATTGGTACGATAGACATGGCAATAGAATCACAAGTGCGGAATATTGGAATTTAAAAGATAGTAAAAAAAAGAAATATTCTCCTTTTTTAGCAAATAGAGAACTTGCAAAATATTTATATGAAATTGGAAAAGGACTATTAAATGCACTTGACAATGGATATTAACAAAACTTAAGGCATATGAAAAGATTTATTTTAAGACTAATATTTCTATGCATCTGCTTTTGTGGAAGTTTAGGAGTAAATGCAGCTCAGAAATGGACTGCATATGCAACAAGTTACAAAAAAGGGAACGCAGATTGGTCAAAAAGCATTTCATGCAATATTCCAATAATCATTGTAAATGACAATATGGGCAGGAAGCTTTTGAACATTTTCTATAGTGACGACAACGTTGAAAGTTTTCTTATTCAAGAAAAAAGCAAGGACAAAGATGGAAGCATTAATTTAATATGCAAGAACATTGTCACTAACGAACCTACATTCTTCTTATTTACAGTTTCTAAAGGTACGACATACCTTTTTATGCAAACCGTAACAAACTTTTGTGTGTCATTTGAACTAATACATCAAGAATAATAATATGAATCATAGATTTTTAAAAATTGTTTTCACTTTTCTGCTTACAATCCTTTCACTTAATATTAGTGCTCAAAGATTTCAAGCATACGCTTATAAAGCAAGCCATAATAGTCAATGGACAAAATGCAACAGAACAATTGAAATCAGAAATGATTTTGACAACATAATTCTTGAAGTTTATTGGACTGAATTTGGTGGTACAAAATATTTCCTTAGCAAAAAGCTAAAAGAAGGAGAAGATTATATAATCATGGAAGCTTACGGACCAAACGCAGAAAAATTCAATGTCGCTATTACCTATACATCTCATGATGTAATCTTAATTTTAAAAAGCAACAGAGACGAATTTGCTTATCGAATGCGAGGAATATCAAACTAACATACAAGCCAACTTTTACTATCAAGTGGAGGTTGGCTTTTTTGCCAATAATGCATAAATATAAAGATTTGATTGCCCAAACTGTTGTTAAACCAAAGAAAAGCATTATCTTTGCAGCCATACACCAACATATATCAATATGACAGAATACAAGAGCCAAGACTTCACAACAGAACTTCGTGGAGCACTTCAAGAAGTGAAAGACCATATCGAAGGAAAGAAACAACTTCAATCCTTAGATAATCTTCTTGATGAACTATAAGAGATATGGGGTTCTCTCTATAAAATGAATCCCTAAAAACTTTGCATCATGCAATCTATCGTTGCAACTGCAAAAAGGATGATTGTTGACTCATTGTTGACTAATTTCATTCTTTCAGTGTTCATTAACAGGTTGACAAATAGCATAAAAAGACTTGTAGCTCAGTTGGTTACACCTTGCTAAGTCCGCAGGAGTTAGTAAGGCTCGACAACAGACTCATAATCTGGAGGTCCTAGGTTCAAGCCCTAGCTGGTCCACGTTGAAAATCAAGCAGTTAAGCAGAAAGTGCTTAACTGCTTTTTTCGTTTCTGGGAAACAATGATTGAAACCGTGCATTCAAGCATGCAAAAAGAATGTACATCCTAAAAGGCAACACCGTAATTCCTCTTTTAAAATTTGGTGGTTTCAATTATTTGCCGTATCTTTGCGCCATACAAATAAAGGAGAAAGGATTATGGCAAACAATGAATACAGAAAGCTGCCTACAGGCATACAAGCTTTCAACATCATCAGAGAAGAAGGATATCTCTATGTTGATAAGACTGACATGGTTTGGAAATTGGCGAACAAAGGTCTAAAGTATAATTACTTGAGCCGTCCTCGCCGATTCGGAAAGTCTGTGCTCATTGATACGCTACAATGTTACTTTGAAGGAAGAAAGGAACTCTTCGAAGGTCTCAAAATCATGGACTTGGAGAAGGATTGGAAGGCATATCCTGTGATTCGACTCGACATGAGCCGTGGAGGAGCCAATGCAGAAACCTTGCGCTCGTACCTGAATCTGCGATTCGGATACTACGAAGAGAAGTATGCCATCACTCCCGATCCTACCGCCCAGCTTGCCGACCGCTTTGATGCCATCATTACGACGGCTTACAAACAGACGGGCTTGAAGGTTGCCATCCTCATCGACGAGTATGATTCTCCTCTTCAGCACTCCTGGAAAACCCCGGAACACGAAGCATGCACCGAGGTATATCGTGAGGTCTTTGCCATTTTAAAGGCGGATGATGAATACGAGCGTCTGGTCTTTATCACAGGCATCACTAAGTTTACGCAAATTTCCCTTTTCTCCGTGCTCAACAATTTAACCAACATCAGTTTCCTCCCTGAATATGCAGCCATCTGCGGCATCACTGAGGAGGAGATAAAAGAGAACTTCAAGCCTGAACTTGAAAAAATGGCAGAGGTGAACGGATGGACTTTACAGGAAACCCACGACAAGCTGAAGGACTACTACGACGGTTACCATTTCAGTCGCAGAAACATGGTTGACGTCTACAATCCTTTCAGCCTCATCAATGCGCTTGACACCCAGGATCTGAACAGTTATTGGGCATCATCGGGAGCCACTTCCATGCTGCCGAAGTTCATCAAGGATGCAGAGTTGCGCCTACCGGATTTTGAGGATTGCATGATTCTCCGCAACACATTGGAGACTTCCGATGTTACCGGTGGAGGACCAGAACTCTTTTTATATCAATCAGGTTATCTCACCATCAAATCGTGCGTAGGAAATGTCTATCACTTAGGCTTCCCAAATGAAGAGGTAAAACAGGCGCTCTACGAATGCGTACTGCCTGCATTGACCATGCGGCAAGAGGCTGATACGCAGTCTCTGCAAGCGCAGTTGTACCAATATTTGGAATATAAAGAGTTAGACAAGGCGATGAAAGCGCTCAAAGCATTGGTTGCCGACGTACCTTACAGCAACAAGAAGTTGGCATCCATGGATATGGAAGAGCGTTACCGACTGATCATCAGTACCATCTTGAATGCCATCGGTTTGAAAGTGGAAGTAGAGCACATGCTTTCTACTGGCAGAATCGACCTCATTGTCAAAACCACTCATCACATCTATATTATAGAATTAAAGTTGAGAAGCAACGGTGGTAAAGATGCTGCCATCAAGCAAATCCTAGACCGCCAATACCTGGAGCCTTTCAAGGCCGACAAGCGAGAGGTAGTAGGCTTAGGCATAGAACTAGACGAAGAAGGCAAAGGCGTTTTGGATTGGGAAATGGTAAATGAAGAATAAAGCAATAGGGGCATGTCGTTACTTAATACGGCATGCCCTTCATTTTCAAGAATGTCCTTACTTGATGTTTTGTAAAAATGGAGTAAAGACATTTGCTTTTTTCATTGCAAGCTTGCTTGAATTTGGTCTATTTGTTTTTGCGTATTCCGCAAAAGTTTCTTTGCCCATCTTACTCCTTCACCATGTTCAGAGAATGCGATATAATCTAGCCCTAACGCAACTAATTCTTCAAACTGCAAAAGAGCATCTTCAGATAAACCGTTAAACATCAACGCAACAGCATAGTCATACTTAACAAGAGGGTCATTGGGTTCTTGCTCAAAAGCAGCTTTTGCATAAGTTAAGCAACCTGCCTTATCCCCAATAGTCTTATAGGTCTCGGAAAGAATCGTCTTCAAATAATACTCTTTGGAATAACGCTTGCAAATGACACGAAGATAGCGCAGTAGTTTCTCCTTATTGTTACTCTCTTCCAAAGCATCAATCTTTTTCAAGATTCGATTCCGCTGAGATTCAGAAGTATATCCTACATCTGAAGCTTTTGCAACAGTCCTTGGATGACTATACTTTAATACTTTATAGAAAAGAACAGCTTCCTTTTTGGAGAAATCACTTTCAATACCTTTTCCTCGGTGTGACAAATGCTCTTCCATGAGAGCCAAGGCCTCCTTATCTTTAAAAAGGTGATAGAGACAATCTGCCTTATAATATCTAGAATCATTGATGACAGACTTTGCCCATCTGACACCATAGCCATTTTCCGCAACCTCCTCAATAGTCATATTTAAAACAACATCCCACTCTTCTATGGATTGTTCATATTTTTCTAATGACCAAAGGATTCTGCCACGAGTATAATTCAAGAGAGGCATGACAGGGCATACCTCTTTTGCTTTATCGGCATAAGACAAAGCTTCCTTATCTTTGCATCTGTTCCATAGGACATTTGCAAGTTGAGTCAACAAATAGCAGTTATTTGGTGACAAAGCAAGTTCCTTTCTCAACAGCTTTTCTGCAGCAGAGAAGGATTTGCTCTTAATAAGTTCAATCAATTTATCCATCTTACTTAGAACTATTTGATTCTGTCCCAAAAGGAAGCTGTATCTCTTCGTTCCAAAGTTTCTCAAACGCTTCCTTTGATATTGCATGAATATTGAGATTTCGATAATCATCCATAGTCATGTCATTATCACACCAATACCCCCAGTTCTCTTCAAAGGGAGCTTTGAACACCACCAAGCCATTTTCTGCCACACCAACCTCTCTATTAGCATATTCTTCTACGTCATCATACTCTATGTACCATTCTTTAACGTAGCCAAGATTTTTATCCAACGTTGGATTAGCCATCGGCATAAAATGGTTTAATAACCAATCTAGAATCTTTTCCCATAATGTATTTTTAGTTTTTTTACCTATTAATACACTATCAAATGAAAAATATTGCATATTATCTTCTTTTAATCCTAATTTCCGTAACACCATAATTTAATATTTTTCAGAAACACCTGATCAACAATAAGTTGCTCAGGATTTTACCATATCAGAAATTTCACTTATCTTAGTGTTGTATATAAAAACAAATAAAACTCTGAATGACATGGCAAAAATACAAATAAAATCTAAGAAACTTGCTCCTTTTGGAGGAATTCTTTCGTTTATGGAGTTATTTAATGCTCTTTTGGCTCAAACTATAGATTCCACCTTTTCCACCTTGGAATCGAGATGCACATTGTTTGGTTATCAATATAGTGAGATCCTACGTTCTCTGATGTGTGTATATCTTTGTGGCGGCTCATGTAATGAGGATGTTACAACACACATTATGAAACATTTGAAAATAGAGACAACAACACAAACGTGAGCTTCAACTAGAAAGAGACTTTGAAAAGAATCTTCAAGCGGTTGGAGGCTTCGGAAGTACATATTTCTCGTGCGCGCATGGACTACAGCTCATGCTCGGAGGAAATTGTAGATATGATAGAGGCTCATTGCAAGCATTTTTATATTCGTTCCAACAGGTGTTCTTCCTTCTATGATTCCATGTTTGCCTTAACTGGATGGAAAACTGCTGAAATCAATGGTCTTGAGTTTGATTTGAATTCCATCTTTGTTGAGAAATGGAAAGGAAAAACGTATCGTCTTGTCATACAGAGACAAAAGCGAATAGAGGGAGACCTTGATATTTGGGAAGGCGAATATACCTACAGATGTATACTGACCAACGATTACAAGTCGAGTGCAAGAGACATCGTGGAATTCTACAATCTTCGTGGTGGCAAGGAACGCATCTTCGATGACATAAACAATGGTTTTATCTGGAATCGATTGCCAAAATCGTTCATGGCACAGAATACTATATTCTTGCTTATGACAGTTCTCATCAGAAACTTCTACAAAGCTATTATGCAGAGATTGAGAACCCATGAATTTGGATTGCGTGCCACCTGCGGAATCAAGACCTTTGTGTTCAAATTTATAACTATCCCTACAAAATGGGTTAAGACATCGCGTAGGCATGTATTGAACATTTACACAGACAACTATGCTTATGTCAACCTGTTCCAGACAGACTTTGGTAAAAAACATGCTTTTCTGGTTAAACCAGCGTATTATCTCAAACTGCTTTATGGGGTAAAGAGATTTTGTGTCTGCGAAGTTTCTGTTGTACAAGAAATATGTACAATAAAATGAATTTTGTCGCTTTGTAAGCAAAAATCCACTAAGCCCTATAGGTTGCAGATTTGAGGTTTTCAAATTTTCAAGAGTCTCGACTACGTCATTTGTCACGGCTTCACGGATCTCGGTATGCAGCGTGTCATAGTAATCTCGAATGAGGTTTTTGATTAGTCCCACCTTACCCAGCCGTCTTCTCTTTCCCGACGGCGATATGCCCATTTTCTTTGCTGAAGTCTTGATTGCCAGCACCGTAAAGGCTAAACGGTCGAACTCCGTTTTTTATAACAGTTCTCTATCCTCCATAAATATGTAGGGGGCAACAAAATTTAATGCAAATATATTGCGTTTTTCTGATATTTTACTCTCTATTCATGTTAAATAAAGGAAAATAGTATGATTTAGACAAATTGCTTGGCTAAATATTCTTGATTTCCACTTTAATTTCGTACTTTTGTGATACTGATTGGAGGCTCTGTGTATAGGCAGAGAAGAGCCAGTCAGTCAAGAAGGCGTATCTAAACTATTCTATACCGCTCTAAATTGTCTGGAAAACAATAAAGAATGATACAATGAACAGAGACTGGTATCAGAATCGAGACTCCATCCCTTTTTGTTTCTATATACTAACTGCCGTGAGTTTTTGGAGTTTTCGGCAAAGAATGTTTTAAGTTAATATGAAATATCCATTAATAAAAAAAACAAAGTGAATGTAAATCGGAAATAAAATGTCGTATCAATGCCCGCTTGAAGGTAATCGATTTCGAACTTTAATATTTCTTCTGTTAAACTTATATAATTTATCAAAATAATGAAACAATTGAAGTATATATTTTGTTTTTTGTTTGTGACAATTGCGTCCAATATTGTTGTTGCACAAGATATGATTGTGACAAATGATGGTACCATCATCAAAGCTAAGGTTACTAAGGTCGGTGCTACAGAGGTAGAATACAAGAAATGGACCAATCAAGATGGTCCTATTTATACAGTTAAAGTCAGCAATCTTATAGCTATAAATTATCAGAATGGCGAGAAGGATACCTTTTCGAACTTTCCTTCTAATAGCCAACAAATAGCAACTGCTAAAACTCAGAATACGGGTAATGTGCAGGTAACAGTAGAAAGTCTGTCTCCTGAAGCGCGAGCAGCCAACGAGACCATCATGACCAAATTAAATGCGCCTGTAGAATTGGTATATCCCGAGAAACATAAAGAAGATATAGGTAAGAAAGATGCAGGTGCTGCCTATATTGTGTATGGTCTAAAGAGAAACTCCGTGATTTCTAATGAAGACATTGAAATTATTGGAAAAATAGGATGTTTATCAAAAATAAATAAGAATGCACCAGCTCAATGGAAAGAAGGAGATACTGATCCTGCTATAAATAAAACAAATCCTGCAATAAAAATAAGTATCCGGAATAAGAGTGATAAAATCTTATTTATAGATCTTGGCACAACATATATTGGTAGTATGGGTAATGTAACTTGTTATTATGTCCCATCATCTACATCCAGTTCTCATGGTACTAGTGGTGGAGCAAGTATAAATCTTGGCTCGGTGGCGGGTGCTATAGGTATTGGTGGTGCAATTAGCACTTTAGCAAATGGTATTAATGTTGGTGGCGGTTCGAGTAATTCTACGGTCAGTACCACATACTCTCAACGTATCATCTCAATCCCTCCCAAGTCAACTATAGATCTCGCACCTCAATATCTATTTGGAAATGAAATAAAGAAAATCTGTGAAGGTGCATATTTGGAGCTATTTTCCAATATGTCTTATATTTTTATTCCTAAATTGTATTTTAATAAGAAAGCTGGCCGTATGTTGGTTGGTGATCACTATAAATACACAGAGGATAATTCACCTATTCAGTTTAATTTCATCATGTCGTATAGCTACGATGATAGTTGTGCTTCAACTAAAACCTTGTCAGCTTATTTTTATATGAGGGATTTAATGGGATTCTACAGTACAAATTGGTCTTTAGTAGATCGTGGTGGATTACCAAGCGATTTTGTAGGACTTAGTAGCTGGGTTTATGTTAAATCATGGAACGTGAACGAATCTTTTCCTAAGCAATAAACATTGAACGATTTACACGCATAATCATCTTCTATAGATTTGCGGTATCGTTTTTATTACCCTAATTTCCGCAACACTATAATTTAATATTTTTATAAGCACCTGAGCAACAAAATGTTGCCCAGGTTTTTACCATGTCTGAAATTTCACTTATCTTAGTGTTGCATATAAAAACAAATAAAACTCTGAATGACATGGCAAAAGTACAAATAAAATCAGAGAAACTCACTCCTTTTGAAGGATTTTTTCGATTATGGAGCAATTTGATACTCTTTTAGCTCAAACTATAGATTCCACCTAGGAATTGAGATGCACATTGTTTGGTTATCAATATAGTGAAATTCTACTAACATCTGGCATCCGCAAGATACGAATGGCTATTGAGTCCCAAACATAAAGGACTTTCGGGTGGAGTCAGAGTCATCACTTTTTAGATTTACTGTAGGGCATACGCGCACACGTAAGAATGTTTTTTCTCGAAAAAAGTCTCAAAGTCTCATTTTTCAGGAAAATATCAGTTTATATATCTGATATATAACTATTTACAAGAATGACACTTTTCATCAAAAAAGCCAGAGAAGTATCATCGAAGTATCATAAAATCGGGAGAAGTATCATAAAAAACAGGCAAGCATCATACGAAACAGGCGAAATATCGAACGACAATGCACCAATCATCGAACGAAATGCATCAACTATGCCCACGAACATGGTCACTCATACCCTGTCTTTTTGTAAATATGGTTGACTCCTAAAGTTTCAATTACA
>ULTT01059023.1_pt1 | contig 13646 bp, 10 predicted proteins | sample 1957831 | NCBI WGS metagenome assembly ULTT01 (sample SAMEA4835740, study PRJEB28245) | human gut metagenome | biome: gut microbiome; material: fecal sample | place: Denmark | collected 2008 | reverse complement strand
TTGTTCCTTGCCTTATTCGGATCATCTACGCAACTTTCAACACTTATGTCTAACAATTAACAAGAAGCATATAAAACAAGCTCTGAAAAAGCTCTTTTATGCTGTCTTAACTTAAATTTGTACTCAGGGACCAGTCTATGAAGATAAGCAGGAATTTGAAATAAATCAAAAGGTTTATGATACAGACAGATAGCTAAATTGGGTCTAAACAACTTAATTAAGTCTTCAGCTCCTTTAAGAGCATCTAATTCTGCACCTTCTATATCCATCTTTATAAAAGAAGGTTTCTCTTTAATAAAATCAGATAAAGAAAAAACATCAACAAGATCAGAAGAATTGTCTTTATCAACAATGTGAGATCCCATATTTCCATTTTGAGAAAAGCTTATTTTTCCTGAACATGCTCCAACAGCAGCTTTGAATAGCTCTATGTTTTTCAAATTGGAAGATTTTACAACATCTGACAACTGCTTAAAGTTATTTTCATCAGGCTCAAATGCCAATATTTTTCTATTTTGTTGTCCAAAATATTTTATATAGTCAAAAATTGTATCGCCGTTAAAAGCTCCAACATCAATATAAGCTCCTTGATTTAAATTCGAACTTTCATAGTAGTTTTTTGAAAAATATTGAGGAAATGTCAATGGAATTGAATTATTGTAATTAAGATCTCCTGTTAACAATGTCATTAGTCTTTTATTAATAATTTCAATAGACATTTCATCATTAGAAAACAGTTTCACAAGAGTTTGATAATCTGATTTAAATGCGCCTTTGTTAACAAAATCTTTATACAAAAGAAACCAGTTATAAGTTACCCCTACCAATTGATCGAATTTAGGATAATCTCCAAAATAAACCAATTGTTTTTCAATGTATTGACTATTTAAATCAAGAAAATATTCTATCGTTATGTTTTCTTTTTTTATCAGCTCAATTATGTCTTGGTAATAATCAGTTGATATAAAATACACTGCATCTTGAAAATGTTCAAAGTTAAATCTACAACCGTGTACTTGAATTTGTTTGCCATTTAGAACTATTGACTTGTTTTCAGACTCATCAAAAAAACTGTCACAAAAACAAACAACATTAAAAGAATTATCAATCAACAGAGATGCAACAGCTCTACCATATAGGCCTGTTCCCCATATCACAATTTTTCTAGATTTAAATTGTGAGTATAAATCTAGTAAAAACTGATTCACATTGTTTTTATATATATCAACTATTTTTTTATCTACATATTCAGGGAAACCATACATCATTTTGCAAAATAATCTCTTCTCTATACTTAATCATAAGCGATACATTCAATCATTAAAATTATAATTTACCCACCTTGAAACATACATGTCTTTGAAAGCAATTCTGGCTTAAAGTCATAATCACAATAGAATGTGCATTCTCCAACGATTTCTTCATTTGAAGCCGACCTATTAAAAACAATTTGATAAGCTCTATCAATAAAATTGCTATTTTCGTCGTCTACCACCTTCGAACCAAAAATTCTCTTAAGAATGTTTAACATATCCGAATCTGAAAGAATCTCTACCAAAGGAGACGAATTCTTTCCATTAACAAAGTCATCAAATAAAACCAAATCTTTATATTTTAAGCCGATCATAATGGGGAGTAACACATAATAAACAAACTGATACGCTTTCTGTCTACGAATTTCTTCTTCATTTTTAATTTTTATATGTATTGCGTCATCTTCTAAAAAATGCACAACTTTGGTGTACTTGTAAATTTCTCTGAGTTCAAAGTTATAGTTCTTTGTTACAAAATAAATTGTGCTATTTAGTATTTCTTCATTTTCATCTTCGCCACAGTCTTTCCTAATAAAATTCTTTACATCAGCCTTTGGCAAGGTGAAACGAATATCAAAAAAGCGATCTAAATACTTGATCGAATCAAAACTGTCTCCATATACTGAGTTCACAGCATTTTTCAGTTGTGTCAAATTAACAGAAAAAACAAACAGGACTTTTTCGCTTGAATAATAATGTTTAATTTCTTCTAGTAATTTAACAGCATACAGAGGATTACACCTGTCAAGTTCATCTATAAAAATAACGAGCTTTTCGCAACTCAACTCTTCAACAACTTTACTAAGCAATTCTTTCATTAATATTTGAGTGTTTTTTATATTTTGTGCAGAAGATAAAAGGTCGTTATATTTATTTTCCGGTAATTTTGAGAGTACTTGAGAAATAGTGTCTCGGATTGTATAAAAAGAAGATATAACGGAAACTTTCTCTAGTATTGGTCTTAAAACATCTGGCAAACAAGAGATTATATCTTTTACACCAACAGTGTTTGGATGACAATTCTTGTCCTCACATAGAGAATTTAAAATAGAAAGTGTTGGATATTGGTCAGAGTCATGTAGCCAAGCATCATAATAAAAAGAACAAAGTTTGCAATCAGGCAATTCAGTTAGTTGTTTTTTTAAATTTCTAGCTTGTTCATCTGTACTATTTTTCAATAATTTTTCTATTTTTTCTGATAGCCTACTTTTTGATTTTTCATTCATCAAAAGAATTGCACTTTTTACAAAAAATGTTTTGCCACTGCCCCAATTCCCGTCTAAAGCAACTGTCTTTACTCCTATATTTGCATCTGAATTTAACATATTGTAAAACTCAAATAGGTATTTATTTCTTTCAACACTATCAGTTAAAATTGCTCTATCTAAGTTATCATCAGTAGGTAAAACTTCAAATTCCATAAAAAAGCACCTTTTTGAAATCTGTTATAACCGAGTTAGTCTTCAAAAGTCCTAAAAAGATAAGTAGATGTTAACATTAGATAATTACCGATTTAGAGGTAACACTAGCTATACTCATTGTTGATTTAGTTCTGTTAATCAAATCTAAAGCAATCTCTCTTAACTCTTCATTAAACTTATCCCAGTCTTCAACACCATGAACAGTTGGAAGTTTAGGATCAGCATAACTTTCGTTATATTTATCAGAGAAAGCATCAAAACCTGCTATAGCCACATTTTTTACATGTAACTTATTCAATAGTCTTAGCATACAGATAACTGGATTATCAAAATGCGACCAACCTCTTTTTATTGCTCTTTCATATCTGATGATGTACTCATTTTCTAAAGATTTTGTCTTTACATTAGATAAGAGAATTTTTTTGGTTGAGTTAAAAATGTCTTTATATGACTCTTTAGCATAGTCATATCTTACTTTACTCATTAAAAAGACATAGTCATATGAGTATTGCTTTAAGATTGCATTTACACCTATCACAACAGGATGATGTTCTTTTATGTATGACTTTACTTTATCTAGCTCATCAACTGACGATTTACCTGGTGCTACTAAAAGAACTTCTTTGTCTTTTAAGAGGTTGGTTAATGTCTCTAAAGTACTTTCATCATCAACTTCATTGTTCTGATTCTCAACATACTTTTCTTCCAAAAGATCATAGTCATATTTAACTCTGTCTTCAGGATTTAATGAGGAGATCACAGAGCGGATCTCTTTAGCATTAGCTCTATGCTTCTTTAAAAGATAATCGATGTTATTGACATGAGAGCAGTACATACCTGCAATGTAAGTAGGAATTGAATAACCCCATGTGTACTTTTCCTGGAATGGAACCATATACATATCAATGGTATCCATGATGAGATCTAAATCATAATTGCCATAGTATCTTTTATTTAAGAAACTGGTAATTAACTCTGTTGTAGTGTTTCCTGCACCTCTGCCCATACCGCATAGGCTTGAATCAACAATAATATCTCTGCCCTGCTCTGTCATTTTTCTTACAAATTCAATAGTAAGAGCAAAGGATAACTGCTGATTGTTGTGTGAATGGAAGCCTATCTTTACTGAAGGATGCAGATTATGGGAAAAGATAGAGAGTATTCTCTCTAGATCTTCAGGGAGCATCGCACCGAAGGTATCCACAATAGAGATACATTCAGGTCTTACTTCATTTACTCTTGAGATAAGATCTAGTAATTCATAATCGGTATAACCTAAGGTATTAGCCGCCTGACAAAAGATCCTGTACCCTTTTTCTCTGATCTTTGTAGCTACTTCTAAACCTTCTTTGGCTTTCCCTCGAGGGAAAACTACACGTATGGCATCAATTGATTTACTGTTGTTTACGGGCAGATTATCTAAATTGTATCTGTCAAAATCAATCATTGCCACATAGGTAACATTAGGATCTTTATTTTCAATATAAGGAATTAAATCATCTGGTACATGGAAAAATGAGCTGTCGGCATTCTCATGTGGAGTGTCTTTGAGCCAACCACATTCAATGATCTCAACTTTTGCGTTTTGCAGTCTTTTGATCATGCCTCTGATTGTATCTTTACCAAAGATAGATGCATTGATATATGCTCCATCACGTAATGTACAATCTAAAAGCTCAATTTTTTTATTGTCCATGATTTATCTCTTGCTCAATTCTTATAGAAATCTTTTCTTTAGTAATGCCTACTGAATCCCAAATATATTTTTGAGAGCCAGCCTTAGTAAAGGCATTAAAGCCTAAGAATACCTGTCTTGGGGTATTCGCTTTAGTTGCTTTATATTCAGCTACAGCTGAACCTAAACCACCTATGATGTTATGCTCTTCTACAGTCACGATTAACTTTGAAGAGCTAAAGATTTCATCCAGTGCAACTGTATCTAATGGTTTTATGGTATGAGCATCATATACAGATGCCTTAATACCTTTATCGGCCAATATTAAAGAAGCTTGAAGAGCTTCATTTACCATAAGTCCTGTAGCGATGATGGCAACATCATCGCCTTCTTTTAACTTTACAAATTTACCTAACTTATAGTCATAGTCTTCAGTATAAACAGATGGACAGTTAATACCGCCTGATAATCTTAAATATACAGGAGTATCAAGCTTTGTAGCTGCTTCAAAACACTTTAAAGCCTCAAGACTGTCAGCAGGCGACAGCACTGTAAGATTTGGCAGAGCTCTCATAAAAGCTAAATCCTCTGTTGCCCAATGAGAAACTCCTGACTTTGCAGCCACGACTCCAGCAAAGGTTCCAATTATTTTTACATTAGCATTAGTATTAGAAACATTCTGTCTTATTTGCTCTAAACTTCTTACAGCAATAAATGATGAATAGGTTGTAGCAATGGACATATGACCTTCCATAGCATAACCTGCTGCAATAGTCATCATGTTTTGCTCAGCAATACCTGTCTGGATGAATTTATCAGGATACTTTCTTATAAATCTGTCTAAACCTGATAATAGTGAAAGATCAGCGGACAACACCTTTACATTAGGATTTTCCTTTACAAGATCTAAAAGTCCGTAATTAAAGATACTTCCCTTTTGTCCTAGCTTTTCCCAAGCTCTTAAATTTCCTGGAGAGACTTTCATAAAAGAAAAACTCCTCTAAGCATTTTCTATTTCAGATTTAGCAAGCTCATACTGTTCTAGAGTTAGAGCATGATGATGCCATTCTCGATGGTTCTCAATAAAGGACACCCCTTTACCTTTGATGGTATCGGCAATAATAATGTAAGGTTGTCCGTTACTATTTTTTCCATTAGATGGCTTTACTTTGTCAAAAGCCTGCAATAATTCATAAGTATCATGCCCATTACACTTTATGACGTTCCAATTAAATGCTTTTAACTTTTCATCTAATGGTTCTAATTTCATAACATCTTCAGTGTCACCGTCATATGAAAGATGATTTCTGTCAATTATCACCACCAGATTGTCTAATTTGTAGTGAGAGGCAAACATAAACGATTCCCACACAGAGCCTTCATTAAGTTCCCCATCTCCCATTAGCACAAAAACCTTTTGAGACAAATTCTCTTCACGCATAGAGAGAGCCATGCCAATACCGACACCTATTGCCTGACCTAGAGAACCACCAGAGTACTCAAGTCCCACCTCAAGATTTTTAGGATAACCTGTTAACCTACCACCATCTTTTTGGAATTCTATAAGTTCTTCTTTTTTAATAAAACCAGCTTCATACAGAGCAGGAAAATGAGCTAAAGTACAATGATTTTTACTAGGTAAGAATCTGTCACGCGCTTTATTCTGAGGATCATTTACGTTGTACTCTAATACAGCTCCATAAAGCACAGCTAAAATTTCGATACAAGAAAAGCTACCACCTAAATGAGCACCTTTTTCACCGGTTGCTTTTGCCATTTCAAGACCGTTTAGACGCATTCTTTTTGACATAGCTTTTAAAGAAGAAGCTAACTCTTTAGATACTTTAAAATCTCTCATTAGCGACCTCCATCGACTCTTATAGTCTGTCCTGTAATAAATTTTGCTTTATCAGAGGCAAGATAAAGACAGATTGATACGACATCATCGACAGTTCCCATTTTTCGTAAAGAGGTTCTGTCGATTACTTTATTAAGCTCAGTTTCATTCTTGTAGTGTCCCATTGAAGTATCAATAAGACCAGGAGCTACAGCATTAACTCTTACTCCATAAAGACCTACTTCTTTTGATAAACATTCTGTTGCAAAGATAAGTGACGATTTACTTGAGCCATAGGCTAAGTATCCTGGATTTACCTCAATACCACCTACTGATGCCATATTGATGATTGAGCCTGCCCCCTGCTTTATCATCTTTCGAGCCATAAGTTGCATAATGGTTACAGGCGCAAAGAAGTTTACCTCAAAAACTTCTTTTAACTTATCATAAGAGGTCATTACAAATGGTGCTCCATAAGCAATGCCAGCATTGTTTATAACTACATCAATTTGAGGAGTTGTTTTTATAATTTCTTTTAAAAGCTTTGTAAGTTTTTCGCTATCAGTAAGATCGATTTCATGAGTTGACACTGATGCTTCATACTTATCCTGTAAAGACTTTATATAGTTTAAGTACGACTCATCTTTAGCATTACGGACAAGCGCAATTACCGTAGCACCTTCTTTTGAAAAAGCCTCTAATAAGGCTTTTCCAATACCTCGATTAGCTCCTGTAAGTAATACTGTCTTTCCTGAAAACTGTCCCATAAACTACCTTAAACTGGCTTACCGTAACTTGTGTCCATTGGCTTTACAATCATTTCTTTAAAGAATAAGTCTCTATCTAAATATGGAGACTGATCCTCAATTGGTCTAAAGCCAAACTTACGCTTTCCGTACATAACAAGACCATTATGTAAGTCAAACTGTTCAGGATCACAAATAACTTCTAAGATACAAGACTCATTATTTGAGAACATCTCGCTTACTTTGTCTTTAATTTCGCTGTAAGTTGAGATCTTTAAATACTTTATACCAAAAGCTACAGCTAACTTTTCAAATGAAGGTAAGGTAAGACCATTTGACTCATCGGTACCTATGGATTTTCCTCTAAAGTGAGCCTTTTGTCCGTGACGTACTCCTGAATAGCCATCATTGTTGATGATGACAATCTTGATATTAAAGTGATTTCTAACCACAGTTTGGAGTTCCTGCAGATTCATCATCACAGAACCATCGCCGTTGTAGGAAACTACAGGACCATCACTAAAAGTTGCTACACCACAAGAACCTGGTAGTGCATAGCCCATCTCTCCTTGAGATAAAGATAGAACAAATCTGTCGCCTTCTTTTAATTTGGTAGCAGCAGGAGATGCTGCTCCTGTAAGACCAGCATCAGAAATGTAGGTAACATTTTTAGGAGCCATTTCTGATAATAGAGTCATAAAGATCTTCATATCAAGAGGCTTGTCCTCATGTTGCTCCATTGGATAGGCGAAGATCTCTTTCCAATGACGACACTTTTCATACCAGAAATCGTCAGTTACTTTTAGTTCTGTCTCTAATAGAGAGTCAATAAAATCTTTAGCATCAGCATGGATAAATCTGTCAATATGAATGCCGTTTTTTAAATGCTCAATTCTGTCAACATCAACTACAACTTTTACAGCTTCACGAGCAAAGTCCTGACGAGCAGAACCTGTAACCTCAATTGATAATCTTGAGCCAATGGCTAACACAAAATCTGAGTTTTGAACAATGAAGTTAGCATAACGGTTTGCACCTGCCACACCACCGATTAAACCGAAATTACATTCATCGTCAAATGGTAGGATATCTGCTGCCAATCTAGAAAAGACCACGGGACACTTTAGCTTATGAGCTAATTCTTTTAATTGAGATTTGGCTCCAGCACTTCTTACACCATTACCAATTAACAGAACTGGTCTTTTAGCTTTAGAGAAATTCTCTTTAATAAATAAAAGATCACTTTCACTAATTTCAGATTTTGGTTCTGCTGCAATATATCTTTGAAGATGCTCTTCACTGATAATTGTATTTTGGACATTCAATGGCAGATCGATCCAAACTGGTCCTTTTCTGCCAGTAGTTGCTAAATGAATGGCTTTATCAAGATGCCAAGCTATTTCTTCAGGTCTGTCTACTGTTACAGCATATTTAGTAATAGGCTTCATGATAGTTTCAATGTCAGCTTCCTGAATACCTACCTGACGCAAAGGCAGTCCTGATGCTTTTACAGTATCACTATAGTTTTGCTGACCTGAGATGATGATTAAAGGAATACTATCTTGATAAGCATGTAAGATACCTGTCATGGTATTGGTACCTGCACAACCTGTAGTTACAAGGCCAGCACCTAACTTTTCATTCATGGTTGCATAAGAAAGAGCAGCCATTGCCACAGCCTGCTCGTGATGCATGCTAATACCTTTGATGTTTTCGCTTCTTCTTAAAGCGTCAGTAAGGTATACACATTGACCGCCAGGCACATAGAATAAATGTTCAATGCCATACTCTGCTAATCTTGACATTACATAGTCTGCTAATCGGATCATATTCAACCTTTCTTAATTTGACAGTCTTTTTTTTAGGAATCGTTCTTTTATTATATTCAAAAAAAATTTATAAAAATAAAACAGATAGCTCTATTTTAGATCTTCGGCAATAATTTTATGCTGAGAAGATTTCTAAGAAAGATCTGCCTATTTGTCGTTGACAGATCTTTTTACAAACTTATGAATCGATCATCTTAGACTCAAAATCGTTAATGTTCTTTGCTATTTCAAATTCGATTTTGATTAACTACCGATTGAACTTTGTTTTTCTGGTAGTTTTGTCTTTATATCGTAAAACAAAGTTATTTGTTCAAATATATCAGTAATACTCTGCCTCATTTTTTCAATACGATCTGAAAAGATCTCATTTCTTTTTTCATCATGAGCACATGATGAAATCTCGTTGTAATTTTCAAAAAAACTCATTGAATTCTTACAATACTCGATATTTATAGCTCCAATTAATTCATCTATATTACAGTTATAAAAATATCTACTAGTTTGATTTTCAAGCACGTACTCCGTAAGCAACGTATTGAATTTTCTCTTATTGAATATGAATTTTCTTTTTTTCACTTCTCTTATTAGTTCATCGAGGTTGAGCATTTTTTTCATTAATCTGTTCCACCTTTTTTGATTGTTCTCATCAAAACTTAGTAACCAATTACAATAAGTGTTATGACATGAAATTCCTAATTTTCGCTGTTTTTCACTTAACACAAATGCTTCTAAGTAAAAATCAAATCTCTCGTGAAGCAAAGTTTGCTCTAACTTGATATCAAAGTCAGGTGACTTATCAGGATCCTTTAAAACTTCTACTCTATTGTTCCATTCTTTGTTATTTAATGCTAATTCAAAGTTAGATGGAATATATTGAAAAAGTCGTCTTTGTGTACTTTCTAGATGTATTTGATTGTCTAATAAAGGATCTTTTTTGATCAATTTACAATTTTCGAATATTTGATTTTTTAAATTTTTAGTCATTTTATTTCTCCAATTTAAATATTGACACGAAATTGAGCATATATATGTATTTATAAAATTTGGTGATTACCACCCACATATATGTATATTTATATGACTAAAATTTAAGTTGATAAATTTTCTCGTTTTTTATATTTTTTAAATTCAATAGGTTATCAATATTTGCATACGCTACATATTGTTCATTACTCAGTGAGACATTTATTACAGAAAATATAAGAAGAAATATCCGTAATTCTTTTACGTCAGCTCACAACTTATTGGTTATTTTCCTTATAATATAGTTCGTAATAGGAGTAAGGCATGCTAAAAAGATTCTCTGTTAAGAACTTTAAAGCTTTTGAAGATAAAGTCACTTTAGACTTGTCTTCTATTGGCAATTATGAGTTCAACAAAGAATGTATTAGTAATGGTATTTGCAAAACAGCTTTACTGTACGGTAAAAACGCAAGTGGGAAATCATCACTTTGCTTTGCATTATTTGATATTGTAGAAGTTCTTACAGACAAGTATGTTTGCCATGATGTCTATAAGCCTTACAAGCACATTCTTCATCAAGATGCGCCAACTGAATTTGAGTATGAATTCAAATTCGACACTGATGAAGTCTTTTATAAGTATTCAAAGTCAGATCAAAGCACTCTTATAAGTGAAGAGCTTATAATCAATCAAAAGCAGATCTTCAGTTACAAAAAAGATCTTGTAGCTCAAGATATAGCAGTAAATCTTGAAGGGGCAGAAACTCTAAAAATCTCCCCAGATAAACTAAATATCTCTCTTTGCAGATTCATCAAGAATAATGCCCTTTTAAAAAACAATCTTGAAAACTCAATTTTTCAAAAGTTCTTTGAATTTGTTGAGAACATGCTGATGATTTGGTCTTTTGATCAAAGCTGTTTCATTGGTTATAAAAACTCACCAAAAGACAATCTTGTAAAAAAGATTATTGAAAACCGCAATTTTGAAAAGTTGCAACAGTTCTTTTTAGAGGCTGGATTTACAGACAAATTAACATATAAAAAGAACAGTCTAGGCGAATATAACCTCTTTATACAGTATGATGATAAGTGCTTAGACTTTAATGATGCTGCATCAAATGGCATGAAAGCATTATTGCTTATTTACTACTATCTTGAAAACAAACTTAATCAGGATAAAAGACCTTCATTTGTTTGCATTGATAATTTTGATGCTTTCTTCAGTTTTGAGCTATCTTATTTCATCGTTAATCAACTCAAAGATTGCAATACACAAGCATTGCTCACAACTTACAACACCTGCAACTTCTCAAATGATTTACTTCGTCCTGACTGTTATTTTCTCTGCTCTAAAAACAAGATTGTTGATGCCAATAACGCAACTGATAAAGAGCTTCGAAGAGGACATAATTTAGAAAAGTTATATCGAGGTGGGGCCTTTTCATTTGACAATTAAGAATGAAAATAAATGCTTTAACTTGTGCTTTAAGATATGTCTCTTACACTTACAGATTCAAAAGATATAGATTGAGATTAAGTAAACGACTATGTTCAGATCATTATTTACCCTTTTAATATCACTATTCTTAAGCTGTTTTCTAACCTCAAATGCAGCATTAGCTGATGATTCATTTGATGCACTCTTTAACATGCCTGAGGTTAAAACAGAGAATCACACTGTAGCTACAGTTCCTTTTACAAGTACCTGTGCTTATGATGAGCCTGCAAAAATTAAATGTAAGCTCAATTTAAAAGCAGGTTCTTATATCTATAAAGATTCTGTACAGGTAGTATCATCTGATGCAAAGGCAATTCTGTCATCAATTCCAGACGGTATTGAGCACACCGATCTTAATGGCAACAGTAAAATTATCGATAAGTCTTTTGAAGTTAAAATTACCATTTTAAAGGCTTCAAAAGAGAATGTAATTTCTCTTTTATACAGAGGTTGCGATAGCGCTGGTATCTGCTACCCTGAGCAGAAAACCAACTTTGTAATTACTAAAGATGTTGATGCTGGTAAAGATAAGCTCTTAAATGCAGGCAACAGTAACAAAGCAGAATCTACCGATAATTCTTCAGCATCTAATCTTACTGGCAACGTATCAGAGCAAACTTACGCACCTGAAAATAAAACTGGCCGCATCCTGTCATCAACTGGAGCTATGGCATTGAGTGCAACTGATAACAATAATGCACAGAATCAGCACTCTTTATTTAAAGCCTCAGACAGTTTTCTTTTAATTTTATTTTTATGCCTGATCTTTGGAGCTGCCCTTGATTTAACCCCATGTGTTCTGCCTATGCTGTCTATCTATTCGGCAACTATATTAGGCGGAAGATTTGAAAATACAGCTCATGCATTTAAACAGAACCTAAGTTATTTGTTAGGCTTAGCTCTTACCTACTGTGTCTTAGGACTTATCTTTGCTCAGGTAGGGGTTGCAGCTCATGGTGTTCTGCAGCATCCATTAAGTCTAATCGTCATGGCATCATTACTCTTAATCTTTGCCTTTGACTGCATGGGGGCTATTCATTTAAAAGTCCCATCCTGCTTAAATGCAAAACTTGAAAAGACAATCAGCAGACAAAAAAGCGGTACTTTGAAAAAGGCTTTTGTGTTTGGTGCACTAAGTGCACTGATTGCTACACCGTGTACCAGTGCGCCTTTAGCAGGTGCCTTAATTTATGTTATAAGCACTAACTCTATTCTAAAAGGCATGCTGATGTTTTTATTTATAGGTATTGGTATGGGGGTACCACTACTTATCATTGGCACCTTTGGTTCTCGCTTTTTAAATATCTTTAGAGGTAAAAGTAATGTAGTTAAAAACCTTTTAGCTATACCTTTAATTCTTGGTTCTTACTTTATCGTAAAGCACCTTTTCGGCGCTTTAGATGTTTATATTGAGCCTTTTGTTTATGCCCTGTGCACAGCTTACGCTGTAGGTATCTTACTGCACTCACGCAAACTATCTATTATTCTTACCTCTTCTCTTGCAACTTTCTTTGTACTCTTCAGCTGCATCTTCTTTATTGCAGGTACTACTCAAAAGTTACCTTTTACCTATGAGCAATCTTATGAGAGTTTATCCCCATATAAAGGACAAAAGATCTTAATTACAGTATCAGCTGACTGGTGCTCAAATTGTCATGAACTGGATAAAAAGCTCTATTCAACTAGTGAATTTAAAGAGGCTGCAAAAGATTTAAAACTGATACGTTTTGATTTTACCAAGCCAGATACAGATGACAATTTAAAGCTAGCAAAAAAGTTAGCCATTGTAGGTGTACCTTTTGTAGCTTTAATAGATGAGAAAGGAAAAATTAAAGGTTCTTATACGGGCGATGTTTCTTTATCAGAGCTAAAAATTCTGATAAATGAGTAAAAGAAAAGCTAAACTCTGCTTTCAAATCACAAGATCCTTTTCAAAGAAAGCTCTGTAGCATAGCTTAAGTGCTTAGCAGATGATCTTCAAAGTCAACGTATGACATTGAAGTGTAGGTTTCAGTATAGTAGCCCTACATCTTTACCATACAGATTAGGGCCTTTGCTAATGTATTGAAACTAGCTATACGACTTTTTGATACTCGGTAAAAGCTCTTACCTTAGGATCTGCATTAAAGACAACTGCTATTCTTAAAAGCTCTGCTTTCTTAGGCTCTGTATTACCATAGTCACGAGCTTTAATCTGTTCTACAGCCTCACTAAGCTTTGTCTTTGCTACAGTTTCATCTTCAGCATACTTTAATTCAAAGACTAAGCGTCTGTTTTTAGTTTCTATAATTAAATCTGCTCTTCCTTTTGACGAGTGACTTTCAGTAGTTGCTTCAATACCTGCACCTATTAAGAATAGGTATAG
>ULTT01025541.1_pt1 | contig 13680 bp, 10 predicted proteins | sample 1957831 | NCBI WGS metagenome assembly ULTT01 (sample SAMEA4835740, study PRJEB28245) | human gut metagenome | biome: gut microbiome; material: fecal sample | place: Denmark | collected 2008 | reverse complement strand
GGACGCGCTGGCGGCTCTGCTGGACGGCAGCGGCAGTTTCAGCCGTGCCGCGCTGGCGGACACCGCTCGGCAGTTCTCAGTGTGTCCCTTTGAGCTGGGGCTGGATCTGAGCGAGTGGTGCGATGTGGTCATCGGGGACTACAACTATCTGTTTGACCCGGTGGTGCACCTCAAGCGCTTTTTCGATGCCGCCGGGGACTGGCTGTTCCTCATTGACGAGGCGCACAACCTGCCGGACAGAGCCCGCGCCATGTACTCGGCGCAGTTTGCCAAAAGCAGCCTGACCGAGGCAAAGCGGGCGCTGGGCAAGGGCAAAAGCAGCCTGAAAACCGCGCTGACCAAAGCAGACAAAGTCTTTCTGGCGGCGCGCAAGGCCTGCGCACAGGCTGCGCCCCGCACAGGCACAGAACCTGCCGGAGAGACAGAGCCTGCACAGGTGAGTCTTTTACCCACTGAAGCTGCCCCGGATTTTGCCCTGCCGCAGCCGCTGTACGCCCGGGACGGCACTGTGTTTTTGCAGCAGCTGCCCGCCGCTTTGCCCGCTGCCCTGCGGGCGGTGCACACCCCGTTACAAGACTGGCTGGAACAAAACCCCGAGGACCCCGCCCACGCCCAGCTGCTGGAGCTCTACTTTGCCTTGCAGGATATCGCCCGCGCCGCCGACCGGTACGACAGCCATTTTGTCACCCAGCTTACCGCCCGGGGCAGCGAGCTGGAGCTGCATCTGCTCTGCTTAGACCCCGCACCTTTTGTGGACGCCAGTCTGGCGGCAGGGCGCAGCGCGGCGCTGTTCAGTGCCACATTGACCCCGCCTGCCTTTTACCGCAGCGTGCTGGGCTGCGCTGATGCCCGGGCGGTGGCGCTGCCCAGCCCCTTCCCGCCGGAAAATCTGGGGCTGTTCTGCCTGCCGGGCATCTCCACCCGCTACCGTCAGCGGGAAGCCAGTGTGCCCGCCGTAGTCGATGCGCTGGCGGCGCTGGCAAAGGGCAAGACCGGCAATTATCTGGCGTTTTTCCCCAGCTACGCCTATTTGCAGCAGGTGTACGAAGCCTTTGCCGCCCGCTGGCCGGACATCCCTACCCTTGTGCAGCAGCGCAGCTTGGACGATGCCGGGCGCGCGGAGTTTCTGGCGCAGTTTGTGCCCCGCCCCGCCAAAACGCTGCTGGGTTTTGCCGTGATGGGCGGCATCTTCGGCGAGGGAGTAGACCTTGTGGGTGACCGGCTCATTGGCTGTGCCATCGTGGGGGTGGGCCTGCCGCAGGTGAACCCCCGGCAGGAGATGCTGCGCCGGTATTACGAGGAGCAGTCCGGCTGCGGCTTCGACTATGCCTACCGCTACCCGGGCATGAACAAGGTACTGCAAGCCGCCGGGCGGGTGGTGCGCACCCCACAGGACAAAGGCGTGGTGTTGCTTTTGGACGACCGCTTTGCGCAGCCCGACACTGCCTGTCTGTTCCCGCCGCACTGGCGGCACATCCAGTATCTGCCCGGTACCGCCGCGCTGGAAATGGCGCTGGCAGCGTTCTGGGATACCTGAAACTACAAAAGGAGCTGTTGCATTATGCGCAACAACTCCTTTTGCTATAACCTTAATACTCCACGCCTTTCCGTGCAGCGATGCCCTTCTGGTAGGGGTGGCGGCGGCAGCACATCTCGGTAAGGTAATCTGCGGCGTCCAGCATCCACGCGGGGGCTGCGTGGGCGGTCAGGACGCACTCCTGCCCGGCGGGGCGGTGCAGCACTGCCTGCTGCAACAGGGCTTTGTCCACCATGTTCAGCTCCCACGCGCTGCCGGCTTCGTCCAGCACCAGCATATCACAGGGCTGCGCCAGCGCCGCCGCAAGATTTTTGTTCTGTAAAGCGCGGGTAGCGGCCTTTTCGGCTTCGTTCATCTGAAAAACAAATTTCTGCCCGGCCTTGCCCCGGTAAACGGTGGCGCCCAGCTGCTCCAGCAGCGGGATCTCGCCGCTCTGCCCACCCTTTAAAAACTGCACGATGACCACACGTTTTCCGCTGCCCAGCGCCCGCAGGGCAAGCCCCATGGCGGCTGTGGTCTTGCCCTTACCGTCGCCGTAATACAGATGCAAAAGGCCTAAGCTTTCCATCGTCTTTCTCCTTTTTTGTAACAAAAGGCACCCGCAGCCCTGTATGCTTAGCAGAACGGCTGCGGATGCCTTGTTATTTACACGTTGCTTTTACTGGTACAGTGGGAACTCCCGGGTCAGGCGCAGGACACGCTCGCTGATCTCGTCCTTCTTTTCCTCATAGTGCCAGATGCAGTCTGCAATGCAGTCCGCGATCACCTGCATCTCGGCTGCGCCCATGCCGCGGGTGGTGACAGCCGGGGTGCCCAGACGCACGCCGGAAGTCACAAAGGGGCTGCGGGTCTCGCCGGGGACGGTGTTCTTGTTGGCGGTAATGTGCACGCTGTCCAGACGCTGCTCCAGGTCCTTGCCGGTGCACTCTTCGTCCCGCAGGTCAATGAGCATCAGGTGGTTGTCGGTGCTGCCGGATACCAGCTTGACCCCGCGCTGCTGCAAGGCCGCAGCCAGCGCCTGTGCATTTTCTACGATCTTGCGGGCATATTCCTTGAACTCCGGCTTCAGTGCCTCGCCAAAGCAGACGGCTTTGGCTGCAATCACGTGCTCCAGCGGGCCGCCCTGCGTGCCGGGGAACACTGCCGAGTTGATGCGCTTGGCAATGATGGGGTTGTTGGTCAAAATCAGGCCGCCGCGGGGGCCGCGCAGGGTCTTGTGGGTGGTGGTGGTCACCACGTCGGCGTAGGGTACGGGGCTCTGGTGCTGACCGCCCGCCACCAGACCGGCAATGTGCGCCATATCCACCATCAGGTATGCGCCGTAGCCGTGGGCGATCTCGGCCAGTTTTTCAAAGTCGATGGCGCGGGGGTAGGCAGAAGCGCCCGCCACCAGCATCTTGGGGCGCACCTTGCGCACCTGCTTTTCCAGCTCGGCGTAGTCGATCACGCCGTCTGCGCCGACGCCGTAAGAGATGAAGTGGTAGTTTTTACCGGACATATTCACAGGAGAACCATGGGTCAGGTGACCGCCCTGCGAAAGGTCCATGCCCATAACGGTATCGCCCAGCTCCAGCAGGGCAAAATACACGGCAAGGTTGGCCTGTGCGCCGGAATGGGGCTGGACGTTGGCGTACTTTGCCCCGAACAGCTGGCAGGCGCGCCGGATGGCAATATTCTCCACCTCGTCCACATAGACACAGCCGCCGTAGTAGCGCTTGCCGGGCAGACCCTCGGCGTACTTATTGGTCAGCACGCTGCCCATGGCTGCCATCACGGCGGGCGAAACGATGTTCTCGCTGGCGATCAGCTCAATATTCTCGCGCTGACGGGTCAGCTCCCGCTCCATGGCTGCGCCCAGTTCCGGGTCGGCTGCATTGACCATGCCGATGGTGTCCATCATATCCTTGTACATTTTACTTGCCCCTCTCCACAAAATGTTGTAGATTCTCTCAGCGCAGCACCCGCGCGGCGTTTGCTGCTGTAAGATAATCATAGCAGAAAGCGGCGGCGGCTTCAATCCTCTTTTCGCCAAAAGGCTTGCTTTTTTTGTCTGAAGTGTTTATTATGTTTGTATAAAAATGCGCTGTCGATTTTGTATATTTTTCAAGTTTCTTCCCCCACAGGTGAAGCGAGGTGTTTTGTATGACCATTGCCGAGGAAAAACAGGCGCAGCGTACCGCTGCCCGTGCCGCCCGCAAGGCGCTGGATGCGCCGCAGCGCGCCGCCGCCAACGCGGCGCTGTGCCGCCGGGTGCTGGAACTGGACGCCTACCGCGCCGCCCATACCCTTTTGCTCTACGCAGCCTTTGGGGGCGAAGCCGACCTTGCCGCCGTAGCTGCCGAAGCCGCACGGCAGGGCAAGACGGTGGCCTACCCGGTGTGCGGCGAGGGCTTTACCCTTACCGCAGCCGTGCCGGGCGCGGACGGCTGGGCGGTGGGACAGTACGGCATCCGCACGCCAGTACCGGAGCGCTCCACCCTTTTGCAGCCGGAGCAGCTGGATCTGGTGCTGGTGCCCTGCACCGCCTTTGACGCAGACTGCCGCCGGGTGGGCATGGGCAAGGGCTACTACGACCGCTACCTGCCCCGCTGCACCCGGGCGGTGAAGATCGGCATTGCATTGGAAGTTCAGCGCGTCCCCCGCGCCGCCGTGGACGCCCACGATCAGCGGCTGGACGCCTTTGTAACAGAGAGGGGTATCTACACATGGAAATGAACGATTTAAGCTGCGCGCAGTTTCTGGCACAGCTTGCCAGCAAAGCGCCCACGCCGGGCGGCGGCGGCACGGCCGCTCTGGTGGGCGCTGCCGGTGTGGCACTGGGCAACATGGTGGGCTGCCTGACCACCGGCAAAAAAAAGTATGCCGTCGTGGAAGCGGACATTCAGGCACTGAACGCCCGGGCTGAAGCCCTTCGGCTGGAGCTGGAAGCGCTGGTACAGGCCGATGCTGACGCCTTTGCGCCGCTGGCTGCGGCCTACGGCCTGCCCAAGGACACCCCGGAGCAGGCCGCGCACAAGGCTTCTGTGCTGGAAGCCGCACTGGACGGTGCAAGCGCCGTGCCGCTGCAAATTATGGAAAAGTGCGCCGAGGGCATCGCGCTGGCAGGGCAGTACGCCGCCAAAGGCAGCGTGCTGGCAGTATCGGATGCAGGCTGCGCCGCCGTGCTGTGCAAGGCGGCATTGCAGGCCGCAAGCCTGAATGTGTTTATTAACACCAAGCTGATGGCAGACCGCAGCCGCGCAGCCGCGCTGGACGCCCGGGCAGACGCATTGCTGGCAGAGTTTGTGCCCCGGGCAGACGAAACCTTCACCGCCGTCAGCGGGAAACTCCGCAATAAATAATATCACAAATGAGGGAAAGTATATGGCAACGATTTTAAAAGGTGCGCCGGTGGTGGCCGCCATGAACGAGCGCAACGCGGCACTCTGCGAGCAGCTGAAGGCAAAAGGCATCACCCCCACGCTGGCCGTGGTGCGGGTAGGCGAGCGGGAGGACGACCTCTCCTACGAGCGGGGCGTGATGACCCGCTGCGGCAAGGTAGGCGTCGCAGTCCGGCAGTTCGTGCTGCCCGCCGACGCCACGCAGGAGCAGCTGCTCCGGATATTGGACGAGGTGAACACAGACGACAGCATCCACGGCTGTCTTTTGTTCCGTCCCCTGCCCAAGCAGTTCGATGACCGCACCGTCCGCGCCGCCCTGCGCCCGGAAAAGGACATCGACGGCATCACGGACGCTTCGCTGGCTGGGGTGTTCACGAACACCGCTTTGGGCTACGCCCCCTGCACCGCGCAGGCCTGCATGGAAATTTTGAAGTATTATAAGATTCCCCTTTCCGGCAAGCGTGCCGTGGTGGTGGGACGCAGCCTTGTGGTGGGCAAGCCCGCCGCCATGATGCTGGACCGGGAAAACGCCACCGTGACCCTGTGCAACTCCCGCACCCGGAACCTGCCGGAAGTGTGCAGGCAGGCCGACATCGTGGTGGTGGCCATGGGCAAAATGGCGGCTGTGGGCGCGGACTGCCTGCGGGCAGGCCAGACCGTCGTGGACGTAGGCATCCATGTAAACGAGGAGGGCAAACTGTGCGGTGACGTGCAGTTTGACGCCGCAGAGCCGGTGGTGGACGCCATCACCCCTGTGCCCGGCGGCGTAGGCACCGTGACCACCTCGGTGCTGGTAGGGCATGTGGTGCAGGCGGCGTGCAAAAAAGCCGGAGTGGAATGCTGAGAAGATCATTTTAAGGCAGAGCAAGCCCGGAAAGTCCGCAGACTTTCCGGGCTTGCATTTTTACAGGCGGAATTGTAACGGGTATCAGCCCCGCACAAGGAGCAGCAGCAGGGCCGAGGCCACACACTGCAGAATGAGCCAGCGGGCTACCACCTGCTCATCACTCCAGCCCTTGCGCTTGCGCACATGGTCGTGGAGAGGGGTCAGGGTGTTTTTCAAGATCCAGATGTGCAGAAAACGCTTCAGGCTGATCTTCAGAATGCCCAAACTGCCGTCTGCGATGAACACGATAGCCGCCAGCAGGAAGGCGAACGGATGACCGCACTTGAGCGACAGCATGGCGATGAAAAAGCCCATAGCGCGGCTGCCCGCATCGCCCATCAGCAGGCTGGAGGGCTTGGCATTCAACCACAGGTAAGCCAGCAGCGCACCGATGAACACCACACCGGCGGTGGCGTAGGTGCCTAACTCGGTCTTGTAGGCCAGCAGGTAGGTGCCAATGGTCACCACTGCCAGACTGGCGGAAAGGCCGTCCACACCATCGGTGCAGTTGACCACGTTGATGCTTGCCCAGATAAGGATAACGATGAGCAGCAGATACACCGCATACGGCAGGGTGAAGCTCCACTGCAAAAAGTGTACGCCGCAGCCATTGAAGTTCAGGTAGGTGACGCCCGCCAGCACCGCGATGACAAAATCGATGATGCCTTTTTTGTACTCGTTCCATGCGGTTTCGGCGGCATCGTCCAGATAGCCGGAGAGCATGGAAGCGATGAGCAGCACATTGTACACCACATACTCTGTGTTGAAGGGCAGGAACGCCAGCGACACCAGTGCGATGCACAGCACAAAGATCAGTCCGGAGCCTCGCGCCTTGCCCTTGGAAAGCTCGCCGTTCACCGCAAAGGCGCGGCCGTGGTCGTGGGGCAGTTTATCGCGGAAAATGGAATCCGTCAGGGCGGTCAGGGCAAACGCCAGCAAAAATGCCATGGCATCCACGCCCCGCTGCCCAATGACAGAGGTAAGCATTGAGATCATAAGATAACATTCCTCTTTCTTTCTGTATAGTACGTTGTGAGTGTATCACGCCCTAGACCAAAAATCAATCCCGGCGGCAAAATTCACTTTGGATTGACTTTTCTCCCGCAGCTCTCTATAATAATGTATTAGTCTGTAATTTTCACCCACAACGCAGGAGGTTCCATGTCCATTACACTTGAGCAGCTCTCTGCCCGGATGCGGCAGGGCGAGCAGGTGCCGCTGCGCCACACCGCACAGGTGGCGCTGACGCTGAGTATCCCTTCCATTTTGCAGCAGATCGTGGTCACCGCCATGGAGTACATCGACGCCGCCATGGTGGGGCATATCGGTGCCGCCGCAACAGCCTCCATTGGCATCGTCAGCTCCAGCACATGGTTGCTGCACGGGATGCTGGCCGGGCTGTGCATGGCGTTTTCCATTCAGGTGGCACAGTATCTGGGCGCAGACCGCCAGCAGGACGCCCGTGGCGTTCTGCGGCAGTCCATGCTGTTCAATCTGGCGGTGGGTCTTGCCGCAGCGGCCTTTGGCGTGGGCATCAGCCGGTTTCTGCCCGGGTGGCTGGGCGCAGACACGGCATTGCAGGCAAACGCTTCGGCGTATTTTGCCATCTGGTCGGCTTCCCTGCCCTTCATCATGGCTATGGGCACCTATGCCGCCATGCTGCGCTCTACGGGTGATGCCCTGACCCCCGGCCTTATTAGTGTATTCACCTGTGTGCTGGACATCATCTTCAACTTTTTTCTCATCAACCCCACCCGGGAAATGACGGTATTCGGCCAGAACCTCACGGTCTGGGGTCTGGGCTGGGGCGTACCGGGCGCAGCACTGGGCACGGCGCTTGCCAACGCTGTGGGCGGTACGCTGGCGTTGGGCGTTCTGCTGCTGCGGGACGGCCCGCTGTGCATCCGCAAGCCCGGCTCGTGGCACATTACCCGCGCCTGCCTGCATAACGTGTGGAAGGTAGGCGCACCGCTGGCGGCAGAGCGCGCCGCCCTGTCCTCGGCACAGGTGCTGCTGGTGCGCATCGTGTCCGGGCTGGGCACTACCGCCATTGCCGCCAACAGTCTGGGGGTCAGCGCCGAGAGCCTGTGCTACATGGCGGGCTACGGCATTCAGGACGCCGCTCTTGCGCTGGTGGGACAGGCTGTGGGCGCAAACCGCCGGGACATGGCAAAGCGCTTTGCATGGCTGTGCACCGCCATGGGCATGGGCATCATGGCGCTTACCGGCGTGGGGCTGTATGTGTTTGCCCCGCATCTGATGGGCATCTTCACCGCCGACGCCGCTGTCATTGCGCTGGGTGCGCGGGTGCTGCGCATCGAAGCCTTTGCCGAGCCGATGTTCGGGGCAAGCATCGTAGCCAGCGGCTCCATGCAGGGCGCAGGCGACAGCACCGGCTGCTTTATCCTGAACCTTGTCAGTATGTGGGGCGTGCGGCTGACCTTGGCAGTTCTGCTGGCTCCCCGCTTTGGGCTGGTGGGCGTATGGGTGGCCATGTGCGCCGAGCTTTGCACCCGCGGCGCACTGTTTTTGCTGCGCATGGCGCGTGGCAAATGGCTGGATAAAGGCGCGCTGGCGTAAAGTTCTTATAAATTCAAAGAGCCGGAAAGTCCGCAGACTTTCCGGCTCTCTGTTATCTCAGCAGCTTACTTGCGGCCGTGCAGGATAGGAGACAGGGGCTTATAGATCAGCAGGCACAGTACGGCGTCCAGCAGACCCTTGACCAGCGTGAAGGGCATGTTAAAGATCACAAGGCACTTGATCAGGCTGTCGGCAGAGGGCAGAATGGCCTGATACATTCCCAGAATGGCTTCCAGCGGCATGTGGTAGAACTGCACATAGGCCGGGTAGGTGATGAAGTAGTTGGAGGGCACGCTGAACACGGCCATGACGGCTGCACCGGCAATGGCACCCAGAATGGCGGTCTTGCGGCTCTTGTGGCGCTTGTAGACAAAGCCCGCCACAGCGGAGAACACCGCGCCCAGCATAAAGTTGCACAGCTCACCCACGCAGGCGGTGGAGGTGCCCTTGATGATGATGTGCAGCAGGTTCTTCATAAAGCTGATGACCACGCCGTACACCGGGCCCAGTGCAAAGGCACCCAGCAGGGCGGGCAGGTCGGAGAAGTCCATCTTGACAAAGGACGGGATGAGCATCGGCAGCGGGAACTCGATGAACATCAGGATAAAGGCGACCGCGCTGAGCATGGCGGCAACGGTCAGATTGTGGGTGGTATTCTTTTTCATGGTAGTTGTCCTCCCCGGGGTGTACTCCCCGTTCAAATTTGTTCGGAAAGCCCTTTTCGCGCTGGATCGAACCGGAAAGACAAACCAAAAAGCGCCCTGCTGCAACCAAAAACTGCAACAGGGCGCACAGACGCAATTTGCCTGCCGTTTCTTGCATCCGGACTATACCGTTGGTCCCGGAGTTGCACCGGGTCAGCACCCTTGCGGGTGGTCGCGGACTTTACCGCCAGTGGGGAATTGCACCCCGCCCTGAAACGAACTTTCTGACCAAGAGTATAGCGCGGTACTGCGGCGCTGTCAAGCCCCCTTTCCAAAAAGTTTGCACATTTTTTGTCAAAGTGTGTTTTCACCTTTCTTTCCTTGCCCCGGGCGGCAGAGTATGCTATCATAATATGCGTTGTGAAAAAACACAGGAGGTTTCCCATGATTTTCTCGATCCGTAACCTTGGTTTCGAGCTTGGCTCGCTGCTGCTGGAGGGCTGGGCAGCCTTTGCCGCCCGCGTGGTATGCGCGGCGCTGCTGCTGGTGCTTGGCTGGCTGGCGCGGCAGCTTTTGTCCCGCAGGGTGTTCCCTGCCCTGCTGCGCCGCAGCTGGCGGCTGGCCGGTACGCCCATTCTGCTGCGCAGCTTTGCCGTACCGCTGCAGCGGCTCACCCTTGCAGCGTTCATCTATGCCGCAGCGGCCAGCCTGCCGTGGGCAATTGCCGGCGTAAATAAATTTCTGCTCACAGTCTTTGAGCTGGCCGCCACCTTTTTTGTGTGTCAGGGGCTGTACGCCGCCGCCGATCTCACCGACCTTTTGCTGGCGAGCTGCGGCGAGGAGGTGCGCACTAACCGCACTCTAACCACCCTGCTGAACAAGGTGTACAAAGTTCTCATCGTGGTGCTGGGCGTTATGACCATGGCACAGGAGAGCGGCCTGCCGGTGGGCAGCATCGTAGCCAGTGCGGGTCTTGTCGGTCTGACCATCTCTCTGGCCGCACAGGACAGCGCCAAAAATCTGTTCAGCGGGCTGGTCATCCTGCTGGATCGCCCGTTTTCCATCGGCGACTGGATCACCGTGGGCGACGTTTCCGGCGAGGTGGTGGACATCAACTTCCGCTCCACCAAAGTCCGCGCGTTGGATAACTCGGTGTACATCCTGACCAACAGCACAGTCAGCTCTGCCACCATCAACAACGGTACTTTGCGCAACAAGCGGCTGTACCGCTTCACCCTCGGGGTCACCTACGATACCTCCCGTCCTCAGCTGGAACAGCTGATGACCGACCTGACTGCCATGCTCAAGGCCAGCCCCTACACCTACGAGGACTCGGTGCTGGTTAAGCTGAACGGCTTCGGCGCTTCCAGCATCGACCTGCTGGTGTCCGCCTACCTGCGCACCGCCGACATGACCCGCTTTTTGCAGATGCAGAACGACTTAAATCTCGATCTGATGGACGTGATGCAGAAAAACGGCGTGGATTTCGCCTTCCCCTCCACCACCGTGTATCTGGAAAAGAACAACTGAACTTTTTTGGAGGGCTCCTTCCTATGACACAGCTTTTGCTGCCTATTATTTACTTAGCCTTTATCAGTCTTGGTCTGCCAGATTCCCTGCTGGGGTCTGCATGGCCCACCATGTACCCCCAGCTGGGCGTTCCCTTCTCCTACGCGGGCATTCTGTCCATGATCATCTCGCTGGGCACCATCGTTTCCAGCCTGAACAGCGACCGGCTCACCCGGGCGCTGGGCACGGGCAGGGTGACCGCCCTCAGCGTGGGCATGACCGCTGCGGCGCTGTTCGGTTTCTCGGTCTCCGGCCGGTTCTGGATGCTCTGCCTGTGGGCTGTCCCCTACGGCTTGGGCGCGGGCAGCGTGGATGCCGCCCTGAACAACTACGTTGCCCTGCATTACGAAAGCCGCCACATGAGCTGGCTGCACTGTATGTGGGGCGTGGGCACCACCATCGGCCCCGTGGTGATGGGCACAGCACTTTCCGGCGGACTGGGCTGGAACAGCGGCTACCGGTACATCGCCCTGTTCCAGATCGCGCTTACTGCCGTGCTTTTTTGCAGCCTGCCCCTGTGGCATAAACGCCCCGATGCCACCCCGGACGGCACCGTACCCAAGGCGCTGACCCTGCCGCAGGTGTTCGCGCTGCCGGGCGCGAAGGAAGTGATGCTTTGCTTCTTCTGCTACTGCGCACTGGAGACCACCGCCGGGCTCTGGGCCAGCAGCTACCTGACCCTTGTGCGGCAGGTGCCCGCCCAGACGGCTGCCAGCTTTGCCAGCCTGTTCTATATCGGCATCACGGTGGGGCGGGGCGTCTGCGGCTTTTTGACCTTAAAGCTGAGCGATGACCAGATGATCCGTCTGGGGTTTGCGGTGCTGGGCGTGGGCATTGCTGCCCTGCTGCTGCCCGGGGCGCAGGTCTTTGCGTTGGCAGGGCTTGTGCTGGTAGGGCTGGGATGTGCGCCCATCTACCCCAGCGTCATCCACTCCACCCCGGCGCACTTCGGCGTACAGAATTCTCAGGCCGTCATCGGCATCCAGATGAGCAGCGCCTATGTGGGCAATCTTGCCATGCCGCCGCTCTTCGGCGTGCTTGCCAACAACATCACCCCGGCGCTCTTCCCCTTCTACCTGCTGGTATTTCTGGTGCTGATGGTGCTGATGCACCGGCAGCTGGTGCGCAAAACGGCGCACATCTGAAAGGGTCCAGCCTGCTAAAGTTAAAGGGACTGCCGTACCTCATTTGGTGCGGCAGTCCCTTTGCTATTTATTCAGTTATTTGTAAAGAACTGCGTTCAAAACTTATTGAGCATCTTTTTCAGCTTTGCCAGTTCCTCTGCATCGCGGGTATCATCCAGCAGGGTGAGGGCATCGTTGAAGTAGTTGCGGTCCATGTAGGAGTGGGTGGAGTTTGCGTGGGCGGCCATAGCCTCCAGCACAGCATAGCCGGAGCGCACCAGCGGGTGGGTGGCAGGCACGCTGCCGCCCTCGGCCACCAGCGCAAACTTGCTTTCCGCCATATCCTCCAGCAGGGCGCTGTAAGCGTTGTTGGGGTCGGTGCCGTGGTTCTGCAGACCCTGATACAGCAGCTGTGCCACAAAACCCAGCGTAGAAGCCGTATACCAGTTACCATTGAAATTATTGGGGTTCGCGGCCTTATCGGTGACCGGGGAGTTGATCTTGTTGGTCAGGTACACCACCACCAGATTCTCCACGGGGTCGATCATGGTCAATGTACCGGTCCAGCCCTGATGGCCAATGGTATTGGAGGGTGCCTGCGTACCGAAATACCAGCAGCGCTGGTTGTCGCCCTCACGCCACCAGCCCAGACCCCAGTTGGCAGCGTCCTCCTTCTTGGGTGCGGTAAAGGCGTCCATCACGTTGCGGGAGAAGTAGCGGTTCTCGCCGTAGCCGCCGGTGAGCATGACAGAGGCCAGTTTTGCCAACTCGGTAGCGTTGGAGAACAGGCCTGCATGGCCGGAAATACCGCCCATCGCGTAGTAGCACTTCTCGTCGTGCACCTGGCCCTGAATGGTGGCGGTGCGCACGCCGGTAAAGGAGATGGCACCATCACGGGTGTTGCCGTTCAGCTCGGTGGCGGCGCAGTCGTTGGCGGCAAAGCCGTTCAGCAGGGGGTTATAGGTGGTGTGGGTCAGACCCATGGGATCCCAGAAGGTCTCCTTCAGGAAGGCGTCCAAACCCTTGCCGGTGATGGCTTCAATAGCGAAGGCCAGCAGCATATAGTCCACGTCGGAGTAAACGGTCTTGGTGCCCGGCTTATACATCAGCGGGGTCTTGAAGATGGACTTGAGGGTCGCGGCGCGGGTTGCAGCGCTGCCGTCCCAACCGGAGAAGAGCACGTTGGTGGCACCGGGAACGGTCTTTTGAGCGCACTGGTCAAAGGAATCGTTGTGGTACTGGGGGTCTGCAGGGAAGCCTGCCTGATGGCGCAGGATATCGCGCAGGGTCAGTTCTGCTTTCCACTGCTTGTTGACCTTCAGGCCCGGGTTCTCGTAGCCGTTGTAGGTAATGTCGATGGTGTCCTCCACAAAGGCGCTGCCCAGCAGGTCTACCAGACGGCTGTCCAAATTGGCCTTGCCCTGCGTGACGAGGTACTGTAATGCGTAGTTTGCAGTGTACATCTTGGTGTTGGAGGCCAGATCGTACAGGGTATCGTTGGTCACAGCCGGGCTGTCGGTCTTGGGGGTGCCGTCCGGATTATAGGAGTTCACCTTGCCCCATGCGTTCTGATACACCAGCTTGCCGTTTTTCACAATGGCCATCTGTGCGCTGGGGAAGCCGTTGTTCACATCTGCCTGAATGATCTGCTCCAACAGCTCCAGTGCATCGCGGTCGATGCCCACGTCCTGCAGGCTGCCCTCCTGCACGGTGGGGTAGCCCACCCGCACGGTCACCTTTTTGCCGCGGGGACGGATGCCGCCCACTTGAATGGTGTTGCGGCCGTTGATGGTCTGGCCGGAAATATCCACGTTCCACACGCCGCCTGCCGCCATGGCAGCGGTGTTGATCTGGCGGTTATTGACGAACAGGTTAAAGCCGGTCACGCCCGCCTCGGGCTCCACGCACAGCGTTCCCTGCCCTGCGTAGCCCACAAAGGTGTACATGTGGTTCATGGCCA
>ULTT01054942.1_pt1 | contig 13744 bp, 7 predicted proteins | sample 1957831 | NCBI WGS metagenome assembly ULTT01 (sample SAMEA4835740, study PRJEB28245) | human gut metagenome | biome: gut microbiome; material: fecal sample | place: Denmark | collected 2008 | reverse complement strand
CCAGCAACAGTGGCTGCCTGCCATCATCAACAGCTGGCGTTTGAGTCATTCCGAAGCATTCCTGCAGGCGGACACTGAGGATGGGTGCCTCGGCTCCCTGACGATAGTCGATGCGGATATGACTGCCCGATGGAACCACGATGTGGGTGGGTGCGAGGCGGTCTATTTCCTGCTGCTGCTCGTATGGAATCTGTGCCCAGAGTATTTCCTGGAGATTGAGCTTCCTGAGTTCGGCGGTGCTCGTCTTGAGCTTTCCGCCCTGTTCCAGATAGAAGGGCAACCATTCGGCGGCTGTCTCCATCAGGTGCGCGGTAGACAGATCGGGCAACTCCATTTCCGGGTGCCACTCTCTTACCTGCGCCACCCTCCGCTGCAACCGCTGAACGTCTTCGTTCCAATCCAGCATACTGAGTCCTTCCTTCCGGATGGCGGTGCAGAGAATATGGATAATCTGCTGTTTGTCGGCATCCTGGAGCGGTTTGCTATCCACCACCAGGGTTCCGATACGTTGTTCTCTCTGCATCCTGATCATTCCCGCCTTACTGTCCCACGAGATGTTGTCGAACTCGTGGGTAGGGAGGTCGATGATGTTTACGGGAGCCGAGAGAAATACCCTGCCTGCCTTTCCTGAAGATGGAAGTGGGGTGGAAGCATTCGTGCCCGACGGTTGGGCAGATACATTGAGCGAGGCGATGGCGAGCCATTGCTGCGCCGACATTGCATCGCTTGAATCGATGAAGATTGTCTTGCCGTTCGACATTCTGAAATGGCCGATATTATCGATTGCCATGGCGATGCGCTCTGGATAGGCTAGGGCAATCAGTCTGCCCACCTCCTCTGCATCCACTGGCTCATTGTCTTCCTTCACCTTGAGCATCCTTCGGTATTCCTGGGCTATCTGGGCGATGCGAGCCCATCTGCCCAGACTTTTTTTCTGTCGCTGCGAACGGAGGATGGAGAGACGCAGCGCCATATCCGAATCCTCTGAATCGCTCATCGGGTCTTTCTCTTCCAGCAGGGCGGCAACGTCGCAGGCTAGAGCTTTGAGTGCAGAAGATTCTGAACTCATCATCATCTTGGCGATGCGTGGATGACAAGGCAATGTTGCCATCTTCCTGCCCAATGGGGTGATGCTGCCATCCGGTTCTATCGCTTCAAGAGAAAGAAGTAATTCCTTGGCATTAAGCAGGTTACTGCTTGATGGTGGAGTAAGCCAGAGCAGCGACTGGGGGTTGTTCTCGCCAAAGGCTGCAATATCGAGTACCATCGATGTAAGGTCGGCTTCTTCTATCTCCGGTCGGCGCTGGTCTTCCATCAGATGTTCCGAGGTCTGAGTCCACAACCGGTAGCAGATTCCTTCTGCCACTCGTCCGGCTCGTCCTCTTCTTTGGGTAGCCATATCCTTGCTGATGGTAACGGTTTCCAGGTGGCTCAATCCCGTTCGGGCATCGTAAACCAGTTTTCGGCAAAGTCCGGAATCCACCACGATCCTCACGCCTTCGATGGTAAGTGAGGTTTCTGCGATAGGTGTGGCGAGCACAATTTTCCTTTCTCCCTCTTTCGAAGGGGCTATGGCGAGACGCTGCTTCTCGGGTGGAAGATTGCCGTAGAGCGGATAAACCTGAGGAACGGAAAGTTCAGCAGCAGATGATGAAGCAGCAGATAATGAAGCTGATGCAGATGATGAAGCTGCTGCTCTGCTGAGGCTTGCATCCAATATCTCCTTGCATTTCAGAATCTCTGACTGTCCAGGAAGAAAAGCCAGAATATCTCCCTCGTACCTACCTGCAGCCTTGAGGATGGTAGCCGCCACCTCTTTATATATATCGTATCGCGCAATATCGGTCTCAGAATAAATGGTCTCTACGGGGAACATCCGTCCTTCGCTCTCTATCAATGGTGCCTGAAGAGCCTCGCAGATGGCGGAAGCATCGATGGTTGCCGACATGATGATGATCTTCAAATCTGGTCGTATGATTTCCTGTGCCTGTCGGGTGAGGGCAAGCGCCAGGTCGGAGTTGATGCTTCGCTCGTGAAACTCATCGAAGATGACGGCGCTCACTCCTTCGAGTGTGGCATCGTGGATGAGCATTCGGGTAAGTATTCCCTCGGTGAGCACCTCGATGCGGGTTTCTGAAGAAACCTTGTTCTCGAAGCGTACCCGATAACCCACGGTCTTGCCCACGGGTTCGCCCAAGATGCTAGCCATTCGTTCAGCTATCTGATGGGCAGCAAGGCGGCGTGGTTCCAGCATCAGAATCTTTCCCTGTGGGGTGGCTCCGAGGAGGGTGAGTGGGAGTATGGTGGATTTTCCTGCTCCCGGCGGAGCGGTAACAACAAGGTTTGCCGACTCCTTCAGGGTGCTGTTGATGGCGTCGGCTATCTGGAAGGCAGGAAGATGACCTGCCTGCTGTTTGATTCTATCGTAATTCATACTGCAAAGATACACATTATTTTTGTGATGGGCAAATGATTAGAAAGGTAATGCGTGAGAATGGCGAATCTTGTAGATTTTTTCCCTTATCTGGTTCCATTTGGCAAGGACCAGGTAGCCAGATACGACTGCCAGATAGAGAAGCATCAACTGAAGGAGTGACAGATGAAGATGGTCTATGCTGGCACCCGGCAACAGACTGGTAAGCCGGAAGACGGTATGGGTGGCTTGGGTAATGCTGGCAAGTACTGCTGCTACATGTTGCATCAGCCAGGTGCCGACGGAGGCAAGGCTGGAAATGTAGGTAAGGGGAGAAAGCAGCAGGAGTAGGGCACAAAGATAGAGGATGAGGGTGGCTGCCGGGATGGCGATGAAGCTGGTGAGCAGGGAGTAGCAGGATATTCTGCCGAAATAATAGACGATGAGCGGAAGCGTACCTATCTGTGCCGCCAGGGATACGCTGAATAATCCCCAGAGGCAACGGATGATCTTGCCGTGGGATTTGAGCAGGCCGAAGAGTGGGGGATAGAATATGAGGATGGAAGCCACGGCGAGAAAGGACATCTGGAAACTGATGTCGAAAAGATGGAAGGGATTCAGAAACAGCATGATGACATAGGCTAGTGCCAGGGTGTTGAGCGAAAGGTCGGGGCGCAGGGCTAACAGGCAGAAACTGTAGATGCTGAGCATGGAGGCTGATCTGACGGCACTAGGGGGAAAGCCGATAAAGACGACATACGCCCATACGGCAACGAGAGACAGGGCAATGGTGGGTCTGGAACGGCGCTTTCCGCCCAGAAGAATCACGAAGAGCTGGAAGATAATGCCTATGTGCAACCCGCTAACTGCCAGTATATGACTTGTGCCGGAGATGGAAAAGCTCTCCTTGGTTTCCCGGTCGAGTGAACCCTTATCGCCCATCGCCATCGCAGAAATCACGGCGAAATCCTGTCCGTTGATATGATAAGTATGCAGCTGCTGTTCCAGCTGCTGGCGGAAGGAACGGCTTGCCAGGATGGTGCGGTCGATGGGGGAGAGTGACTGGTAGATCATGATGCTGCCAGGCGCTTTCGTCTTATCGATATGATGGGAGGTGATGAAACCGCCCAGACAGAACAGGCAGAGCGACAGAAAGAGGCTCTGAAGAAGGACCAGCTGCTTGATTTTTCTGAAGAAGAGCCGGAAAAGCTGACGGTTTTCATTGAGTACATAGCTGCAGCCGGCTAAGGCTATGGCAATGATGGCTGCGATCAGCCAATAACGCGTGGAGAAGTAATCATAGCCGTATCTGGCTGTGATGATGCTAAGTGATAGTATGAGGCTGAAGAACATCAGTGGAGTGACTGGGAGTCTTTTGTTTCTGTCCATTTTAGCCGTGTTTTCAGGTTCGTTTAAAAAAGAGAAGCCCGACAAAAGGTTGGGATAGTCCAACTCTCTTATCGGGCTTCTCATATATATAATAATGTATAAGCCTGCCAGGAAGTAGGAATATATCATTTCGGGAGATTACTCTCTCTTGAGATTATTCTCTCTTGAGATTATTCTCTCTTGAGATTATTTGCCGAATCCGAAGATACGCTTGATGAATTTCTTCACAGGATTATCGTTCTTCTGTGGATTGACAACAGGAGCGTACTTGCGAGGACCGGAATTCTCAGAACCCTTCTTCTGCTGGTTCTGCTGAGCGCCACCCTGCTTCTTCTGGGCTACGCCTCTGCCTCGGCCATTGCTTCCAGGGCGAACGTTGTTCTCATTGCCTGGGCGCTGGTTGCCGTTAGACTGCTGATTGCCCTGCTGGTTGCCGTTCTCGTTGTTGCGCTGCTTATTGTTGTTGCGCTGTTTATTGTTGCGGCGCTTGTTGTTATTGCGGTTCTTCTGCTCGCCGTTGTGCTGCTCAGCGTTTCTCTGTTCATTGTTCTTGAACTCGCCATTCTTCTGTGCACCATTCTCGTGATTCTTCTGTGCACCATTCTCTCCATTGTTCTGAGGAGTCTTTTCCTGACGCTCGTTTGGCTTGTTTGGCTTGCGCTTGTGCGAAGTCTGGTCGCGGTCTTTCTGTCTGCGACTCTTGGCGCTGGTCTTGCTCTTGCCCTCGCCGTTGCTGTTATTGTTGCCGCCGCGGTTGCCGTTGCGGTTGTTTCCGCCCTGCTTTCCGCCCTTGCCCTTTCGACCATTGTTGCGTTTTGAAGGCTTGTTGAGCTTGATGTATTCAGGGCCTTCGCCGCAATCTTCCGGCAGAGGCATCTTCTCTACCACCTTCTCCAGGAACTTCTCAATCTGCTGGAACCAGTACTGGTCTTCTTCGCTCACGAAGGTGATGGCTCTACCATCGCGGTTGGCACGGGCTGTACGGCCGATGCGGTGAACATAATCCTCAGTATCGTGAGGAACGTCATAATTGATGACCATCTCGATATCATCAATATCGATTCCACGAGCCACGATATCCGTAGCAACCAGTACGTCGAACTGACCGCTCTTGAACTTGAACATCACATCATCGCGCTCTGCCTGCTCCAGGTCGGAGTGCATTGCACCGCAGTTGATGCCAATCTGCTGAAGGGAAGCTGCCAGCTGCTTTACCTTCATCTTGCTGCCGCTGAACACGATGACGCGCTTCATATCGCCAGCCTTGAAGATATCCTTGATGATGGTCATCTTCTGGGTCTCGTAACAAACGTAAGCCTCCTGCTTGATTTTCTCGGCAGGCTTGCTTACGGCAAGCTTGATCTCTACAGGATCCTTGAGCAGGGCCTTGGCAAGTTCCTCAATTTTCTCAGGCATGGTGGCAGAGAACATGATGGTCTGGCAGGTCTTTGGCAACTTGGAAGCGATGGTATTGATGTCTTCTGAGAAGCCCATGTCGAGCATGCGGTCGGCCTCATCGAGAATGAAGAAGCTTACCTTGCTCAAATCTACATTACCCAGGGAAATGTGGGTGATGAGGCGACCTGGAGTAGCAATCACGACATCAGCACCCATGCGGAGACTCTTCAGTTCCTGATCGTAGCGGTTGCCGTCGTTGCCGCCATAAACAGCCACGCTGCTCACATCCTGCAGGTAGTAGCCGAAGCCCTGCATGGCCTGGTCTATCTGCTGGGCCAACTCGCGGGTTGGCGACATGATGACGCAGTTGATGGCGTCTTTCGGATAGCCGCCATCATCAAGTTTGCTCAATACGGGGAGCAGATAGGCTGCTGTCTTACCCGTTCCGGTCTGTGCCACGCCCAATACGTCGTGACCTTCCAATATCTCAGGGATACATTTTTCTTGTACAGGGGTGCAAGTGTCGAAGCGCATGTCATATAATGCGTCGAGCACGTTGTCATTCAAATCTAATTCGTCGAAATACATTCTTTTCCTTTCTTTTGTTGACCATTGAGCCGGATGAATCTTCATCCGTTCCAATGGTCAAGGTTCTTTGTTTCAATGTTTAATTACCTTGGTGCCTTGCGGTAGCAGAAGTAGGCAACGAAGGCGAAGATGATGTTCGGCAACCAAGCGGCAAGTGCCGGAGGGAAGTTTGCCTGGATGGCAAAGGTTGCCGATACGGTTTGCAGCATGATGTAGCCGAAGCTCAGTGCAAGACCGATTCCCAAGGATAGGCCCATACCTCCCTTTCGCTTGCGCGATGAAAGCGAAACACCGATGATGGTGAGGATGAAGGAGGCAAACGAGGCGGCGATGCGCTTGTGGTATTCTACCTGATACTGCACCACATTGCCCGAACCGCGGTTGATCTGCTTGGAAATATACTCCTTCAGTTCCGGACTGGTGAAGGTTTCCTGCTGACCCTTGGAATAAACCAGGTCGGTAGGCTCCATCGTAATCAGCGTATCCTTCTGTGCTCCGCTGGTGATGTGCTCCTTCATACCTTTCAGCTGGCGCACCTTCCAGTTGCTCAGCTTCCAGTGGTATTTGCTGTCGGAGATCGTATCATACTGAATCTCCATCGCCGTAAGGTGGCTTACGAGTTTCTTCTCCTGGAACTTGTCGAGGCAGAATCCGTAACCCCGCTTCGAGTTGTTGTCGTAGTGCTGCATATAGGCAATTACGCCCTTATCTACCTGCAGCTGTACGTTTTCGGCAGAAGTATTCTTCTTCTTGTTCTTGTACATCGTCTCAAAGTTCTGGCGTACTACCGTGCCGTGTGGAATCACGTAGGCAGAGAGTACATAGCTCAAGGCTGAGAGCATGATGCAGGTGATGAGGTAAGGACGAAGGAGTCGCTTGAAGGAAACACCTGATGCCAGAATGGCGATGATTTCAGAGTTGCCTGCCAGCTTCGACGTGAAGAGGATGACCGCCACAAACACGAACAACGCACTGAAGAGGTTGGCGAAGTAAGGGATGAAGTTGGCATAATAATCGAAGATGATGGCCTTGGCTGGTGCATGATACTCCGTGAACTTCGCCAGGTTCTCATTGAAGTCGAACACGATGGAGATGGAGATGATCAGTGCAATCGAGAAGAAGTAGTAGCCTAAGAACTTCTTGATAATGTACCAGTCTAACCGCTTGATGTATCTCAGTGGGTTGAGATACCTGAGCACCCTGAGGAATCGCAGCTTGTGCCCGATCCAGCCTAGAATGCGGGCTATGCGCTGCAGGATGGCAATGAGCCAGCCGAAGCGAGATTCGAAGGCTCTGCCCATCTTGAGCAGTCTGCGATGTTTTCTGATGTATTTATAATCTTTCATCATTTAATGTAAAATATGTATAGGAGCATCCTATAAAGTTCAATGCTCAACGCTCAAGCTAGATTCGTCGGCCGAGTTGATCGATGATAGAGCGTTTCCACTCTACGAAGTCGCCCTGCTCGATATGGTGGCGTGCATCTGTAACGAGACGGAGATAGAACGACAGGTTGTGGATGCTGGCAATCTGCATGGCAAGGAGCTCCTGGGCCTTGAAGAGATGGTGCAGGTAGGCCTTGGTGGTAATCTGGTCGATGTCGCAGCCGTCTGGATCCACTGGACTGAAATCCATCTCCCACTTCTTGTTGCGCATGTTCATCGTACCATTATAGGTAAAGAGCATCGCATTGCGGCCGTTGCGGGTTGGCATTACGCAGTCGAACATATCAACACCGCGCTCGATGGCCTCGAGCAGGTTCTGGGGAGTTCCTACGCCCATCAGGTAGCGAGGCTTGTCCTTTGGAAGAATCTCATTCACCACCTCGATCATTTCGTACATCACCTCGGTAGGCTCGCCTACGGCAAGACCGCCGATGGCATTTCCGTCGGCTCCCTTGTCGGCAATGTACTTGGCTGCTTCGCGGCGCAGCTCTGGGAAAGTACAGCCCTGGACGATAGGGAAGAGGCTCTGCTGATAACCGTAGAGAGGTTCTGTCTCGTCGAAGCGCTTGATGCAGCGGTCGAGCCAGCGCTGAGTCATCTCCAGACTCTTCTTCGCATACATGAAGTCGCTTTGTCCGGGAGGACACTCATCGAAAGCCATCATGATGTCGGCACCGATGATGCGTTCTGTATCCATCACGTTCTCTGGAGTGAAGAAATGCTTGCTGCCATCGATGTGGGAACGGAACTCGCAGCCCTCTTCTCTGAGCTTGCGGATTCCGGTAAGCGAGAATACCTGGAAGCCGCCGCTGTCGGTGAGGATAGGACGGTCCCAGCCGTTGAACTTATGCAGTCCGCCTGCCGCCTTGATGACTTCGAGTCCCGGGCGCAGGTAGAGATGGTAGGTGTTTCCCAGGATGATCTGGGCCTTTACCTGCTGGCGCAATTCTTCGAAATGTACACCCTTTACGCTGCCCACAGTTCCCACAGGCATGAAGATTGGAGTCTTGATCTGTCCGTGGTCGGTGGTGATGATGCCGGTGCGAGCATCGCTTGCCTTATCTGTTACTTGTAGTTCAAATTTCATTTCTTTTCTTTTTTGTCATTTTCAGGAATGGTGAAGTCGATAGGGTGCTTTACCTTCTCGTCGGTGAGGGCAAACTCCCAGACATCTGCTACATCTTCTACATAATGGAATTCTACGCCCTTGAGATACTTTTCAGGAATGTCGAGGATGTTCTTCTTGTTTTCCTTGCAGATCACGATGTCGGTAATGCCGGCACGCTTGGCTGCCAGGATCTTCTCCTTGATGCCTCCCACTGGGAGTACCTTGCCGCGAAGGGTAATCTCGCCGGTCATGGCTATGTTCTTGCGAACCTTGCGCTGGGTGATGGCCGAAGCGATACTGGTGGCAATGGTAATACCTGCCGAAGGACCGTCTTTTGGCGTTGCTCCTTCAGGTACGTGGATATGGATGTTCCAGTTTTCAAAGATGCGGTAATCCACGCCCAGCAGGTCGATATGCGCCTTGATGTATTCCAGGGCGATGATAGCCGATTCCTTCATCACGTCTCCCAGGTTACCGGTCAGGGTAAGCTTGCCCTGTCTTCCCTTGCTCAGCGAGGTTTCGATAAAGAGAATCTCGCCGCCCACAGAGGTCCATGCAAGTCCTGTTACTACTCCTGCATAATCGTTGCCCTGATAGATGTCGCGGGTGAATGGGGCGGTGCCGAGAATCTCCTTCAGGTCTGATGCGGTGATGGATGGCTTCTCCAATTCCTTGGAATAGGCTAGCTTGTAGGCCATCTTGCGCAGTCCTTTGTTGATTTGCTTCTTGAGCTGGCGCACACCGCTTTCTCGGGTGTAGTGCTCGATGATGCCCTCGATGGCTGCCTTGTTGAAGCTTACCTTCGGGGTGAACTTGTCGAGACCTGTATTCTCCAATTCCTTCGGAATCAGGTGGCGCTTGGCAATCTCTATCTTCTCCTCCGTAATGTAGCCGCCTACTTCGATGAGCTCCATTCGGTCGAGCAAAGGACGTGGGATTGAGCTGATGTCATTGGCGGTTGCGATGAAGAGAACCTTAGAGAGGTCGTAATCCACATCCAGGTAATTGTCGTGGAAGGTGTTGTTCTGCTCTGGGTCGAGTACTTCAAGCAAGGCTGATGCTGGATCACCCTGGTGGTTATTGGCAGAAACCTTGTCTATCTCGTCGAGGATGAAGACAGGGTTGCTGCTGCCTGCCTTGAGGATGTTCTTGACAATGCGGCCAGGCATGGCTCCGATATAAGTGCGGCGGTGACCGCGAATCTCGGCTTCATCGTGCAGACCGCCCAGAGACATTCTCACGTATTTGCGCTTCATGGCCTTGGCAATGCTCTTGCCCAGACTGGTCTTGCCTACTCCCGGAGGACCATAGAGGCAGAGAATCGGACTCTGCATTCCACCCTTCAGGGATCTTACGGCAAGATATTCCAGAATGCGTTCCTTTACTTTCTCCATGCCGTAGTGGTCCTGGTTGAGAATCTTCTGGGCATGAGACAGGCTGAGGTCATCCTCGGTGTATTCGCCCCAAGGCAAATCTACCAGCGTCTGCAGATAGTTGAGCTGGATAGGGTAGTCTGGGCTCTGAGGATGGATGTTGTCGAGTTTGGCCAACTCTTTCTGAAAAACCTTCTGGGTTGCCTCGTTCCATTTCTTGGTCTTGGCTTTTTCGAGCAGCTCCTTCTTTTCCGGACTGCTTTCGCCTTCGCCCAGCTCTTCCTTGATGTTCTTGATCTGCTGCTTCAGGTAATATTCCTTCTGCTGCTCGTCGAGATCAAACTGAGTCTTGTTCCTGATTTCATTTTGCAGGTAGAGCAGTTTCTGCTCCTTGTGCAAGGCCTTGAGTGCCTCTATCAGTCGCTCTGACAGCTTCTCCTGTTCCAGCATCTTGATCTTGTCTTCTGCCGTAAAAGGCAGGGAGGTGCAGATGAAGTTGCATTTCACGAAGCGATTGGTAATCTCATTGATCGCATAGACAGCCTCGTTGGGAATGTTCTCATTGTACTGAATGAATTTGATAGATTCCTCGAAGAATGTTTGGGTCAATGCCTTGAACATAGGATCTTCGGCTTCCTTTTCGGTAGGCCAGGTTTCTGGAAGACTTTCTACATCGGCAAGGTAGAATGGTTCCTTATCTACAATCTGCTTCATCTTGCATCTGCCTAAACCCTGTACGATGATGGTTTTCTGATGCTCATCGTTTGGCATGTTGATGACTCTCATCAACTTGGCAAATGTTCCGGTTTCGTACAAGTCTTCCTGATTAGGTGAGTCTATGTCCGCATGCTTCTGGCAAAAGATGCAGAATACTGTTTCTGGATTTTGCTCCAGCATATTTGCCAACTCCTTGCTTTCCGCCCTGCCTATCAAGATAGGAGTAAGCACGGATGGAAAAACCACCAGGTCGCGAGTGCAGAGGGTAGGATAGATTCCTGCCTCCCTTTCTTGTATCAATACGGATGCATCGCCCTCAAAGTCGGCTATCATCTGGATTTGTGTATTCGAATTTCTGTTCATATTCTATTTGATAAACACTTTTTGGGGTGTATATGAATTTCTGTTCTATTTTGATAAACACTTTTTGGGGTGTATATTCTCTTGAATATATATTTATAGGGTGCAAAGTTAGTGATTTTTGCCGAGAATCCCATCGTTTTTTCCGAAAATCACCTCTTTATTAGATATTATTATTAATATAAGCAAGAAGACTGTAATAAAATGCTGATTTTTGCGTTACTATTTTAAAAGTAAAACTATGACTGGATTTAAATTCAAACAATTTGAGATTCATCAGGATCGTTGCGCCATGAAAGTGGGAACGGATGGTGTGCTGCTGGGGGCATGGGCACCTGGCGGTAAACGCATTTTGGATGTCGGGACGGGTACCGGACTCATTTCGCTGATGATGGCGCAGCGCTTCCCTGAGGCGCAGGTGTTGGGTATTGATATGGATGGAGAGGCTTGTGAGGAGGCTGCTGAGAATGTGGCGGCAAGTCCTTTTGCCGATCGTGTCGAAATAGAGTGCTGCCGATTGCAGGACTATCATTCTGCGGAGTCTTTTGATGCAATCGTAAGCAATCCTCCTTTTTTCTTGAATAGCCTAAAAAATCCAGACAGTAAACGTACGATGGCCCGCCATACGGATAGCTTGCCTTTCAGAGATCTTTTCAGGGGAGCAAAAATGCTGCTGAGTGATGATGGAGTTTTTTCAGTGATAGTTCCTTCTGAGGTTCTTGAGGTGGTTGTTTCGGAAGCTTGTATGCTAGGATTTTATCTTGTCAGGCAGTGTGGCGTTAAGACAGTGGAGCGCAAACAGCCTAAACGCTATCTTCTGTCGTTCGCAAAGCATCGGTATAATGGTATGGAAAATACTATAAAAACAATGACCGATTCCGAGGGGAACCGGTCAGAATGGTATGCGAAAATTACAGAAGGATTTTATGTCAGGTAGGGGCTAGAGATTCAGCTTTCTCTGTACGAGCTTACTGATGGCTCCTACTCGCTTGCTTTGGCGCTGGATGTCTTTGTGAATGTCATCGCGCACTATATTTATGTCATTGAAGAAATCGGCAAAGGCCGATTGAATGATGTTCGGCTTGCGTACACTCTTGTCTGCAAACGGATTTACAATCATCTTGATGCCTTTTTCTTCCATGTGCACATCTATGTCGGCGCCAGTCATCACAGGGTCGCCGTCATAATGGATGACACCCGGCTTGCTGCGGGTGATGTGGAGCTTCTTGCACCGGAAAGACTTGATCTTCGAGTTTTTGTCGAGGGTCTTGTTGAACATGTCGAAACTAACCTGTGAAGCTTCGATGACATCAAACGGTTCCATGATGACCACATCCATCAATCCATCGCTCATAGATGCCTGTGGGGCAATATAGGCGTTGTTGCCGTATTGGGAAGCGTTGGCACATGAGATGAGAAACGCTTTATATTGTTTTGTTCCAGTCTCATCCTCCAGAGTATATGTTTCAGGCTCATATTTCAAGCCTTCTCTCAGAATGTTCTCTGCATAGCTGATTGGCCCACGCTTTCCGCTTTCTGCAAACTTCATGCTGACAAAGGCATCGAAGCCCATTCCGCAAGTGCAGAAGAATGGATATTCGTTGATGACTCCGTAGTCAAGGTCGTGTATTTTGCAGGCGTTGATGATCTCAATGCTTTTCTTTAGGTTCATTGGCAACAGCAGGTGGCGCGCCAGGCCGTTTCCTGAGCCGCAAGGCAGAATACCTAATGCTGAGTCGGAATGGACGAGGGAACGGGCCACCTCGTTCACGGTACCATCGCCACCTACAGCAACCACAATGTCTGCATGGTTGTCTCTGGCTTCGGCTGCCAGTTCTGAGGCGTGTCCTGGTCTTTCAGTCATTTTTATCTCGTACTCGAACTGCTCCTTGTCCAAAGTAGAATCTATCAAACTGGGAACCGCTGCTTTGCTGCTGGTTCCAGAAATCGGGTTCATGATGAAAACTATCTTTTTTTTCATATCTTAGTCAAGAAATTGTATTTTTAAACTGCAAAAGTAATAAAAATCCCTAAAATGGCAAGAAATATCTACTAAAAAAAGCATAAAAGTAAACTTTCTTAGGAAAAAAGCGGTTTTATTAGTCTTTTTTTGTATCTTTGCAGCCTGAAACTAGAAAATAAATTAAAATAGAAATAAAGTACACCTATTATAATGGGACAATTACAAGAAAGATACAAGAATTATCGTGTACCTCAGAAGTATATGGAAGCCGGTGTGTATCCATACTTCCGTGAGATTACAAGTAAGCAGATGACAGAGGTAACTGACATCGACGGTCACAAGATCTTGATGTTCGGTTCTAATGCTTACCAGGGTTTGACAAATGATCAGCGTGTTATCGATGCAGCTAAGGCTGCTCTTGACAAGTATGGCTCAGGCTGTGCTGGTAGCCGCTTCCTCAATGGTACACTCGATTTGCATGTGCAGCTCGAAAAAGAGCTTGCTGAGTTTATGGGCAAGGATGAGACATTGTGCTTCTCTACTGGTTTCTCTGTAAATCAGGGTGTGTTGGCATGTGTTGTAGGTCGTAACGACTATATCATCTGTGACGATCGTGACCACGCCAGTATCGTAGATGGCCGTCGTCTTTCATTCGCTACCCAACTTCACTACAAGCACAATGATATGGAAGATTTGGAGCGCGTGCTCTGTAAGCTTCCTGAGGATGCAATCAAGCTCATCGTTGTGGATGGCGTGTTCTCTATGGAGGGCGATTTGGCTAACTTGCCAGAGATCGTGAAGCTGAAGCATAAGTACAACTGCTCTATCATGGTAGATGAGGCTCATGGCCTTGGCGTGTTTGGTAAGCAGGGACGTGGCGTTTGCGACCACTTCGGTCTGACCGATGAGGTAGATCTCATCATGGGTACCTTCTCTAAGAGTCTGGCATCTATCGGTGGTTTCATCGCATCAGATAAGGATACCATCAAT
>ULTT01005449.1_pt1 | contig 13851 bp, 10 predicted proteins | sample 1957831 | NCBI WGS metagenome assembly ULTT01 (sample SAMEA4835740, study PRJEB28245) | human gut metagenome | biome: gut microbiome; material: fecal sample | place: Denmark | collected 2008 | reverse complement strand
TAACCATCCTAAAGGTGACAACTTTTTCACGTATAAGACAGAGATTCGTTAGAAAAGTGGAGGAATTTCAAATTATTCCTTAGAAAAAATGTGGATTTCCATCAACATTCATCAGAAAAAATGTAATATTTACTTGGTTATTCGTCAGAAAAAGTGTATATTTGCAGCGATTATTCGTCAGAAAAAGTGTGAATCATGAAAAGATATATATATAAACAGCTTTTGGCATGGAAGAATGAAAAAGAACATAAGCCTCTGATTCTCAATGGAGCAAGACAAGTTGGGAAAACCTACATCTTACGAGAATTTGGAAGAAATGAATATAAAAGGATGGCTTTCTTTAGTCTTGACCGTGACCAAAAAGCTTTGGAAATATTCAACAAGGGAGGCAGAGCCACTGATATGCTGATGGCTTTGTCGGCTATCTGTCATGAGGATATAACCCCTCACGACACCCTTGTGGTGCTCGATGAGATACAAAATTGCCCTAAGGCTTTGGAGGCATTGAAGTTCTTCTGCGAAGAAACACCAGAGATAGACATTGTTGTGGCAGGTTCACTCCTGGGCTTATCAATACATAGCGGTGTGTCATATCCCGTAGGAAAAGTGGAAGAATTGCACCTCTATCCAATGACCTTCTTGGAATTTTTGGAGGCAATGGGAAAGACGCAGTTAGTCAATCTATTGGAGAACAAGAACTGGACAGTCATCAATATGCTCGAAACAGAACTCATCAGTTCGTTGCGCCAATATTATTATGTAGGAGGAATGCCAGCTGCCGTCTTGGCTCACATCGAAAAAAAGGGATGGAAAGAAGTGAGACGAATACAACAGCAAATTATCACCGACTATAGGCGTGACTTCTCCAAGCATGCTCCGACACGTGAAATACCCCGCATCAACATGGTATGGGATAGCATTCCTGCCCAACTTGCCAAGGAAAACAAAAAGTTTGTCTATGGCGCAGTGAAGAAGAGCGCTCGTGCCGCCGACTTCGAAATAGCCATCCAATGGCTGATAGACGCAGGATTGGCTTACAAGGTACCGAGAGTGAATGCCCCTCGACTGCCACTCAAGTTTTATGAAGACATCAGTGCCTTCAAGCTCTTTATGCTCGATGTAGGATTGATGGGGGCAATGGCAGAGACAACCGCCGAATCTGTTGTGGTGGGAGACAACATCTTTTCTGAATACAAGGGTGCTTTTACTGAGCTTTATGTATTCACCCAGCTGAAGGCTTTGGGATATTCTCTGTATTATCATGCAGTGGATAACTCCACGATAGAAATTGATTTCTTGACGCAAAGAGACAACCAAGTGATACCTATCGAAGTAAAAGCCGAAGTGAACGTGAAGGCTAAGTCGCTGCGAACATTCATCAGCAACAACCCTGAGCTGAAAGGCATCCGCTTCTCTATGCTCCCTTACAAAGAGCAAGATTGGATGACCAACATACCGCTCTATGCCTGCATGGCATGGTAAACATTTCGTTAGAAAAGTATATCTTTAGAAAAAACTATCAAGCTATAGCAACAATGAAGAAACAAGGAACCTTACTGATTGTAGATGACAATCGCAACATTCTTACCACCGTGAGGATGCTGCTCGAACCCATATTCTCCCAAATCATCACCATCGCCAACCCTAACTCCATCCCTGCCAAGCTCAGGGAGGAGAAGCCCGATGTGGTTTTGCTCGACATGAACTTCTCCAGTGGTATCAACTCCGGCAACGAGGGATTGTATTGGCTTCGTGAAATCAAGAGCCAAAGACCACAGACGGAAGTGGTGCTCTTCACCGCTTACGCCGATATTCAACTTGCCGTGACAGGCATCAAGGAGGGAGCCACCGACTTCATCGTCAAGCCTTTCGACAACGAGAAGATGATTCGTACCCTCGTGGAGGCAAGGGATCAAAACAAGGCTGTGGATAAGTTATCCACCAAGAATTGTGGAAAAACTTCGCAAAGTGCTATGTATTGGGGAGATAGCGAAGTTATGAACAGTTTAAGGAACATTGTGGATAAAGTGTCGAAAACGGATGCTAATATCCTGATTACGGGAGAGAATGGAACGGGTAAAGAGGTACTAGCCAACGAGATACATCGTTTATCCACACGCGGCAAGAAGAAAATGCTACCTGTGGATATGGGAGCCATCACCGAAACCCTCTTCGAGAGCGAACTCTTCGGTCATGTGAAGGGAGCTTTCACCGATGCCAAGGCAGACAAGCCGGGCAAGTTTGAGTTAGCCAACGACAGTACTATCTTCCTCGATGAGATAGGGAACCTATCCTATAGTTTGCAGGCGAAACTCCTCACCGCCCTTCAGCGCAGAAGCATCGTAAGAGTGGGTGGTTCTACCCAGATACCTATCAATGTTCGATTGATTTGCGCCACCAATCGCAACCTACAGGAGATGGTGAGCAATGGCGAGTTTCGAGAGGACTTGCTCTACCGCATCAACACCATCCACCTCGAATTGCCAGCCCTTCGACAGCGCAAGCAGGACATCGTGCCCCTTGCCCAGCGATTCCTCCAACAATATGGCGACCTATATAATAAGGTGAATATCCAGTTATCCCCATCGGCAGCGGAGAAAATCACCGAGTTACCTTGGTATGGCAATATCCGAGAGTTGCAACATGCCATCGAGAAAGCCGTCATCCTCTGTGATGGCAATATCATCATGCCCGATGACATCGACGGCGGCAACCCTATCAAGAAGGAGAAACCACTCGAAGAGGTGCAGACACTCGATGAGATGGAGCATCGTATGATAGAGAAAACCATCAAGGAGTGTGAGGGCAATCTATCCATGGTGGCTGCAAGACTGGGCATCTCCCGACAAACGCTCTATAATAAGATGAAGAGATATGGGATATAGAGAGCGAAGAACGAAGAATTCAATAGTATTTTGGGGTTATGGATGTTAAGTTAGTCATTATAGTTCTTTTGTTGGTGGTATCGGTAGCAGGCTACATCCGTCTTTATCGCCACTATCGTCGTAACATCAAGAAGGTGATTTTCCTTTTTGATGCCATCGACAATGTGGATTTCTCCTTCAATTTTCCGATGCAAGGCGTATCGAAGAACGACCGCATCTTGCACCAATCCCTCAACCGCATCAAGGCTTTCTTGCAACATACCAGGGAGGAGCAGATGGAGCGTGAGAAATATTACGAGAAGATATTGAACATGGTGGATGCTGGCATCATGGTGGTGGATAGTCACGACAATGTGTTGCAACATAACCAAGCCGCCCTCCGCCTCCTCGATACCGATGTGCTCACCCATCTCAACCAAGTAAGGGAGAAGTTGAAGGATGAGCATCTCTCCAAGCATGAGACCGCTACCATGATCAAAGACAAGCCAGTACGCATCATCGCCATCAGTGATGTGAGCCATGAGCTGAGCAACCAGGAGATTGACTCTTGGATCAAACTCATCCGTGTTTTGACCCACGAAATCATGAATACTATCACACCTGTTACCTCGCTGAGCGAAACATTGCTGAAGGAATTGGAAGAGGACATGCACTGGGAGGGCAGGTTTGCTACCTGCCCCAATTCCCCAAAGGAAAAAGACCTCCGCATCGGTTTGGAGACGATTCACAAGACAGGCACAGAATTGCTTTCTTTCGTGAACAACTATCGCCGCTTCACCCATGTTCCTCAACCTCAGCCATCCCTCTTCTATGTAGAGCCATTCCTGAATCGCATGGCGATGCTATGCAATCACGAGGTCAGCATTGAGGTTTCGCCAAAAGACCTTATCGTCTATGCCGACGAGAGCCTCATCGCCCATGTCGTAACGAATCTTCTGAAGAATGCCGTGGAGGCTATCAAGGAGAAAGAAAGCACAGAAGTATCAGAAGATAAGCATGCTTTCATCCGAATCAAAGCATACGCCAACGAGCAAGAAGCAATCGTCATTGACATAACCAACAATGCCGGCATCATCCCCGACGACATCGCCGTCCACATCTTCATCCCTTTCTTCACCACGAAGAAGGAAGGAAGCGGCATCGGCTTGTCGCTCTCTCGCCAAATTATGCGAGTAAGTGGCGGCACCCTCTCCCTGCATCAAAACAAGGAAGAGAATACCACCACTTTCCGGATTGTCATCCCATGACAACAATCTGCTTACTTACTCCACCTTCATTCCTTCCATCAATTCCTCGTTGAAGTACTTCACCCACGCCACATAGGTATCTTGCGCCGACTGCATGGTACCTACGAGGAAACCAGGAGTATCTGAATACTCAGAGAGCCCCCGATAGTAAAACATCTTGTGCTCATTGTCTATCACAAATGGCATAATGCTATGACGTAGGCATTCACGAAACAAGATGAGGCGACCTACCCTGCCATTACCATCTTGAAAAGGATGGATGCGTTCAAAACGCCAATGATACTCGGCAAGAGTTTGGATGGAAAAATCATTTTGGGCGACATACCACAGGGATAACGCTTGCATTTCTCTTGCCACATCTGCTGGGCGACAAGTCTCACGACCACCCACCTCATTGGCAAGTTTTTTCCAATCGCCGACATTGAAGTAAGACTTTTGGGCATCGGCAGTTCCTGTCTTCAAAATACGGTGAAACTCCTTGATCATCTCATTCGACAAAGGTTTTTCTATGGTTCGCAAAAGATAATCGAATGCGACAAAGTGGTTGGTTGTTTCGATGATGTCATCCACTGGCACAGCTTCTTGATCCTTGAAACCAATGGTACGGGTTTCGAAGATATAGCGTGTTTGTTCTTCCGTCAACTTGCTACCCTCTATACGATTAGAGTTGTAAGCCAGTTGCACCTGTGTCTTGTGGTAAAGTCCACCCTTACGATGTGCCTGTTGCTCATCTATGAGAAATGCCGTCAGTTTGTTCATTGTTCTGTTCTTTGTTATAACGAATACAAATATAAGCCATTTTTCTCGAAAAGCAAAGAAAAAGAGCGATTTTTTACCAAAATCTTTGTTTTTGAATGAGATTTTGATAAGAAATCGCCTATCCATTTATTGTAACTAGCATCATACACTACTCCTTCACCACCTCTCCATCGAAGAGGCGGATGGTGCGGTTGGCTATCTTGGCATCGTGCTCATTGTGGGTCACCATCACGATGGTAGTGCCCTCGTGGTTGAGCTCGGTGAGCAAGTGCATCACCTCGGCACCATTCTTGGAGTCGAGATTACCCGTTGGCTCATCGGCAAGTATCAGCTTAGGACCAAAAACCACGGCACGAGCGATGGCTACTCGCTGCTGCTGACCACCAGATAGCTGGTGAGGGAAATGCTTGGCACGATGGCTGATGTTCATGCGTTTCATGATGGCTTGCACCTTCTCCTTGCGCTCCGCCTTCGGGATGTTGAGGTAAGTGAGAGGAAGTTCGATATTCTCCTCCACATTCAACTCATCGATGAGGTTGAAACTTTGGAAGACAAAGCCTATCTCTCCCTTGCGCACATCGGTACGCTCCTTCTCCTTGAGGTTTTCCACCTCATGGTCGCCCAAGAAATATTTTCCTGAGGTTGGATTGTCGAGCAAACCGAGAATGTTGAGCAAGGTTGACTTGCCACAACCAGATGGTCCCATGATGGCAACGAACTCACCATCTTCTACTGTGAAAGATACATTATTGAGTGCAATCGTCTCCACCTCTTCTGTGCGGAAAGACTTGCTAAGATTTTCTACTTTGATCATTTTTTGTCAATGCTAAATGTTGAATGTTAAGTGTTAAATGAAAGGGCATACGCCCTTTCTTTTACTCATCCTTGAGATATTTCACAGGATTGCCATTTGCCACCTTATAGCAGTTGACAACCACGGCTATGCCGATGATGAGCAAGAGAGCTATCGTGACATAGATGAACTCTAGCGGCGTGAGCGAGGCCTTGATGCTGAACGACATCAACCACTGTCGGGCAATCACCCAAGCCACAAAATCTCCGATGACGATGCAAGGGAGGGCTATCTTGACGATGTCCTTGAGGAAGATGCGCAAGATGTCGCTCACCTTGGCACCATTCACCTTGCGGATGGCTATCTCCTTACGACGGCGGTTCACCTCATCGCTCGTATATCCCACCAATCCGAAGAGGGCGATAACCATTGTGATAATACCTCCCACCAAGATGCCATTGCGGAACTTGCGCTGAGAGGCATACTGATTCTCATACTCCACCTCATAGTTTCTTGCTCGCACCTCACTGTTAGGATACATCGCCTTCACCCTATTATATAGGTCAGATAGGGCATCATCCGTGAGATTCTTAAACTTGATGAGCATGTAAGGAGCCGTATGAGCCGAATAGAAGTAAAGCATCGGGAAAGTTTTCATCTCAGAATTGTTCATAGAGAGGTCTCCCCATTGAATGTGCTTTACCACGCCACAGATGGTGAAAGTATAAAGATTACCATTCGCATCCCCCCATCCCGAGCTATTGATTTTTTTGCCGATAACTCCATCCTTCCAATGTCCCATCTTCTTCAGTTTCTCAGCACCTTGCTCATCAATCATGACCTGTCGGGAACTATCACTGCGTTCGGTGAAGGAAGTGCCTTCTACTATTGGGATTTGCATCAGATTGAAATAGTTGTCATCCACACCTCCGTTCTCTATGACATTGAACGTATTGTCGGGATCACCTTCGATGTTGATCATGTCTCCATTGGTGTGATACCCCGGTATCGTCATCGCCGTGGAAGAGGCACAGCCCTCCACATCCGGCATTCGCCTGATTTCCGCCAAGCATTGGTCACGCTGGTCACCATCAATGCCATCCACCATCAGAAGAGCCACATTCTTATAGTTATAACCAGGATTGACGAACAGCATCATCCGATACTGATTATTCACCACGAAGAGGAGGCTGAAGAGCAAGCCTGAGATGACGAACTGGATGCCCAACAAGGCGAGTTTCCATCGGTTACGATTCTCATTATATCCACGAAAGGCGATGGCAACAGGTATCTTGTTGTATAGATAACCCGGCACAAATCCACCGATGAAAAGCACAAAGAGGCAAATCACCACCAATATCCAACTGCCACGATTGAACACCAAGGTCGCCACTGGCGCTGAGAGGAAATTCTCGATACTTCCCCTGCAGAGGAAAACCAAGATGGCTGCCAATATCACTGACAATCCTACATGCACCAAAGCCTCGGAGAAGATGATGGCATGTATGTTGATGGGTTCCGCACCATAGCATTTTCTTACTGCCATCTCACGAGAACGAGTCACGAGGTTGCCCACGATGATGAGCAGATAGTTCATCACGGAAGTAAAGAGAAGCACGAAGGCGATGATGGCCATAATCCATCCCATCATCTTGATGTAAGAGTTATGAGTATATACATCACTAAGCACCGTGAAATCATAGTTCAACTCGATGCCCATCTTCTTCATTTCCTTCAGTGGGAAATTGTCTTTTCGCATCTTTTCCACGAATGGCTTCAGTTCATCAGACTTATGCCCCTTGGCTAGGCGGATGTACGACTCATAGCAATCATTGCCCACCCATTGGTCTCTTCCATCGAAAGAAAAGAGTGACGGCGTACTATCCAAGGAGATGATGACATCCTTGCCATGAAAAGACGAACCCCAAGGAAAGCTTTCGAAGACACCACCTATCACAAAAGTCCTGCCAGGGCTGTTGGGGGTAGTGAATCGCTTGCCCACTACATTGCCACCCACTTTCTCTGCCCACTCAGAGCTGACTACACAAGACATCGGCTGTGACAAAGCTTGCTTGGCATTGCCCACCAACATCTTCTGAGGAAAGACATCGAAGAAGCAACTGTCTGCCAAAATCATCGTTGCATTGAGACTACTCTGGTCTTCAAATTTACACTGAGCGCCCTCCTGATAACCTCGGATTCTCGTTGCAGCCTCCACCATCGGAGCATAGCTTTTCACGCCATGTGCCGTAGCCCCCGATGTATGGTTGAAGTGCATACTCTGTCCTTGGTTATTGCCCACCTCGGATATTTGGTAGGTCCTATCCCATCCCTTGAAATAGGTATCGTATGTCTGCTCGAAGTAGATTTCGGCGATAATCACCGAACTGATAGCCAATCCGAGCGACAAGCACAATATCTTCACGAAGTTGTGCTGTCCCCTGCGAGGGAGATTCTTGAATGCGTTAACTATATGATTCATCTCTAATTAATTATTAATTGTTCATTATCCTTGTATGCCTCGTAACCACTCACGATGACTTGCTCACCTGGTTCCAAGCCCTCTATTACCTCATAATACTGAGGATTCTGACGGCCGATGGTGATCTTGCGGCGATAAGCCTTCTTGCCACTCTTGTCGAGGACGAATATCCACTGACCGCCCGTCACACTATAAAACGTGCCTTTCGGGATGATTATTGCCTGCTTCGACTGTCCGAGTTGCAAATCCAGATAGTAGGTTTGACCGGTTCGGATATTGCTAGGGCGGCTGCCCTTGAAGACGAAGTCGATGCGGAACCTACCGTCTCTCACCTCTGGATAAACCTTGCGAACCTGCAAGAGATAATGCTTGCCATTCTGGTCGAAGGTGGCAGTCAAGCCGGGTTTCACTCGGTCGATGTAGTGTTCATCCACCTGTGCCTGCACCTTGTAATCACTGAGGTCATTGATGACTCCAATCTTTTGCCCCGGAGAGATGCTCTGTCCCAACTCCACATCCAGCAAACCGATTTCACCAGAGATAGTGCTGCGGATATTCAATTTCTCCTTGCGCTGTCTGACGAGTTGCACATTGCGCTGCATGGCTTCGAGGTTATCATTCATCTGATTCACCTGCGAATGGCGGAGCTGTGCATCCTTCTTCAGTCGTTGGTTGATGAGAGCGTGCTTCTTCATCGCCAAGTCATAATCCTCCTTTGCCTTGAGGTACTCCTCTCTGGAGTTGAGTTGCTCCTTGTGGAGAGCCTCCTGATGCTGATAAGCACGGCGCTTGGTGATGACATCTTGTGAGAGCGAAAGAGCCTCGTTGGAATTGTTGAGCCTATCTTGCTCCATCGAGATTTGCGTATTGCGGAGCATATCCTGCTTCTCGGCAAGTTCGCTCTCGGCATTCAGTATCTCCAGGTCGAGATTGGAGTTGGAGAGTTTCACGATGATGTCGCCCTTGCCCACATGGGCACCCTCATCCACCACTTTCTCTGTGACGATGCCGCCCTCCTCGCTGCTGATTTGCACCACGGAGATAGGCACCACCTGTCCATCCACCGAAACATAGTCATTAAACTGCCCATGCTCCACCTTTGCGATGCTCAATCCCTTGCGATCCACCTTTAAGGTGGAAGAGAAATTGCTCAATCCCAACCATACGAGGAGCGATACCAATACCACACCTCCTGCTATCCATGCCCAATACTTACGAGGCACGAGATATTTTTTCTTTTCTATCTTTACGTCCATAGTTTTAAGTGAAGAATTCTCTTGTCTTCTTTGTTATTTTATAAGATTTTTTCCTTGATAGTAATCCACAAGTCGCTGTTTGATGACGAGCAACATTTGCATTTGGAGCTGCTTGATTCTGCTTTCGAGCAAAGTCTGCGCGGCGGTATGGAGGTCGAAGGTGGAGAGCATTCCCTCCTCAAACTTGCGACTTGACATATAGTAGGCGAGCGAATCGGAAGCCACTTTCTTATCCATCTGCTCCAGCTCCTTGGCATATTCCTCGGCATCCATCACCGCTTGGGCGATATGGTCGTGGAGCTTGCGCTTCGTTTCCTCCAGGTTCACCTGAGCCAACTGCCAGTCGTTGCGAGCTTTCTTCACAGAGTGCCACGCCACATTATCATATATAGGTATAGAGAGGGTCAGTGCGAGGTACTCACCTCGATTGTTGCGAAACTGCGAGGCAAAGCCCTCGTACTGTCCTCCCTGAGAGAGATTTCTATAGAAGTTGGTAGAGATGCCGCCACTGAGAGAGAGGGATGGCAGCAACCTACCCTTCACTATCTTATAATCATATCGTGCCTTCTCTACCTCATACTCCGCCGACTTGACATCGGGAGAGGCATTCAAGAAACGCTGGTAAACAGTTTCGTGGTTTATAGGAAAAGATTCGTTTACCTGTTTACCATTTGTTACTAGTCTCAGTTCTTCCTCTACGGGGAAGTTCATTGCCGACTTCAAGGTGAGCAAGCTCTGCTGAGCCACATGCTTCTGATGCGTGAGATTATACTCATCCTCAGCCACCTGCGACTCCATCTGCACTACGTCGGGGCGACCTTTCTCTCCTAGCTCATAAAGTCGCTGCATCTTACCCAGCAGTCGCTTGCTCTCGGCGAGTTTATCACTCGCTATCTGAATGCTAGCCTCAGCGTAAGCAGCATCCACAAACTTCTGCATCACGTCTATCGCCTTGTCATCCCTCACCTTCTGCATGGCAGTGGTGGAGTAAGCACGAGCCAACTTCGCTTGCTTGAAAGCATTGATGGTAGCGAAGCCATCGAAGACGTTGAGCGAGGCATAGAGCTGATAATAATTGTTGAACGTCGTTACATGATTATAAGTATTGGTCTCCGGGTCGATGTTACGTCCCCAAGCATACTGTCCTTGCACACCACCAACAACCGAAGGCAAGAAGTCGGTCACTGCCTTCTGATAATCTTGCTTGCGTTGTCGGGCATTGACTACCTCTCGCTTCACATCCGTGGCATGTTCCACGGCGTAAGCCATACAGGAGTCAAGTTCCCAGGTTTTAGTTTGTGCCGAAGCCATCAAGCAGTTCAAGCTGCCGAAAGCCAAGCATCCGATGTATAATCCTATCCTTTTCATTGTCTATCATTTTTTTTGCCAATATCAAGACAATCGCCGTGCCAAAAGCAAGCATATCCTGATTATCAACCACTTACAAGATATACCTCATAGGCATCACTGTCCAATAATTAGACACCACCGCCTAATTATTGGACAATCCATCACAGGTCAAGCCAATCGACGTGCATCCATTCCTCCTTGTTTTATCAATTTTTAGCTATTTATTCCTCTCGCTTTTACCAAAAAGTCGTATCTTTGCAGAAGATAAGCTGCACTCGGCAATTTGAAAGCAAGCTTTCATTGCGCTCGTTTGCACTATCTTTGCATCGAATTGAGTAAAAAATCAGAGATTAGTTAAGGAGAAATAGACATGGCAAGACAAAAACTTCCTTTGGGAATACAAGACTTCGAGGAACTGCGTAAGGGAGATTACCTTTACGTGGACAAAACGGATATGCTCTGGAAAATAGCCAATGGCGACAAGTACAACTTCCTGAGCCGCCCTCGCCGTTTTGGCAAGTCCTTGTTGACTTCAGCCTTGCAATGTTATTTCGAGGGAAGACGTGAACTCTTTGATGGTCTCAAAATCATAGACCTGGAAAAAGAATGGGTTAAGCGACCCGTTCTTCATTTTAGCATGAACCAAGGAGGCTCCTGCGCCCAATCACTCTCTCATTACTTGGATGACGCCTTATCTAAGTACGAAGAGATATATGGTAGGCGATCTACCGAAGTGACACTCAACAATCGTTTCACTGGAATTATACAAAGAGCTCATGAACAAAGCGGCGTTCAAATCGCTGTATTGGTAGATGAGTACGATGCTCCTCTCCAACATTCCTACAAAACACCTCAGCATGAAGAGTGCAGAAGTCTATACCGTGACTTTTTCACCGGTCTCAAAGATTACGGCTATTGCATCAAGTGCGTATTTCTGACTGGTATCACCAAGTTTACACAGATAAGTCTCTTTAGTGTGCTCAACACGGTAACCAACATCAGTTTTTACAATGATTATGCTACCATCTGTGGATTGACAGAAGAAGAAATTAAAGAGCATCTTCATGAAGAGCTACAGGTCTTTGCCAATAAGAAAGGGTGGAGTATGGAAGAAACCTTAGTGAAACTGAAGGACATGTATGATGGCTATCACTTCTCGGAGAGTTTGCAAGGAGTATATAACCCCTATAGTGTGCTCTGTGCCCTCAAGGAGCAAAGGCTCAAATCTTTTTGGATAGCGAGTGGAGCTACTGAGACGCTACCGAAGTTCTTAACAAATTTCGAGAGGGATATAGAGAGATTGGATGGAAGCCTCATTGACATGGATTATATCGAGACTACAGATGTTGACACCACCAATCCTAAGGTTTTTCTTTACCAATCGGGCTATCTTACCATTAAGAATACCATAGACGAAAGCTATGTCCTAGGCTTTCCAAACAGAGAAGTAAGGAAAGCTTTATTTGAGCTAGTGATTCCGCTTATGCTGAATCAGAGCAAAGAAGATACGGAGAATGCCATACAAGAATTGAAGGTGAATTTTACTTCAGGCAATGTTGAAGAAGGCATAAAATACCTCAAACAATTGGTGGCACGTACTCCATATAGTACACAAAAGAAAGAACACTTCGTCTTTGAGGAGCATTTCCGATTCATTCTCAAGAACTTGTTCTATATCTGTGGATTTAAAGTGGAAGAGGAAGTACAAATGGCAAGCGGCAGAATAGACCTTGTGGTGGAAACACCAAATATCATATATATAATGGAACTGAAAATGTCAGACAATGGTGGTAAGGTCGCAGCCACGAACCAGTTGGATTCTCGCCATTATGCAGATGCGTATTGTGCTAGTCACAAACAAGTCACTTGCCTTTCCTTGGTCTTCGACAAAGACAATAGAGGATTAGTAGATTGGGAGGAAACAAGTAACATATAATTTAGACGACATGGCATTCGAGAACGAAATAAGGAAATATGAGGAACTGAGACAACGCTACCAGAGCCTCATCATTAACAAGATGGATAGGGAAGAATACATCAAATACAACGAGGTACTCTTCTCTACCCACTCCTGTGCCATAGAGGGAAACTCATTCTCCGTGGATGACACTCGTGAACTGAAAGAAAAAGGACTGGGAATGATTCCTGCCGGCAAGACCTTGTTTGAGGCTTTCGAGATGCTCGACCACTTCGAGGCTTACGAGTACATGATTCAACACCTACAGCACCCACTAGACGAAAACTTACTCAAAGAAATCAACAAGCGTGTAACCCTCCACACCCTTACTTACCGCTCTCCCGATGCCATCCCAGGCGAATATACAACCACCGACATGGCAGCAGGCGACACTGTATTCGGCGACCACGAAGAGCTAATAGCAAGAGTTCCCCAACTATTGGAATCAACGGAGAGAGCCATACAAGCTGCCATACAAGCAAGAAATGCCGATGAGAAACAGAATGAAGCTGCCAATACCCCACATCCGATGGTATTAGCCGCTCGCTTTCATGGTTTCTACGAATATCTCCACCCTTTCCGTGATGGCAATGGCAGAACAGGACAACTGGTCAGCAATTATATTCTTCTGCGACTAGGGCATCCATTGCTCGTCATTCCATCAGATAGTAGAAATGAATACATCTCCGCTCTTCGAATGATTCGAACAGAGGCAACAGATGAGCATCTCATCCACTTCTTTTTCAAGATGGCAACCGACAGGATGGAACAGGAAATCAAACAAAAGAAAGCCAACACCAAACGATTTATGACTTTCCTTTTCTAGATGGGAAATGCCGAGTTTTTATTTTTTTAAATATTTAGCAACCCACAACACCCAAGAATCAATATTGTCCGTCAATGTTTCTGGATAAGGAAGGGGTATTTTCACATCAGGAGCGATTCCTTTCTGGCGCAACTTGCAAGTTTTATAGAAATCTTTGCTTACCGTCAATGGATAGTTAAAAGTAAACACACTGTTAGGAAGCTTAACACTATTGACATTTCCAGTATTATCACAACCAAAAGAGATGTCACGACCTTTTACCTTTGCACCTGGAAACAAGTTTAAACGAATTGGTT
>ULTT01027459.1_pt1 | contig 13979 bp, 19 predicted proteins | sample 1957831 | NCBI WGS metagenome assembly ULTT01 (sample SAMEA4835740, study PRJEB28245) | human gut metagenome | biome: gut microbiome; material: fecal sample | place: Denmark | collected 2008 | reverse complement strand
CGCCACGCCAAGGATCCGGTGCGCAGCTATCTGTCCGGGCTGAAGTGGGACGGCAAGGAGCGGCTGGATACGCTGTTCATCGACTATCTGGGCGCCGAGGACAACAGCTACACCCGCGCTGTCACCCGCAAAATGCTGGTGGCTGCCGTGGCGCGTTGCTTCCGTCCGGGGTGCAAGTTTGACCAGATCTGCATTCTGAGCGGCAAGCAGGGCATCGGCAAAAGCCTGCTGCTCTCCCGTCTGGGGCGGGACTGGTTCAACGACAGTATCACCAGCTTTGACGGCAAAGAAGCCCGCGAAAATCTGCGCGGCGTCTGGATCGTAGAGCTGGGCGAGATGACGGCTTTTTCCCGCTCTGAGAGCGAGGCGGCAAAGCAGTTTTTGAGCCAGACCGAGGACAGATACCGGGCGGCTTATGGCCGAAGAACGGTGCAGTATCCCCGCCGTTGTGTGTTTTTCGGCACCTCCAACAGCACCGACTTCCTGCGGGACGCCACCGGAAACCGCCGTTACTGGCCCATAGACTGCAGTTTTGAGCGCCGGACGAAGCTGGTGCATGACGATCTGACCCCTGCAGAGGTAGATCAGATCTGGGCTGAAGCCGTTGCACGCTACCAGCAGGGTGAGGAGCTGATCCTGCGGGATGACCTGCTGGCGGCTGCCGTGGCAGAGCAGCAGGCGCACATGGAGCGTGACCCGTGGGAGGGTCAGATCGAGGACTTTTTGAACCGTCCGGTGCCCGCAGACTGGATGAAGCGCGATATTGACCAGCGGATCTGCTACTGGGAGACCTCCGGTCAGAGCGCGGAAAACACGGTGCAGCGCACCAGCGTATGCGTCAACGAGATCTGGCGGGAGTGCATCGACCGCACCGGCAGGGAACTTGATCGGCAGCAATCCAAACGCATTTCCGCAGTGCTGGCAAATATCCCCGGGTGGGTAAACCTGAAGAACAGCCGCCGCTGCGGCCCCTATGGTACGCAGCGGGTATGGGTCAGAGAGGAGCAGTAAATATGGCAGACTTAACACCGGGCATCATAATCCACCCGCTGGTTTTAGTGCCGGAACAGGGCTGTGCATTTCCCGAAGATTCAGAAGGCCACTATCAGGTGTGCCGGTTCTATAAGGGGCTGAACCGCACGCGCGGGCGCTTCATAGCACCGCCTGAATGGAATGCACCGAAATGTGATCTTTTCAACCTCTGGCTGGACAAGCCACTGACGAAGTGCACTGTCTGCCGGGCGCTTTGTGAGAGCGAGGCGCTGCTGAAATAAGCGGCTGTCAACCGTGTCAACGTAAAAAGCGGAATTTCCCCAAGAACCGAAGAAAACAAGCAATCTGTCAACGTTGTCAACCGGGCGTTTTCGTTTGGTTGACAAACTAGTTGACGCTGAAAAGCAAGCAATCAAGCCGTTTTTCTGGTTCTGTCAACATTGTCAACTATAAAATCTACTAGAAGAAGTAGAAAAGAAGAAAACAAGCACACGCATAAGGCGCACACGCTTGTATGCTTGTGCCCGCGAGGGTATATAAGACATTTTGGTTGACAACGTTGACAGATGCCGGAAAAGTGGCTCCACTGCTGCATTTTTTCCGTCAACTTCAAATTTTCGGGTTTGGTTGACAGCCGGATCGAGTAAAGGAGTACAAAATGCGAGAGAAAACGGTAGAAGCAGCCCTGCGGAAGGCCGTGGAGGACGAAGGCGGGCTGTGCTTGAAGTGGGTGTGTCCGGGTCACACGGGTGTGCCGGATCGGATCATCCTCTTTCCCGGCGGCATCATTGCTTTTGTGGAACTGAAGCGCCCCGGAGCAAAGGTCAAGGCGGGCGGCTTGCAGGAATGGTGGCGGGAGAAAATCCAGAGCTTCGGCTTCCCCTGCTACGAGATCAGCCGCAAATATCAGGCCGTGGCTCTGGCAAAGCGGCTGAGCATGGGAAGTCAGATGCGGCAGTTGAGCGCAGAGGATGCTATACAGTCTCAGTCCGATGCGTCCGTTGACTGGGATGATGACTGGGATGATGTCTGGTGGGACGATCCGTTTGAAGATCAAGATTGCCTTGACTGACCCACGCCATAAAAAAAGAGGAGGTCAAACCTTATGCAGCATTTCACGCCACACCCGTATCAGCAAGCGGCTATTGACGCGATCCTTGACAAGCCCAGCGTTGCGCTGTGGATGGAGATGGGTCTGGGTAAAACCGTAGTCACATTGACCGCCATTGACACCCTGATCTACGATGCCGCCGAGATCCGGCGCGTGTTGGTTGTGGCGCCGAAGAAGGTGGCAGAAGCTACATGGCAGGACGAGGTACAGAAGTGGGATCACCTCCAGCACCTGCGGATCTCCACTGTGCTGGGCACAGAGGCGCAGCGCATTGCAGCCCTGAACACCCCGGCAGATGTGTATATCATCAACCGCGAAAACTGCTACTGGCTGGTGGGGCACTACGGCAGACACTGGCCTTTTGATATGGTGGTGCTGGACGAAGCATCCAGTTTCAAGAACCATGCCGCCCAGCGGTTTAAGGCGCTGAAGGCTGTGCGCCCGAAGATCGCCAAGGTGGTGGAACTGACCGGCACCCCGGCGCCCAACAACCTGCTGGACCTCTGGGCACAGATCTATCTGCTGGATCAGGGGGAGAGGCTGGGCAAGTACGTTACGCACTACCGGCAGGCCTATTTCTGGCCCACAGAATACAGCTGGGAAGCCAAGGACGGGGCGGGCGATGCGATCCGGCGCAAGATCTCCGATCTGGTGCTGAGTTTCAAAGCGGCCGATCTGCTGGAGCTGCCGGAAAAGATTGTGGAGGACGTGCCTGTTGTGCTGGACGCAAAGGCTGCAATAGCATACAAAACCATGGAGAAGAAGTGCCTGCTGCAGGTAGACGGCGAAGCCATTACAGCCCAGCAGGCGGCGTCCCTGACCAACAAGCTGCTGCAGCTGTGCAATGGTAGCTTGTACGATGATGACGGCCAGATGCACCAGATCCACCGCTGCAAGCTGGACGCCTTTGACGAGCTGATCGACCAGCTGGACGGGCAGAAAGCCCTTGTATTTTACCATTTTCGCTTTGATGAGGAGCAGCTTGTGGAGACCCTGAAGCACAATCACAGCGGCCTGCGCGTGGCTGTGCTGCGGGATAACAAAGACGCAGCAGCATGGAACGCCGGGGAGATTGATGTGCTGCTGGCGCAGCCTGCCTCTTGTGCCTACGGCCTGAACCTGCAGCAGGGTGGGCACCACCTGATCTGGTACAGTATGCCGTGGAGTTTGGAGCTGTACGCACAGGGCGAAGCCCGGCTTTACCGGCAGGGGCAGAAGCAGAGCGTGATCGTGCACCGGCTGATCGTGAAGCACGGCGCGGATGAGCTGGTAGTAAAAGCACTGAACAGCAAAGATCGCAACCAGAACACCTTAATGCAGGCGCTGAAGTCGTATATCAAAGAAAGGGGCTAATCTATGAGTATTCGGGCTTTCCGGCGGCTCTCCAGAGCAGAGCGCCGGGCGTACATTTCGCGGGTACAGGATCCGCTTACCCTGCGCGTGCTGGAGATCGCGTTTCTGGGCGCCGGTAAGGTCAGCTGGGCAAAGGTGGCCTGCATGATCGGCGGCGGCAACACCCCGGACAGCGTGCGCATGATGGCAACCCGGGTGATCGCGCAGTTATAACCTGTTCGTTTCGGAAGCACCTCTTGCGGTAGTCTTGAAAATAGATTACCGCGGGAGGTGTTTTTCTATGCGCTGTGCAGATCATGCGCTTGAATATCGTAAGCTGGCTGACATTAAGCCGTACCAGAAGAATCCGCGGAAAAACGACAAGGCGGTGACCGCGGTAGCCAACAGTATCCGGGAGTATGGTTTTCAGAGCCCGATCATCGTGGACCGGGACGGCGTGATTATCGCCGGGCATACCCGGTACAAGGCAGCAAAGCGGCTGCGGCTGTCCACCGTGCCCGTGATCGTGGCTGCAGAGCTGACCCCGGAGCAGGCCAAAGAGCTGCGTATCGCAGACAATAGCACCAGCGAAGTGGCCGAGTGGGATCTGCCGGTGCTGTCTGCAGAGCTGGCACAGCTGACCTTTGACCCCGCAAAGTTTGGTTTGCCGGTGGATCTGTTGACCCCGGTACAGCCTGAAGAACCGGAGCCCGAGGCAGAGGAGGATCCGCTGGAGCGTGACCGGCCATACAAGGCAGAACGCAGCTGGCAGAACACCCAGATCTCTGTATTCGACAGCGCCAGCCCCTACGGCATCCCGGCAATGGCACCTGTGGAGCCCGTGCCGGACGGTATCGTGTGGGAGGGGTTCAACTACGCACTCACCGAGACAGCACCCGCCGGGAAGGGCTTGCACTTCTTTCTGGATGACTACCAGTTTGAACGGGTCTGGGCATCCCCGGACAGGTATCTGAATCTGCTGTCCCGGTTTGACTATGTGATCGCCCCGGACTTCTCACAGTACGGCAACTGGCCGGGCGCGCTGAACCTCTACAACCACTACCGCAAAATGTGGTGCGCAGCGTACTGGCAGGAATGCGGGATCCGCGTTGTGCCCTATGTGATCTACCGGGAGGATCTGGCCGCATGGGCGCTGGACGGGATCCCCGCCAACGCGCCGATCTGTATGTCAAGCGTCAGCGATATGAATAAAAAGCAACGGGTCAGTCAGCTGCGGGAAGAGGTGGAGTACGTTCTGGGCACCCTGCGCCCCAGTCAGCTGCTGTGGTACGGCGCAGCGCCGGAATGGCTCCGGGAGGTGTACGCCGGGCCGCTGATCCATATCCCACCCTTCAGTGCAAGCATTGAAAAGCGCATCCGAAAATGATATAGTGAAAGTGAGATCATCATGCCAAAGTCCAGCAGTTCCTCCTCCAAGAAGGGCGGCGGGCAGCGTTTTCTGCCTGCCGTCATCAATCCGCTTGTCCCTAAGCAGCCCAGCATCCTGCCGGATCCCAACGACCCTTTGAGCCGCTACGCCGGTGTGCGCGGGCGGCCGATGGAAGTTGACCCCGCTGCCCGGGACGCAAACCCGAACTACGCAAAGGGCGAAGAATATCGGACAAACTGCCAGCGCTGCATTTGGGCGTATGAGATGCGCCGCCGCGGCTATGACGTGGAAGCAAAGCCCAGAACGCGGAGCATGACCGACCCCGCGTACAACCGCGGGTGGACCACCTTCATGCAGGGCGGTTCGTCTGCGTCACTGGTAAGCACCCCCACGCAGAAGGCCGTGGAGAAGCAGATGGCATCTTGGGGCGAGGGTGCCCGCGCAGTAGTGCAGATCACCTATAAGGGCGGCAGGTGCGGGCACGTTTTTATCGCGGAGCGCCGGAACGGTCAGACCCTTTTTGTAGAGCCGCAGGCGTACAACTGGCAGAAACCGTCCACCGGTTACCTGAGCGCCATGTCAAAACACATCACCATGTCCCAGACGCACCTGATGCGCATTGACAATATGCAGCCCGATCCCAACAAAGTGGGCATCTTTGTACAGCCCAGCAAGCACTGATCTAGGAGGATTTTACAATGGCCGTAAACTATGCAGACGCCAAAAAGAAAGCTCTTGCCCGTGATCCCAAAACCGCTGTGTGCCTTGACTACGGGGACGCTTGGTTCTTTGCTCCCAAGGCGGGCGGCATCGGGGACGGCATGGTGGTGATGAAGAACAACGGCGAGGTGAAGCCCATGTTCATGTACGCCGCTATGGGCACCGGATCCGACAAGCCCAAGAAGCTGAACTTTGCCACCGGGCAGGCCAGCACCCGCACCGCTGCCAAAAAGGCAGCTCCGAAGAAGAAAAAGTAAAACCGTTCGTTTTCTGAAAGCTATCTCTGGTATGCTCACCGGAGATAGCTTTTCTTTTTGCTATCCCGCCGGGGGCGTTTTTCCTACTCCTTTCCGCTCCCGGTGCATCTTAGCCAAAACGGCACGCACGCGGGCCACCTCCTCCCGCATGGCCCACAGCAGGCCAGTGCGTGCCGTTTTTATTTCGGAGGTGATCTGTTGGCCCGCAAGTCTAAAATAAGCAAATGGGACACTCCCGCCGGGCTGCTGCGCTTGCAGCGGCTTGCCATGCAGGGACTGACGCAGGCCGAGATCTGCGCGGCCATTGACGTGCCTGTGCGCACGTTTCGGCGCTGGTGTACCGAAAACAAATCAATTGCGCAGGCGGTTGCAAACGGCAAGGAAGTTGCCGTTGCTGCCGTGGAGGACGCGCTGTACAAGAAAGCACTGTCCGGTGATCTGGGCGCGATGTGCTTTTTTCTAAAAAATCGAGCACCCGAGCAATGGAGCGAGCACCCAGAGCTGCGTGGGTATGACGGGAAGGTGGTGTTCGTGGATGACATCCCAAAGACGGCCCCGCCCGCAGCAGAACCTGCTGGCGCCGAAGCAGCTGAAGCTAAGTGATCTGATCATCCCGGAGTACTACGCCGCCCATACAGCGATCTGGTCCGGCGAGTATAACGAGTATCTGGGCGATGGCGGGCGCGGCAGCCTGAAGTCTACCTTTTCCGCTACGGAAGTAGTACTGCTGATCATGCGCACCCCGAACATTCACGCGGTAGTGCTGCGTAAAGTCGGCAACACCATTGCCACCAGCGTCTGGCCGGAGTATAACCGCGTCATTGATCGCATGGGGATCCGGCACCTGTGGAAGCAAACCAAGAAGCCGTACACCCTGACCTATATCCCCACCGGGCAGACGATCCAGTTTTACGGTCTGGATGACCCCGGCAAGCTGAAATCCATTGCGGTGCCGTTCGGCTATTTCGGCGTGATGCACTTTGAAGAATTTGATCAGTTTGATGGCCCGGAGGAGATCCGAAACGTGGAGCAGTCTGTTTTCCGCGGTGGCCCCTTCAGCTTTTCCTTCAAAACCTTCAACAGCCCGGCCATGGCGCGGCACTGGGTCAACCGGTACAAACGGGAGCCCAAGCCCAAGCAATTCCGGCACCATACCACCTACCTGACCACCCCGCCGGACTGGCTGGGTCCCCGCTTTTTCGATGACGCGGAGACCCTGAAGCAGCGAGACCCCATCGCATACGCCCACGAGTATATGGGCGAGGTGGTGGGCTGCGGGCAGCAGGTGTTTACCAACATCACACTGCGGCCTATCACCCGGGAGGAGATCGCAGGGTTTGACCGCCGGTACTACGGGCTGGACTTTGGCTGGTACCCGGATCCGAACCATTTCGGCGGGCTGTCTTATGACCACGCCCGGCAGACCGTGTATATTTTCGAGGAGCACCGGGCACAGCGGGAGACGGACGCCGCGCTGGCGCAGGTGCTGCAGCCCCACCTGCGGGATGACATCGTGGGTGACAGCGCGGCCAACCGGTCAATCGCTACACTGCGCGATCTGGGGTACCGCGGGCTGCGGGGCTGCCACAAGTACGCAGCCAACGGCGGCACCAGCGTGACAGACGGCATGAAGTGGCTGCAAAGCCGTGCAGAGATCGTGATCGACCCGGTGCGCTGCCCGTGGACGGCGCGGGAGTTTTCCGAGTATGAGTATGCCATAGACAAAAAGACCGGCGAGGTGATGCCCGGCTATGTGGATGCTGCAAACCACAGCATTGATATGGCCCGGTATGCGCTGGAAGATGTGTGGCAAGAGAGAGGGGTGCAGAACGCATGATAAACCACGCAGACATTGAGAACGTGATCGGGTGCAAGACGCTGGTCACGGATCGGATGCAGCAGGCAATCGAGGGCTGGTATGACGCGGCGATTGACGGCCTGCCGATGAACCATAACCCGGAGACCCTGACGCTGGGACTGCCGTCCCTGATCTGCTCCGAGCTGGCGCGCCTGACCACGCTGGAGCTGGAGGTCAAAGTGGAGGGCAGCCCGCGGGCTGACTGGATCAACACCCAGCTACAGCGGGTCATTTCCCCACGCAAAAGGCGTATTCTGGCCGTTGCCCTTGCGCTGGGCAGCGGTGTGTGGAAGCCCTACCAGAGCGGCAGCAAGCTGGGCATTTCCTTCAGCAACGCCGCCTGCTACTTTCCCGTGTCCCACGACATCGAGGGCAGTCTGACCGAGGGTGTTTTTATCGACACCATACAGGACAATGAAAACTACTACCACCGTCTGGAGTGGCTCCATGTACTGGAAAGCCGCCGGGATCTGCGGGACGAAGAGTTGGCGCAGCTGGAGGACAACGACCTTGACGCCCCGGTGCAGTTTCCCTGCGTCAAAGTGGTGAACATGGCTTTCCGCAGCTCTACGCAGGATAGTCTGGGCAGCCCGGACGAGTTGAGCATACGCCCGGAGTGGGACGAGATCCAGCCGGTGGCGTACCTGTCCGGGCTGGAGAAGCTGCCGGTGGGCTACTTCGTCACCCCCATCGTGAACAGCGTAGATCCCGGCAGCGAATTGGGCGCGGCCATGTTTGAGCCCGCCCGCGTCCAGATCATTGACGCCGAGGAGCAGTACACCCGGCTTGACTGGGAATACGAAGCCGCCGAAATGGCGATTGATGTGCCGGACACCTACCTGAAGCCCGGCGGCGCTGGCGAAGATCTTTCACGCGCGCAGGCGCTGAAGCTGTACGGTGTGCCCCCGGAGGGGATCCCCGGGACGGCGCCGCACCACCGGGAGCGCCTTTTTCACGGCATGAACGTGAACACCGGCATCACCCAGAACACGCCCTTCTATCAGGTGTTTGCCCCCGCGCTGCGCGATACCAGCTATCTGACCGGCCTGAACCAGTATCTGCGCAACGTGGAGAGCCACGCCGGGCTGAGTTTTGGCGTGATCTCGCAGGTGGCAGACGTGGAAAAGACCGCCACCGAGATCGTGAGCAGCCGCCAGAAGCTGTATGCAACCGTTTCCGACCTGCAGGCAGCACTGGAGGACGCGCTGCGCGGTCTGATTGACGCCCTTAACTACTGGGGTGATCACATTAAGGGCGCGCCCGGGCGCGGGAAGCTGAGCATCGCGTTCCACTGGGATGACAGCATTATTCTTGACCGCATCACAGAAATGGATCAGTGGCGGCAGGATGTGTCCATGGGGCTGCGCGGTAAGGCTGAGTATCGGCAGCACTTCTTTGGCGAGGACGAGGAAACCGCGGCACAGGCGATCCGGGAGATCCAGACCGAGAGCGCCGCAACAGATATTTTGCAGGGGGTAATCGACAATGGCGATGGCTAAGAGCGCAAAGGCCGCGCAGCTGCGCCGGGCAGCAGAGCGCATGGACTGGCTGATGGCAAACGCCCGGATCCTGCGCAGTCCGGCGCTGTGGGAGAAATACTACGAGGCGCAGCGCATGATCCGTCTGCTGGGCTTTGAGGTGACGCTGGAAGGCGACAAGCATCGGGTGACCCCATGCTGACGCCGGAGCAGGTCAACGCGTATGCCGGGCTGTTGGCTGCCCCGTGGGACGAGCTGAACGAGCGGATCCTGCGGGACATGGTGCGCCGGATCGTGAAAGCGGGCGGCGTCACCGCCACAGCCGAGTGGCAGAGCTACCGGGCGCAGGCGCTGGGCGCCAGCAAGGCGTATCTGATCCAGCAGATGAACCTGATCGTGCAGCAGATCGGCCCGAAGGAGGCTGCTATTTTCGCGCAAGCCATGAAGCAGGCCTACGGGATTGACGTGAATGACGCCGCCAAGGCTGGCCGGGTACTCCCTACACTGGGGGAGAACGAGGAGGCGCAGCAGATCGTCCAAAGCGGCTACCGGCGCACCATGAACACCCTGTACAACCTGACCCAGACCCGCGCGCTTATGGGTAACCTGAACATGACAGAGACCTCCCAGCGGCAGCTGGCCTATTATCTGGACATGGCGCACGCGGATGCGATCAGCGGAGCCTTCAGCTCTGACGCTGCCGCCCGCCGGGCGCTGAATGAGCTGGCAACCAAGGGTCTGGGCGCGATCACCTACCCAAGCGGTCATGTAGACACGCTGGACGTTGTGGTTTTACGAGCTACACGCACCGGAGTAAACCAGACCGCCGGGGAGATCACCCGTTACAATGCGGACACGCTGGAGTGCGATCTGATGGAGTTGGATGCCCATGTGGGTGCCCGTACCGGTAACGGCGGGCCGAACCTGACCAACCACAGCTGGTGGCAGGGGCAGCTGGTCAGCCGCAGCGGGCAGCACGGGTATCTGTCTCTGTCAGATATCGGCTACGGGGATGTGCGCGGCTTTATGGGTGCAAACTGCGCACACAACTGGAGTATGTACTGGGAAGGCGCCAGCACACGCAGCTATTCCCCGGAGCGTCTGGAGCGGATCAACAGCGCCACTGTTTCCTACAACGGGAAGGAGATCAGGCGGTACAAGGCCACCCAGATGCAACGTGCACAGGAACGCCAGATCCGGGCTGACAAGCGGGCATTTCTTGTTGCCAAGGAAAGTGGCCAGAAGGATGCCGAAAAAGCCGCGGCAGACAAGCTGGCAGTCTCTCGTGCAAAGATGAAAGACTTTCTGCAGCAGACAAGGCTGCACCAGTATCAGCTGCGCGAGAGCGTGCCCGGCTTCGGGCGCAGCGCAGCAGCCAGCGCGGCAGCACAGGCGAAAAAATAAGAAAACCCCCGGAGGTGCTGCCCTCCGGGGGTTCTGTTTTATTGTGCGTTCATCGTATCCAGCTGACTGCGCTGCATCAGCGCTATGGACAGCGCCAGATCCGTGGGGTGGCTGTAGACGTTCCACAGGTTTGCTGCCAGCTGCTGCTCTTTCTTCTTTGCCAGCCAGACAGGACACAGCTCGCTGTCCGGCGTGCTGCTCGGGGGCAGCTCCGGCGTTTCGGTGATCCAGCCGAACACCAGCAGCAGGCTCTTTTCGGGATCCAGCTCAAGCAGCCCGGTGGCCACGTCCACCTGCACCCCGTGGATCTGGCAACTCTCCTGCACCTCCCGCAGCGCGGCTTCTATGCACTCGTTCGTGTTCTGGGTGTACTCGATCTCACGGGAAGGCAGCCGGTGGGTATCGCCCTGCTGGAGCACCAGCAGCTGCCCAAGATCGTTGGTGATGACCGCTGCGCAGCGGATCTTCTTTGTGCTTTCACTCATAGTAAAACCTCCTTAGTGTACTTTGATCAGCGTTCCGCTATTCAGAATGTACCATTCTTCGCCGTTCTTCATGGTTGTCTTGCAGTTCTGCGCTTTAAGCAGCATCCGCATTTGAGCCAGCTGCTTCTCAGTGCACTGCATCCAGAAGAACCCGGCATAGTTAAACCACTCGTTGCTCTGGATGTTCACAGTGCGGGCATTCTCAAAAATGCGGTTGAAGGTGCTGGTTTTCATGATTTTGTCCCCCTTTTTGATTAAACATCAAAGCTGACCGAATGATATGCGAACCAGTGCCCACAGCGGCGGTGCAGCTTGTACCAGTTTGTGAAGCGCTGACCGGAACAGTCATAGGGTGTGGGGCGAAACTCATAGTAGCGATTTGCCTGGAACCACTCGGCGGCATCGTCCTCATTGACCTTGTCCAGCTCGTCCGGGAGCCGCACCAGCTCAATGTAGCCATTAATGCCGTGCTCCTCGATAATGTGGCTGTCAGGCGCCGGGCGGTTGTTGTAGGCCCGGATCTCTTTCTTGATGCTGACCATAAAGGCGGCCAAGCCGGACTTCTGTTCGGCGGTGGTTGTGGGAACGTCGTCCCGGATGAATGCCAGCAGGGTGTAAGCATCTCTCAGCTTCTCGGCGTTGGTGATCTCAAACATGGTCTTGCCCTCCCTTACTCCTTTACCAGTTCAAAGTGTTTGATGCTGTCCAGTACGATCTTCCGGCCTTGCAACAGTTCCACGCCCTGCAGCACCAGCTCAATGTGCATCATGCTGATGGGATCGCACTTTCCGGTGCTGAGCAGCTGGTCTGCAAGCTCATCGCGCAGCTTGAGGTTGTAGCAAGTCTCGCCGGTGATCTGCTGGCCGTTCTCCTCGATCTCGGTGGTGTCGTAAGTGATGTTCAGGGTTTTCATGGTTTTTAGTCCTCCAATATTGTTTAGAATTCGTTGAAGTCTCCAGCATCGAACAGCAGTCCGCTTCTGAATTTCAGGTTGAGCTTGCTTTCAGGGGGCTTGCGCTTGAAAACAGGCTTTCCGTTCACCAACTCTGCATACACGGAAAAGCTGCAGCGGGTACCTTGGAGAGTGATGTAAACACCGTTCTCATAAGCACGGAGTTCGCCAAGTTCCAGCCCCCAAGAAGTGGTAAACTCGAGGTTTCTGCTCAACGCATTGTGGAGAGCTGACTTCTTGTTGTCCGGCATCATCCTGAAGAGTTCCAGTGCTTGCTTCTCGCAGTGCACGTTTTTGATTTCCATGGTATTTCCTCCGTCTGTTTTGTGGGTGCTTTGTTCTACGGCTTTATTATAGCACGAATATTAGTGCATTAATATTGGCGTTTTGCACGAATATTAGTGCATAATTCTGGAGCTTTTGCACTTGTTTTCGTGCAATGGTTCTGCTATGATATACTGGAGGAGGGATATTATGCCACTGAAATACAAAATGGACGTACTGGAAGCCCTGAAGGCTGCCGGGTACAACACCACAAGGATCCGCAGGGAGGGGCTGTTCAGCCAATCTACACTGCAAAAATTAAGAACCGGCGGGCAGCTTTCATGGTCAAACATTGAGATGATCTGTAAGCTGCTGGACTGCCAGCCCGGTGAGCTGCTTGAATATACCCCGGAATAATATGTTCTTTGCCGCGCCCCAGATGCTCTGGGGCGCTTTTTTTTTTGTTGACACGAAAAAGCGTGTAACGGTGCGGCTTTTGGCGGCTGTCAACCATGTCAACTTAAATTCTATATCCAGACCCGAAAGAGAAGAAAAGAAGAATACTCCCGCGCGAACACGCTTGATGCGCGCCCGCGAGAGATTACAGGGAACCGGCGTTGACATGGTTGACAGGTTGACGTTTTTCTAATCGTGTTCGTTTTTCTGACCGGGATGCTGCTATCCTTTACCCAGATCACACCGAGCCCCCGGTGTACAAAGAGGGGCAGAGAGCCCGTGTAAGGCAACACGATACCAAGTGCCGTAGCTCTCCAAGGAGGAAAACCATGAAACGCGAGGATTTGAGAGCCATCGAAGGCCTGACCGAAGAGCAGATCAACCAGATCATGCGCCTGCACGGTCAGGACGAAACCGCCCATCAGGCCACTGTACAGGGCTTGCAGGCGCAGCTGACTACTGCGCAGCAGGGTCTTGCAGCCTTTGAGGGCGTGGACGTGAACGATCTGCGCAACCAGATCACGGATCTGACCAACCGGCTGACCACGCAGGCAGCGGAATATACCTTCAGCGGTGTGCTCCGTACCGCCGCCCGGGAGGCCGGCGCGCTGGATGAAGAGGACGTGATCGCGCTGCTGCCGAACAGAGCTACACTGCGCGACAGCAAGAACCAGAGCGAGGACGTCAAGGCAGCTTTCGCGGATCTCAAGGCCCGCAAGCCGTATCTGTTCCAGCAGGAGGACCCCGCCGGGCAGGACGGTGACAACCACGAGCAGGATCAGGACCAGCCGGGCACTCCCCCGATCATCATCCCGAAGCCCCGTGCTCAGGGCGGCAATGCGCAGCCGAACCTGAACGAGTTTCTGGCAATGACCGGTGCCGAGCGCATGGCGCTGCGCACCCGCAACCCTGCACTTTTCCAGCAGCTTTCGGCTCAGATCCGGGCTGCACGACACTAAAGAGAGGTAGATACTTATGCCTGTAACTGGCACTTTTGGCGGCTTTCCGTTCGATCCTGAAGTTTATCAGGGCTTTGTGGATCAGGAAGCCACTTTCTCCGATTCCATCTACGCCTCCGGCATCCTTGCCAACGATCAGTCCCTGACTGACGCAATGAGCGCACAGGGCGGCGTGATGGGTACCCTGCGTTTTTACAACCCGCTGGATCCTGCTGAGGATGCTCCGCTGGTGCGTGACGGCGTGAACGACAACGTGCCCACCGAGATCTCCGGCGGTAAGCAGACGTGGATCCGTGTGGACCGCATGAAGGCGTGGAAGG
>ULTT01013433.1_pt1 | contig 14128 bp, 8 predicted proteins | sample 1957831 | NCBI WGS metagenome assembly ULTT01 (sample SAMEA4835740, study PRJEB28245) | human gut metagenome | biome: gut microbiome; material: fecal sample | place: Denmark | collected 2008 | reverse complement strand
CGGCTATTCTACCTTTGACTGGGATATTACGGATGCTTTACATAAGGGAGATAATGAAATCGTTCTGCGTGTCGTATTTCAGGCGCCCAACAGCAGATGGTACAGCGGTGCCGGAATCTATCGGAATGTGTGGATGATCCGGCTGCCCAAGACACATATTCCTCTGGACGGCATCTATACATCTTCTGTTGAGACAAAAAATGGTTATGATCTGACCATCGACACGGAACTGGAATGGGGAACAGATAGTGGAAATTATGAACTGGAATACTGTCTGCGAGATGCTGATAACAGCAAAAGTCCCATAGAAACAGAAAACCAGGAGCTCTTCCGGGTAAAACAGCCTCTCACCTGTGGACAGAACAAGATATCCATAACGATCCCTGTGGATAATCCTAGAAAATGGGACATTACGGATCCTTACTTGTATGATCTGCAGGTATGCCTGTGGAGAGAGCAGGAGACCAACAGCCGGGAACTATGTCAGCAAGAACATTTCCGTATCGGTTTCCGCACCATGCAATTTGATCCTGCCAGGGGCTTTTTATTAAACGGCAGAAAAGTGCGCCTGAACGGTGCCTGCGATCACCATGACCTCGGAGCACTGGGAGCGGCTTTTCACAAAGAAGCCATGCGCCGGAAATTTGAACTCATGCGTTCCATGGGTGTCAATGCTGTGCGGACTTCCCACAATATGCCCGCTGTGGAACTGATGGAACTGGCGGATGAGATGGGATTTCTGATCGTATCCGAAGCGTTCGATATGTGGGAGATGGCAAAGAATCCTTATGATTATGCCAGATTTTTCAAGGAGTGGATGGAGAAGGATGTACGCAGCTGGATCCGCAGAGACCGCAATCATCCTTCCGTTATCATGTGGAGCATTGGCAACGAGATTCCGGATACCCATGCGGATGCCCATGGACAGGAGATCACCCGTAGCCTCCTTGCAGTAGTCAGAAAGTGGGATTACCGGAAGGTGGCACCGGTGACGATCGGTTCCAATTACATGCCCTGGGAAAATGCCCAGAAATGTGCGGATATCGTGAAAGTGGCGGGCTATAACTACGCGGAAAAATATTATGCGGAACACCATGAAAAGCATCCGGACTGGATCATCTACGGAAGTGAGACTTCCTCTGTGGTACAGAGCCGAGGGGTGTATCATTTTCCGTTGGAGAGGGCGAATCTGATCGAAGCGGACGAACAGTGTTCTGCGTTGGGCAACAGTACTACCAGCTGGGCGGCGAAAAATACGGAATACTGTATCACTATGGACAGAGATACCCCTTATTCCTGTGGCCAGTTCATCTGGACAGCCATTGACTATATCGGTGAGCCGACCCCTTATCAGACGAAAAACAGCTATTTCGGACAGATGGATACGGCGGGATTTCCCAAAGACTCCTACTACGTCTTCCGTTCGGAATGGACGGATGGGAAAAAAGATCCCATGATCCATGTATATCCCTACTGGGATTTTAATCCGGGACAGCAGGTGGACGTGCGGATCACCAGCAATGCTCCGGAGGTGGAACTGTTCGTAAACGGAGTGTCACAGGGAAAACAGCAGATCGATCATCAGAAAGGAACGGTATTGCAGCCTTCCTGGAAAGTACCGTATGCGCCCGGCAGTATCTGTGCCGTGGCATACGACGAAACGGGTAGGGAGATAGCCAGACAGGAGAGACATTCCTTCGGCAACACAGATCATTATGTATTAAAAGCAAATAAATCAGCCTTGCATGCTGACGGCGAGGACATGATCTTTGTGGAGATCTCAGCGGAGGACCGGGACGGATATCCTGTGGAAAATGCCTCCGATTATGTGAGAGTGACCGTGGAAGGTGCTGGAAGACTGGTGGGACTGGACAATGGTGACAGCGCCGATTACGATGCCTACAAGGGAACCGTACGTAAGTTGTTCCAGGGGAAATTACTGGCTATGATCGCAGCAAAAACTACGCCGGGGGAGATTCGTGTGACCGTGGAGGACGCATGGACAGCCACGGTGAGCATGACCGATGAAACCGGTGCCGAAACGGCCACGGCAGTAGTCGAGACTCCGGACAATACGGCAGCTGCCGGGCACCGCACGGCGACAGTGACGTTACAGGCAGTCGAAGCACCGATTCGTCCCGGGGTCTGCGCAACAGAAGAAAACAGAGAATATCCGCCCGCCTTTGTGGATCCCGGATTTGTTCCGGTGCGGAAACTGGAAATGAGCGCTCCCTATATGAGATTGACACCGGAGAAGCCGTATGTATTGCTACATACCCGTATCTATCCCATGGAAGCCACAGACCGTAAGCTTCTCTGGAGCATTACTGACGCTTCCGGTATCCCCAGCCCTGTGGCAAAACTGGAGGAACTGGAAGACGGCGAGAGCATCCGGATCACAGGCGTCAGTGATGGCAGTTTTCAGGTAAGGTGTATGACCTGTAACGGAACAACCAATATTAAAATGATTTCCCAACTTGACTTTGCAGTGGAGGGCATGGGACAGACGTTCCATTCTCCGTATGAGCCGGTGACGGGTATTTCTTATGTCGGAAGTTTTGGCGGAGACGTAAGCCGCGGAGTGGAGAACAGTGCCGGAACGGACAAGGCACAGCCTACCGGACTGGTCTATGAAGCGTTAGACTTTGGTGAATTCGGAAGTGACGAGATCACGCTGTCCATTTTTGCCAACGATAATGATCCCCACCGGATTCAGATATGGAAGGGAGAGCCCGAAGAGAGCGGTTCCGGGACACAGGGAACACTGGTGGGTGAAATAACCTATCAGAAGCCGGGCATCTGGGAAGTCTTCCAGCCGGATACCTTCGTATTGCCCCGGAGATTAAAGGGTGTAACAAAACTGACAATAGTGTCAGAAGATAAAATTTTCCTGAAAGAGTTTCATTTCACCAGACAGGAAAAAGCTTATGCAAGACTGAGTGCTCTCACGGACGGAGTTACCTATGGTGACAGCTTTGTGAGAACCGGGGATGCCGTTGAACAGATCGGCAATAATGTCTCTCTCGAATTTACGGATATGAACTTTGGAGAAGCGGGAACCGATAGCATTGTCATCTGCGGAAGAACTCCTTTACAGCAGAATACGATCCAGCTTAGGTTTACCGATGGAGCTACACAGGTACTTCCCTTCCCGCACAGCGAGGAATATAGGGAACTGCGTTTCCCTCTGGAAAGAGTGACGGGAGAGCAGAATGTGACCTTCGTTTTCCTGCCGGGATGCAATTTTGATTTCAAATGGTTCCGGTTTGAAAAAAGCGGATCTGAGGAGTAAGCGATAACTATGAGCAAATGGAACAGAAAAATATGGGCAGCAATACTGGTGGTGGGAATGACAGCGTCTCTGACTGCCTGTGGAGGCAGCAAAGGAGAAAACAGCAATGCGTCTGCTGCCGGTACACAGAATGAGACTGCCACCGTACAGGATGAGAGCACGGACAGTAACACTGACAGCACCGGCAGTACCACGTCTCTGGTGCAGGACAACCGGGTACTGCAGATCCCGGACGACAACTACCGTACCTACTATGAGCTTTTCGTATATTCCTTCTATGACAGCGACGGTGATGGCATTGGAGATCTACAGGGCGTACTGGAAAAGCTGGATTACCTGAATGACGGTGATGATACCACAGATATGGATCTGGGAATCAATGGTATCTGGCTCATGCCGGTGATGCCCTCCGTCACCTATCATAAATACGATACCACGGATTATGAGAATATCGATCCGCAGTACGGCACTCTGGAAACGTTTCAGGAGTTGCTGACGGCCTGTCATGACCGTGGGATCCGTGTGATTCTGGATCTGGCAATGAATCATTCTTCCAGCAGCCATCCCTGGTTCCAACAGGCTGCGGAGTATCTGAAGAGCCTGCCGGAAGGGGCGGAACCGGATAGTTCCGAATGCCCGTACGTGGATTATTACCATTTTTCCAGAGAATACCAGGGCGGGTATGCGCAGCTGGATGGAACGGCCTGGTATTATGAAGCGAGATTCTGGGACGGAATGCCGGATCTGAATCTGGAGAATGAGGCGGTACGCCGGGAATTTGAGCAGATCGCGGACTTCTGGCTGGATATGGGTGTGGATGGCTTCCGACTGGATGCGGTGAAAGAGTATGTTACCGGATCCACAGAGGACAATGTGGAAATTCTAAGCTGGTTCGCGGATTATGTTCATGGCAAAGATCCGGAGAATTATCTGGTGTGTGAATGCTGGACGGATCAGAATACCTATGCCAAATATTATGAGAGCGGCGTGGACAGCATGTTTGATTTTGCTTTTGCCGACAAGTCCGGTATCATTGCCAATGTGATGAACGGTAAGGCATCGGTAACATCTTATGCAAAGAATCTGGAAACAGAGCAGGGCATGTATGCGCAGTACAATCCGGATTATATCAATGCTCCCTTCTACACCAATCATGATATGGGACGCAGTGCAGGCTACTATGCCGGGGAGAATAGCGAAGCTCAGACGAAAATGGGCAATGCCCTTAATCTCTTAATGAATGGCAATGTATTCCTCTATTATGGGGAAGAACTGGGCATGAAGGGCTCCGGCAAAGACGAGAACAAACGGGCCCCCATGTACTGGAGCAAGGACGGCAATGCGGAAGGCATGTGTAAGGGCCCGGCAGATATGGATGATTTCCGGATGAAATTTGACAGTCTGGAAGAACAGCAGGAGGATCCCGATTCCATCTATAATTATGTGAAACAGGTGATCCGTGTCCGCAACCAGAACCCGGTGATCGCCAGAGGCACCACCGCTTATCTGGAGCAGTATTCCGGTGAACAATGCTTTGCCCTGACAAGAAGCTATGAAGGCAGTAACTTATTATTGTTGGGAAATACCTCTGCGGAGGCTGTGAGCGTGGATCTGACCGGACTTACCGTAGGAGGCACCACAGCGGAGGAACTGGTACTGCTGGGGGAACTTTATACCGGAGAAGAGATCGCGGAGCGTGCCGGTACTGTAGTTACGCTTCCGGCTTATTCGATCCTGATCCTGGGAGAAGAATAAGACGAGCAAAACAGAATACAGGAACAAAAACAGGTCTGTGGGCGAACCCTACAGACCTGTATGCTTTCTTACAAAATCTTCAAATTCGTTTACCGGTAACGGCTTCGAGAAGTAGTAACCCTGAATATCATCACAGTGAAGATTCTTCAGAAACTCTACCTGATCCGAAGTTTCTACACCCTCTGCGGTAATAGTCATACCGAAGCTCTGCAGCAGCTGCGTGATATGCAACAGCAGCTTTTCACCGTTCCGGTCACCAATGTAATCGATCAGACTCTTATCCAGCTTGATCGTATCGAAATGCATGACATTCAGCGAAGACAGAGAAGAATAACCGCTTCCGAAATCATCCAGCAGTAAAGTAAATCCTGCTTCATGGAACTGCTCGATCAGGGAGGAAATATCACTGTTATCAATGGTAGCACTCTCAGTGATCTCTAACGGAACATATTTCGGATCGAGCCGGAATGAATTCAAAATCTCCCGGTACTTATCTACCACATTGCTGTAGTATAGGCTGACTCTGGAAATATTTACAGAAATCGGATACAATTTTGCTCCAGCCTGCAGCCATCTCTGCTGTTGTGCGCACACCGTGCGGAACACATATTCGTCCAGTGTTGTGATATTACCGTTTTTCTCAAATAATGGAATGAACTTGCCGGGAGAGAGCATGGTGCCGTCGGGGCGCTTCCAACGGATCAGAGCCTCCGCTCCCAGAATGTTTCCGGTGACGGGGTCTACCTTCGGCTGATACCACAGCTGGAATTCTCCGTTCTTCAGGGCATCTTCGAAGACATCTTCCATCAGACGATCCTCGGAGAGCTGTTTGATATCCAGCTCATCATAAAAAGCATAATGCCTGGTACGTTTTCCTTTTATCGGATATATGGCCTGTACAGCCTTGCCGTAATTCTGTTCGATTTCCTTATGATCGGCGGTCTCATAGATGCCGCACAGTGGGAACAGTTTCGGAATATTAAGCTTTGTGGACAAATTGGAAATATCCTGACACAGGCACTCCAATCTGGGTTCTAAGGTACACCGGTCATTATCCCGCAGGAACAGGATGAACCGGTCTGCATTGATGTGGGCAGAAAATTCACCCAGATGTGTACCGGTTTGCAGGATCTTCCATACTTCCAACAGTGTTTCGTCACCCTTGGCCACACCACAGGTATTATTGATCAGCTTGAAATCCTGAAGATCCAGGGCAACATAGAAGCCGCTGTCTCCGCCTCGGTGGGATAATTTCTCCTTAGAAGCAGGCAAAATTATCACCATTTGTCAGAGGATCCACATAAGCCAGACGATATAACTGCCTGCGCCGTGTCCGGATACTGTGCACAAAAGCAAAAGTACCGACTCCGGCGATCACAATGATCAGCAGGATCAGCAGCCGCACCTGAAACAATATCGGAGCGGAACGACTGGAAAGTACCTGATCGGGAACAATAGTCAGGGCGAACCACTGTCTGTCGCTGCGGAGATTGTCCATTGCAGCCGCATAGTAATAATACTTCTGACTGCCTCCATAGAAATAACCACCGTTGGAAGAAGAACTCTGAAGCAGCGTATGCAGATCCTGCAAGGGCTGGTCGTTACGGGCATCCTGAGTCAGATAATCGGACATACGGTCGGCTTCCTGCAGGGAAGCCGGTGCATTGGAAGATGTGGCGATCAGGTCACCGTCCTGATTTACCAGACAACTGAATCCCTGATTATTAAAGGATTGCACGCCTAAAATTTCTTCAAAATGCTGGTTCCGATAGGTGGCAAATAAAACACCGATAATGGAATCACTCTGATCATATACGGGAATGCTGAATACATTGATGGGCTCCGGAGTACCGAGGCGATCCTGGAGGGTATTGGTAATACCAGGAAGTCCCTGCATACCATCCTTAAAAAAATCTCTGCTGGACAGATCCTGTACATAGCCATCGGTGCTTATCACCTGACCGTCCGGTGAGACGAAACCGATCCGTTTAAACTCATAGGTGGAGACAAAAGATCCCAACTGTGCAGCAATGGATTTTGCATTGACTGCATCCGGGGAAACGCTGATCGCATCGGCAAGGCTGTATAATAAGTTGAAGTTTTCACGGAGCTCCTGTTGTACGATCAGGGCGTTCTGCGTGGCAACATCCCGGAGAGTGGACTGTACTTCTTCCTCTGTATCCTGTGTGATCTGGGCAGAACTCCACATAACTGTGGAAATTACCAGCACCAGAGCAATGCTCAGAATGATCAAGGCCTGTTTTGGTAATTTACTTTTTTTCATTTTATATCCTCTTATGTATGTTATAAAAATTACCTTATATAATATACCATTATACACATTTACGATTGCATGGCAACAAAAACTGCATTGACAGTCCGGATTTCCTGTGCTACTGTAAGAATACGCAAATGCAATGAGGAAGAGAGTATTTATCATAGAAGTTTTACAGAGAACATTCCGCAAGGCTGAGAGGAATGGAACGGACAGATAGAGAAGATGGCTTCTGAGCGGCGCACCGAACGGATACCGGGGAGAATAGGAACGGTGGAAGCAAGGCTGCGACAGGATCCGCCTGTTACAGCGGATAGGGTTACGGACCCGAAGAGGTCTGTGTTGCGAAACGCAGACGAAGAGAAGTGGTAACACGAGACAACGCTCGTCTTCTTGAAGAACATAAGGTTCTTTGAGGAGACTTTTTTATTGCAACAAGGTCACAAGTCAAAAATTACGATGTGCTTGCACAAGAGTAATTTTATGACTTGATGACCTGCCCCGATATGAGCATAAAAGTGGAGCGTAAGCTTCACGATATGCGAATATTGGGTTGGATTGTGAGAGTGCGGAGCACGGAACGATCCGTTGGAATTAAAATAAATAAGAAAAGGAGAATGTGATTTATGGAAAGCAAAGGAAAATATTATCTTACCACAGCGATTGCCTATACATCTGCGAAGCCCCATATCGGCAACAACTACGAGATCGTACTGGCTGACAGCATCGCGCGTTTCAAGAGAAAGGAGGGCTATGATGTCTTCTTCCAGACCGGTACTGACGAGCATGGACAGAAGATCGAACTGAAGGCTGAGGCAGCCGGCATCACTCCCAAGGAACATGTAGATAAGATCGCCGGTGTCATCCGCGGTCTGTGTGATCTGCTGAACATTTCCTATGATAAGTTCATCCGTACCACGGATGAGGATCATGAGAAGCAGGTACAGAAGATCTTCAAGCGTCTCTATGATCAGGGGGACATCTATAAGGGAGCTTACGAGGGAATGTACTGTACTCCCTGTGAATCCTTCTGGACCGAGTCCCAGCTGGTGGACGGCAAGTGCCCGGACTGCGGCGGTGTCGTAAAGCCTGCCAAGGAAGAGGCTTATTTCTTCCGCATGAGCAAATATGCAGACAAACTGATCAAGCACATTAATGAGCATCCCGAGTTCATTCAGCCCGTTTCCCGTAAGAACGAGATGATGAACAACTTCCTGCTCCCCGGACTGCAGGATTTGTGCGTATCCCGTACCTCCTTTACCTGGGGCATTCCGGTGACCTTCGATCCCAAGCATGTCATCTACGTGTGGCTGGATGCACTGACCAACTACATCACCGGTATCGGCTACGATGCAGATGGCAACAGCACCGAGCAGTACAAGAAACTGTGGCCCGCAGACCTGCATCTGATCGGCAAGGACATCATTCGTTTCCATACGATCTACTGGCCTATTTTCCTGATGGCACTGGGTGAGCCCCTGCCGAAGCAGGTATTCGGACATCCCTGGCTTCTTATGGGCGGTGGCAAGATGAGCAAATCCAAGGGAAATGTGGTCTATGCGGATGATCTGGTAGATTATTTCGGCGTAGATGCAGTACGTTACTATGTACTGCATGAGATGCCTTTTGAAAATGACGGTAATCTGACCTGGGAACTGGTAGCAGAGCGTACCAATTCCGATCTGGCCAACACCCTGGGCAACCTGGTGAACCGTACCATTTCCATGAGCAACAAGTATTTTGGTGGTGTAGTAGAGAATAGGAATGTACAGCTGACCGAGAACGATGCAGCAGTGGATGCCGATCTGAAACAGACTGTGACCGGCACTTATGCAAAAGTAGTAGCCAAAATGGAAGAACTGCGAGTAGCAGATGCCCTGACCGAGATCTTCGGCATCTTCAAACGCTGTAATAAATACATCGATGAGACCGAACCCTGGGTACTGGCCAAGGACGAAGCCAAGGCAGATCGTCTGGCTACCGTTCTGTACAATCTGGTGGAAGGTATTATCATTGGCGCATCCCTGTTAGAGCCTTATATGCCCGAAACCGCAGAGAAGATCGCAAAACAGCTGAATACCTCCCTGCGTGACTTCGATCAGTTAGAGCAGTTCGGCCTGTATGAGAGCGGCAACAGGGTGACTGACCAGCCTGAGATCCTCTTCGCCCGTCTGGATATGAAGGATGTAGCAAAAAAAGAGGCAGAGCTGGAAGAAGCCATGATCAAGGCAGCAGCGGAGCATGAAGCGGAAGAGGCAAATGCCGAGGCAGAAAAGGCAGAGCAGGAAGCCATCGATATTGAGCCTAAGACAGAGATCGAATATGACGACTTCGCAAAAATGCAGTTCCAGGTAGGTGAGATCATTTCCTGTGAGGCAGTGCCCAAGTCCAAGAAGCTGCTGTGCAGCCAGGTGAAGATCGGCAGTCAGGTACGTCAGATCGTCTCTGGCATCAAGGCACATTACAGCCCGGAGGAAATGGTGGGCAAGAAGGTTATGGTATTGGTGAACCTGAAGCCTGCGAAACTGGCAGGAGTAATGTCCGAGGGCATGATCCTGTGCGCAGAAGACGCGGAAGGCAATCTGGCTCTGGTCACCCCGGAGAAGAATATGCCTGCCGGAGCAGAGATCTGTTAAATAGTATATGACAACGCAGCTTTACGAATGAGGCGGGATGAACTGTTACTATTTTACAAAAAAAGCAATATAGGGCTTAAAATTTTATAAGAAATGATATATAATGAATAGGACGCCAAAGCAGATGCTGTAAAATTGACATTTGTTTTGTGCGTCCTATGATTTTTCCGTAACCAAGGAGGTCTTATGATTAAGGAAGAATTTTACTTTGATTCCCGGGACGGCGAAAGCCGTATCCATGCAGTGAGATATACTCCCGATGACGGCAATGTAAAAGGCATTGTGCAGGTAGTGCACGGAATGGCAGAGTATGTGGAGCGTTATGAGAACCTGGCTGAATTTCTGACTGCCAGAGGAATCCTTGTTACCGGAGAAGACCATCTCGGACATGGAAAATCTGTGGCGGAAGGCGGCACTTACGGTTACTTCTGCGAACAGGATCCGGCAACGGTAGTGGTAAGGGATGTACATCGGCTGAAGAAGATCACAGAGGAAAGCTATCCGGAGGTGCCCTATGTTATTTTGGGACACAGTATGGGTTCCTTTATTACGAGGAATTATCTGTGTCGTTACGGTAAGGGAGTCGACGGGGCGGTAATTGTCGGAACGGGAATGCAGTCCGGGGGATTGATCCTTTGTTCCAAAGCCATGGCAGGCATACAGAAGCTGTTCTGTGGTTCAAAGCATATCAGCCGTTTTATTGACAAGGCTGCTTTCGGCGGCTATAACAAGCGGATCGATGCTCCGAGGACATCCAGTGACTGGCTGAGCCGGAATCCGGAGAATGTGGACCGCTATATAGCGGATGAGCTGTGTGGATTTACCTTTACTGTGAATGGGTTCCAGACGCTGTTTGAACTGATCCGCAGACTGCAGAAGCAGGAGAATCTGGAGAAGGTACCGCAGAACCTGCCAATCCTTATGGTATCCGGTGCCGAGGACCCGGTGGGAGATTACGGTAAGGGTGTCCGGAAGGCATGTGATTCTCTGAAGAAGGCTGGTGTGAAAAATATTACCGTCAAACTGTACGAGAATGACAGACATGAGCTTTTGAATGAGGAAGACGGTGAACAGGCCATGGAGGACATCTATCAATGGATCCGCAGGGAGATTCCGGGACTGGATTAAGACCGGAAAGCTTTCGGATCAGAGAGGCGGTGCATCATGTCGGATACGGCAGCGGGCACTTACGAGATCAGATGGGCGGCAGACAAAGACTGGATTCCTGCCATGCATATGATCTGGAAGACATTTTTGAAATTTGAGGCGGTGGATTATACAGAGGAGGGAATCCGTAACTTTTATGATTTTATTACGGATGAACACCTCTATAAGTCGTTCCTGCAGGGAAGATACCAGATGATGGTGGCGCTGGACGGTGAGAGAGTCATCGGAGCGGCTTCCGTGCGGAATTATAATCATTTATCACTTCTTTTTGTCGATGAGGAGTATCATCATCGGGGAATCGGACGGGATCTGATGAGAAGAATGTGTGAATATCTGAAAAAAGAGGAAGGGGAACGGTATATGTCGCTGAAAGCAGCTCCGTATGCCGTAGAGTTCTATCGAAAACTGGGGTTTCATGCGGTACATGAAGAGGAAGCATTTTCCGGAATACGTGTGACCCCCATGGAAAAATTTTTATAAAACAGAAAAGGATAAGATGTAAATGAAAATTTTTGACCTGGATAGCCCTTTAATGAATGTACTGAACAAAATGGCAGATCTGATGTGGCTCAATATTCTGACACTGATCTGCTGCATCCCTGTCATTACCGCTGGAGCTGCGCTGACTTCCATGCATTATGTGGCATTGAAGATCGTGCGTAACGAGGAGAGTTATATTACAAGAAGCTTTTTTAAATCCTTTAAGACCAATTTCCGCCAGGCAACCCTGATCTGGTTGCTGCTTATGCTGGTAGCGGCGATCCTTGGCGGTGATTACTACATTATTACCAAATCCGGAATGCAGTTCAGCCAGGTGTTGGTGGTACTGATCATGGCAGCAGGAGTGCTGGTGATCTGCACTTCTTTATATGTATTTCCGGTACTTGCCAAATTTGACAATACAATCATGGGAACCATTCGAAATGCATTTATCATGAGTATTTTACAGCTGCCCAAGACCGTTGTAATGTTCGTAATGGCATTTTTTCCGTTGATTATTTATCTGGTATCTTTAAGACTGATACCCATTATTTTCCTGTTTGGTTTTTCGCTGCCGGCTTATGCCTCTGCCATGCTGTACAATAAATTCTTCCAGAAGCTGGAAGATCAGTTGTTGTCAGAACAGGAGCCTGCACCGGAAATCTCGCCGGAAGAGGATGAGAGAGTATTCCATGATGAACTGGATGAAAGCCTGAAAACAGACGTGAAGTAACAAAAATGTCCTGCGGGGGCATCAGACGAGAGGTGTTCGGAGTATGCAAAAGAGAAAATTTTGGGAAATTGTTTTCCAGTGGGTCTTTCCCTGCGCATTGCTGGTTGTTGCACTGGTTCTGAGTATTTACGAATTTAATAATAAAATGAATTCAGCCATACAGACGGTGGTGGATGATCAGGCAGAGCAGATCGGCTATTACTATTCCGCGGGAGTAGATGACAAGCTGGGGGCACTGGGAGATATCACGAGTGCCATGGCAAACATTATGGCGAGCCGGCCGGACAGAAGTGATGCTTTTGTATATGAGAAGCTGGACACCATTGTAAAAGCCAGCAACGCCTATATGTCTGCTTATTGTGCTGTGAACGGAAAAGGAATGCTGAGTGACCGCCGGGAGTTCGATATGTCAGAGTTAAACTATTATGGCAGCATCAGCGGAACCTCCGCCCATTATATTTATGCCGGCACGGATGGGATCAACGGACAGACTGCCTTTATCTATGTGTGTCCGATTGCGATATCCGGAAATGTCACAGGATATCTGCTCAGTTATATGAACCCGGATAACATGAAGGAATTCTTCGACAATTCTGTATATGGTGACAAGGCATTTTTCTCTCTGGTCAACCGGAACGGAACCATTATGGCATGCTACGGTGCCACTGACGGAACGGCTATTTTGCAGAATGATTTCTGGAATTCCCTGAAAGATATTTCGGAAAGCCTGGGAAGCTGGACCCTGTTTGAAAGACAGCAGCAGAAGGGCAACAGCGGCATTTTACATGTTAAGGAAGACGGTGTAGGCAAGATCGTCTGTCATTTTCCAATCCGCGGTACCGAGTGGAACCTGGTGGTCGGTATTGATGAATCCTATCTGTCTGGAATCCAGCAGTCCTTCCGCGGCCCGATTGTGAATCTGATCGTCAAGATCAGTATTTCCATTGCAGTAGCGCTTATTATTATCACCGCAATCAATATTCTGGTACGCATCAAAGCCTCTGAACACAGTAAGGTGTTGGAGGATAAAGCAGATACCGACCTATTGACGGATCTGAACAATAAGATGGCCACAGAGCGTAAGATCCGGGAATACATGGAAAAGTACCCGGACAAGCAGGGCGTATTGTTCGTACTGGATGTTGATAACTTTAAGAAGATCAATGATACTATGGGACATGCCTTCGGAGATGAAGTGCTCCGCAGCCTGGCAGTACGTCTGCAATCCATGTTCCGGGCTACGGATATCGTGGGTCGTACCGGTGGCGATGAGTTCATGGTGTTTCTGAAGGATATCCGCGAGATCAGTATGATCGAACGGGAAGGCAAGAAGATCGAACAGTTCTTCCATCAGTTTGAAGTGGGAGAATATGTAAAATATTCCGTAACGGCCAGCGTGGGAGCAGCGGTCTTCCCCGGGGACGGCAAGTCTTTCGAGGAACTGTACAAAGCCGCAGATAATGCGCTGTATGTGTCAAAAAGACATGGCAAAAACCAGCTTAGCTTCTATAAAAAGCCGGGAAATGAGACAAAGTAGGGCGATTCTTGTGGAATATGTCCAAGAAATGCGGGCGGATTTGTTCAATCTGACAAGCATTTCGAAAAAAAACAAACTTTATAAGCAATTCTTACAATAGGATTCAAAATCTTTGTGAAATAGTGGTATGGCACATTTTCGTGATTTTCGTTATACTGAATTCAGATTCAAACGAGACATATCGTTTCACAATGAGAGAAAATAACATTGGTAAATATGAAAGGAGTATTTTCAAATGGCAAGTTTATCTTTA
>ULTT01003654.1_pt1 | contig 14635 bp, 10 predicted proteins | sample 1957831 | NCBI WGS metagenome assembly ULTT01 (sample SAMEA4835740, study PRJEB28245) | human gut metagenome | biome: gut microbiome; material: fecal sample | place: Denmark | collected 2008 | reverse complement strand
GCATCGTCATACTGTTGACAACCCTTACACTTCCTTGTGAGGCACAGTTGTTGATGATACGCAACTTTCCGCCAGCCTTAAATGCTTACAGCGCGCAAAACTGGGGCGTTGCCGAGGGCTTTGGCGGACAGATGTTTTTTGGTAATAACCAAGGCTTGCTGTCGTATGATGGCGACGAGTGGAATGTAAGCTATGTAAGCAATTATACCAGCGTGCGCTCCGTACAGATGTCGGCCAATGGCAAACAGTTGTTGGCAGGTGCTACTGACGAGTTTGGCTATTTCAGCCCCTCAAGTAAGACTGATAGGTTTGTTTACCATTCGTTGTCAAATCAGTTGCCCAAACCCATTAACAGTTTTGGCGAGATATGGCACATTATTTTGGTGGGCCACTACACCTATTTTCAAGGAAAAAACAATGTTTTTGTTTACCACGGCAACAAATTTATTGCCGACTTGCCTTTCAGCGAAAACGTAGAAAATATATTTAGCGTTGATGGGCGAGCCATTGTTAGCACTACAGGTGGCCTTTATGTGCTGAATGGCACAAAAATGAATTTGATGCCTGGCTTAGAGCTATTGCGTGGTAAAAAGGTGCATGGCATAGGCCATTCAGCTAACCAATGGGTTGTGGCCACCGAGCGCGACGGCCTTTTTCTGTATAATGGCAAGAAGTGTGAGCCAATGAACACGCCCCTGTCGCAATATCTTAAACAAAACTATGTTTATTGTGTAGAGACCAAGGGGCCAACGATGGCCTTTGGCACCGTGCGAGGTGGCTTGGCCGTGGCCAACTTTGAAACGGGCGAACGCCACTTTGCCAATGTATTGACCGGACTGCAGAACAACACGGTGCTGTCGATGAAGTATGACCATCTGGGCAACCTGTGGCTGGGCCTTGATGTGGGCATCTCTTATGTGATGCTTACCTCGCCCTATCATAGCCTCTTTGGCTTAAGTAATAATATAGGCACAGGTTATGCTTCACTGTTAAAGGGCCAATGCCTTTATTTAGGCACTAATCAGGGCTTGTATGCGATCGATTATCCTATACAGATGACGCCTCTGCCCTTGCGCCCAAAGACGGTGAACGGCATTATAGGGCAGATATGGTGCCTGCGTAGTATAGGCGATGTTATATTTTGTGGTAACAACGATGGCGCCTTTATCATCAACGGCATGAGTGCCACCAAGATACGTGGCACCATAGGCACCTGGCATTTTATACCGCTGAAAGGTCACCCCGATGCTATTTTGGCGTGCGACTATAATGGCCTGTATGTGTTGCGTCGCGAAGGAGGACAATGGACGATGGCATGGCGACTGAAAGGGTTTAATGTGTCGAGTGGCAACTTTATGCAAGATGCCGACGGCAGCATCTGGATGTCGCACTGGCGAAATGGTATCTATCGCCTACAGCTCAGTGCCGACCTGCGCCGTGTTACACGTTACGAATATTTTCACCGTGGCAAAGAACTGGTGGTTGACGATAATAACCTTATAACCCTTATTAATAATAAGGTGTATGTGTCGTCGGTCGATGGCTTCTTTCTTTATAACCCTCGCACCAAGGGTCTTGACAAGCAGCCGTGGCTGAACAATATATTTAACACCTATGGCGTGGCGCTACGCGTTTATCAAGCACCTGATGGCAACCTGTGGGCACACAAACCTGGCTATCTGGCCTTCGCACAAAAGCAAGGCTCGCGCTGGCAGGTGCGTGTCATGCCCATGCACAACGTTATTGACCAACTGCAGATGAGCCTCGGACATATAGGCTTTGTGCCCGACGCACAAACGTTGTTAAACAGCAGTAATGGCTACTATATAGTGCGAAACAAGTTGGGCAGAGATACCGAGCCCACCACCACCATTGGCGTGCGCGTGAAACGTGTGAGTTCGTTTAATGAGGGCGACTCTACACTCTATCGCTACTCGCCCTACGAAGATCAAAAAGAACTACGTGTACCACATAGCCTCAACTCGATACGCTTCAGTTTTGTGATGCCCGAATATCGCGACGAAAACGCTGTGAGCTACGAGTGCTGGCTCGATGGGCAAGACCCCACCTGGAGCATGCCGCGCTATGCCGCCTTTAAAGAGTATAGCCATCTGGCTAAAGGACATTATGTGTTTCATGTGCGTGCCACCGACAATATTAGCAAACAAACCACCGAGACCACTTTCAGCTTCGAGGTGTTGCCCGCCTGGTACGAAACCATTTGGGCATACCTTATATATATAACTATCATCATGGGGCTGCTGTGGCTGATGGTGCAATGGCTGAAACGTCGTGCCGAGGTAGAACTGCGAAAACTGAAAGAGGGTAAGGAACGACAGCTGAAAGAGCAGCGCGAGCGCTTCCGCCGCGAGCAGGAAGAGAAAGAGCACGAACTGACAAAACTGCGTGCCGAACAGCTTGAAACCGAACTGAAACATAAGAGTGGCGAGCTGGCCGACTCTACCATCAACCTCGTGCGAAAGAACGATATCCTGCGCACCCTCGACGAGAAAATGCAAACGCTATCTGACAGCATTATGCAAAACGACTCGAAGGCGGTGCAGAAACAGGCCATCAGCCGTATACGCCACGAGATAAAACGAAATATGGAGGACGACGATAACTGGGAACGCTTCCAGGAAAACTTCAACATCGTGTACGACAACTATCTCGGCACGTTGGTATCTATGTTCCCCACACTGAAAAAGAACGATTTGAAGCTGTGCGCCTATCTAAAGATGGGGCTGAGCAGCAAGGAGATAGCCTCGCTGCTGAACACAAACCTGCGCAGCGTAGAGACCGCCCGCTACCGACTGCGTAAGAAGCTCGGACTGGAGGGCGGTGCTAACCTCACAGGCTTCTTACAAGCCGTGAACCGCGACGCTGATGCCGACACCAACACCAACGCTGATGCTGAGGTGGATGCCGACACCGACACCGACGCCAAGCAATGAGAACCAAAGTGCAAGCATGTCGATAACACCTACGACAAACTTCACTAATTAATATATTTATGCGAAAACTAATGTTATCGCTGTCGGTCGCACTGACCACAGCCTTTGTGCCAGCCGCAGTGGTTGGCAAAGCAAAACCAAAAACTAAACCTATCGCTCCGATGAACGAGTATGTGGCCGACTTGATGTCGCGCATGACGCTTCAGGAGAAAATAGGACAGCTCAACCTCATGGTGGCAGGCGATATCACCACCGGAGGCGCCATGGATACCCAGGTGGGTGGCGACATAGCCAAAGGTAACATGGGCGGCGTGTTTAACATCAAGGGCTTTGACAAGATAAAAGCCTTGCAAGAAATTGCTGTAACAAAGAGCCGACTGGGCATACCCTTGCTCGTGGGTATGGATGTGATACATGGTTACGAAACCATGTTCCCCATACCGCTGGCACTGTCGTGCTCGTGGAATCTCGACGCCGTAAAGCAGAGTGCTGCCGTAGCCGCTAAAGAGGCCAGTGCCGATGGCATAAACTGGACCTACAGCCCGATGGTAGACGTGGCTCATGATGCCCGCTGGGGACGTGTGAGCGAGGGCAACGGCGAAGATCCATACTTAGGGTCGCGCATTGCCGAGGCTATGGTGCAGGGCTATCAGGGCACCAACTACAGCAACAAGGACAATATCATGGCGTGCCTAAAACACTTTGCCCTGTATGGCGCTGTGGAGAGCGGACTGGAGTATAACACCACAGATATGAGCCGCTTACGCATGTATAACCAGTATTTTGCCCCCTACGAGGCAGCTGTAAAGGCGGGTGTGGGCAGCGTAATGTCGTCGTTCAACCTCATCGACTATGTGCCGGCTACCGCTAACCACTGGCTGCTGACCGATGTGTTGCGCAACCAGTGGAAATTTGATGGCTTTGTGGTGACTGACTATGCTTCGATAGCCGAAATCTTACAACATGGTACGGCTGCTAACCTGAAAGAGGCTTCGGCTCAAGCCCTCAATGCTGGCACCGACATGGATATGTGCGCAAATGGCTTTGTGACAACCCTTGCACAGAGCGTGGCCGATGGCAAGGTGAGCGAAGCCACCATTAACGAGGCTTGCCGCCGTGTGCTCGAGGCAAAGTATAAGTTGGGGCTGTTTGCCGACCCCTACAAATACTGCGACAACAAACGTCATAAGACAGAACTGTTTACAAAAGAAAACCGACAGACAGCGCGCGACATTGCAGCACAAACCTTTGTGCTACTGAAGAATGATAACCAACTGCTGCCCTTGAAGAAGGAGGGATGCGTGGCGCTCATTGGTCCGTTGGCCGACACCCGTAACAACATGGCAGGCACATGGGCCGTGGCTCAAACCCCCGACCGCTATGCTACCCTGCGTGAGAGTATGGCTAAGGCGCTGGAAGGCAAGGCTAAACTGTTGTATGCACAGGGCAGCAATGTGTGGTATGACGAACAGCTGCAGAAAAATGGCGAGCTGGGCAAAACCATTGCTCGTGGCGATGATGCCGCACTGAAGGCTCAGGCCCTGAACATAGCACAACAGGCCGACGTGATAGTGTGTGCTATGGGCGAAACCTCCGATATGAGTGGCGAGTGTGCTACCCGTACATCACTCGAGATGCCCGACGCACAACATGCGCTGTTGGCCGAACTGGTAAAGCTGGGTAAGCCTGTGGTGCTGCTCAACTTTGCGGGTCGCCCCACCGTGCTGTCGTGGGAGGCGCAGCATGTGCCCGCCATCATGAACGTGTGGTTTGGTGGCTCTGAGGCTGGCGACGCTATCTGCGACGTGCTCTTTGGCGATAAGGTGCCTACGGGCCGACTCACTATGTCGATGCCTAAAACCACGGGCCAGTTGCCACTCTACTATAATCATTTGAACACAGGTCGTCCTGTGGCCGATAACGTTCCGTTTGCTAAATTTGCCAGCAACGCGCTCGATGTCAGCAACGGTGCTCTCTATCCCTTTGGCTATGGCTTGAGCTACACCACCTTTAGCTACAGCGATGTGAAACTTAGCGCTAACGAGATGGCTAAGAACGGTAGCGTAACGGCCACGGTTACTGTAACCAATACAGGCAAACGTGATGCCGACGAGGTGGTGCAACTGTATGTGCACGACCTGGTGGCCTCTATCGCTCGACCCGTGAAAGAACTGAAGGGCTTTGAGCGCATACACCTGGCAGCAGGCGAAAGCAAGACCGTAACCTTTACCATTGGTGCCGACCAGCTAAGCTTCTATAACGCCGACCTGAAGAAGGTGGTTGAACCTGGCGACTTTGATATCATGGTGGGCCACGACAGCCGTAACCTGAAAACGGCTCGTCTGACGGTGAAAAATAATAAAGTGTTTTATTAATAAGGTAAGTAGATAAAAAGGCTATAAAGGAGAGGCAATAACCATCCTTTATAGCCTTTTTCGATGTTTAAACCCAAATCGGTCGTTAGGGCTTGCTTGTATTTTGGCTTTTTAGAAGAGTGAATTTTGTTTGGCTTTTAATGAGTAATAGCGAGCTATTGCGAATTAAAAACAAGCAAAAGACACCTTATAAAAACCAAAAGACTGCAAGCAGTCATAAAAACCAACATTAAACGGCCTAATGACCGTTTTGGGTTAAACTTTTTATTTTGTGGTGGCTCCCAGCTCAACTGCTGTAAAGGTGTGCTTATACAGCACCTGTTGCTTGTTCTTATCTGAGCGCATGACATAAGCAAAGTTGTAGCCCGCCTCTTTATATGTTTTTAGGCCCGTGTTTTGCGTTAGCTCGGTGCGCAAGCCATTGGTAATGTCTTTCTCGTGGTCGGCTATCAGCGTGGCGTCGTCCATCTTGTCGTTCACGCTGCAATAGTAGGTATAGGTGTGTGTTGCGGTGTTAAACACTACGCTGTCGGTGCGCGTATAGTTGTACCATGGGGTGGGGCAGTTCTTTTCAGTGTATTCGCGAGCCTCGCGTTGGGCACGTTTCTCTAAGCTCTCGTGGCACGACACCATAAGTGTGGCAGCCACAAATAACAATAAAGTATTTCTCATTGCAATAAATTTTCTGCAAAGATACGCTTATTTTCAGATTTTTACACTATCTTTGCATAGAAATAGTGATTTAAATCAATGGACAATATACGAAATTTCTGCATTATCGCCCACATTGACCACGGAAAGTCGACTTTGGCTGACCGTTTGCTGGAACGAACAAACACAATACAGATCACAGAAGGGCAGATGCTCGACAACATGGACTTGGAGCGCGAGCGAGGCATTACCATAAAAAGCCACGCCATACAGATGGAATATGAACTGGATGGCCAAAAATATATTCTTAATCTTATCGACACTCCGGGACACGTCGACTTTTCATACGAGGTGTCGCGCAGCATTGCCGCCTGTGAGGGTGCACTGCTCGTGGTAGACGCTACGCAAGGTGTGCAGGCGCAAACCATCTCAAACCTGTATATGGCCATTGAGCATAACCTGGAAATTATTCCGGTAATCAACAAGATAGACATGCCCAGCGCCATGCCCGATGAGGTGGAAGACGAGATTGTAGACCTCATAGGCTGCAAGCATGAAGACATATTGCGTGCTTCAGGAAAAACTGGTGAGGGCGTTGACGATATATTAAAGGCGGTGGTAGAGCGCGTTCCACATCCTGTGGGCGACAAGAACGCTCCGCTGCAAGCACTGATTTTCGACTCGGTGTTCAACTCGTTCCGTGGCATCATAGCCTACTTTAAGATTGAGAATGGATCGATACGCAAAGGCGACAAGGTGAAATTCTTTAATACGGGCATGGAGTATGACGCCGACGAGGTGGGCGTGCTGAAGATGGATATGGTGCCACGCCAATCGCTCGATACGGGCGAGGTGGGATACATCATTAGTGGCATTAAAGATGCCTCAGAGGTTAAGGTGGGCGATACGATCACCCATGTAAACCGCCCCTGCGACAAGGCCATAGCTGGCTTTCAAGAGGTGAAGCCTATGGTGTTTGCGGGCGTTTATCCTATCGACCCCTCCGACTATGAGAACCTACGCGCCTCGCTGGAGAAGCTGCAGCTGAACGATGCTTCGCTCACCTTCCAGCCAGAGTCGTCGGTGGCCTTGGGCTTCGGCTTCCGTTGTGGCTTCTTAGGGTTGCTGCACATGGAGATTGTGCAAGAACGCCTCGACCGCGAGTTTAATATGGATGTTATCACCACGGTGCCTAACGTGTCGTATATGGTGTATGACAAGCATGGCCAATCGAAAGAGGTGCATAACCCTTCAGGGCTGCCCGACCTTACTCTTATCGACCATATTGAGGAACCTTATATAAGGGCCAGCATTATTACTACGGCCAACTTTATTGGCCCTATCATGACGCTGTGCCTTGATAAGCGTGGCGAGCTTATTAACCAAGAATATGTGAGCGGTAACCGCGTAGAGCTGCACTTTATGATGCCGCTGGGCGAAATTGTAATCGACTTTTATGATAAGCTGAAGTCGATTAGTAAAGGATATGCCTCGTTCGACTATCATATTGATGGCTTCCGCCCCTCAAAGCTGGCTAAGCTCGACATCTTGCTCAACGGTGAGCCCGTTGATGCCCTCTCGGCCTTGGCCTTTCAAGACAATGCGGTGGCGCTGGGCCGACGTATGTGCGAAAAGCTGAAAGACCTGATACCGCGACAGCAGTTTGATATTGCCATTCAGGCGGCTATAGGCTCGAAGATAGTGGCGCGCGAAACGATTAAGTGTGTGCGCAAAGACGTTACCGCCAAATGTTATGGTGGCGACGTGAGCCGTAAACGTAAACTGCTGGAAAAGCAAAAGAAAGGTAAGAAGCGCATGAAGCAGATAGGCAATGTTGAGGTGCCGCAAAAGGCTTTCTTGGCTGTGCTGAAGCTTGACTAATGAGAAAAATAACCTATATAACTCACCCCGTGTGCATATATAAAAACTGAAATTGCACTTATATAAACAATGTTATGAAAGACCCCTTGATAACAAAACGCGATGTGGCGCGTGAGCTGGCAAGAAAGTATAGCACCATGACGCATGATGAGCTCGACTTGCTGGAGGATATTCTTGTGCCTATGAAGTTTGCTAAAGGCCAGATGGTACTGAACGAAGGCGAGGTGTGTAAAGGCTTCTACTATATTGATCGCGGACTGATGCGGCAGTTTTATGAGAAACATGGTAAGGAAGTGACAGAACATATTGCTGAAGACCACACCATTGTGATGTGCATTGAGAGCCTCTTTCGCGAGGAACCTACGCGCCTAAAGGTTGAAGCGCTGGAAAACACGGTGGCTTATATGCTGCCTAAAGCCGAGCTGGAACGGGTGGCGCTACACAACGTGAATATACAGATACTGTATCGTAAAATACTGGAAGAGAGCCTGATACAATCGCAGGTGCATGCTGACCTGGTGCGCTTTGAAACGGCCCTTGACCGCTATAAGCGCTTGTGCAAACTAATGCCTCAGGTGGTGCTGCGAGCTCCGCTGGTGTATATTGCCAGCTATCTGCAGATGACGCCCGAAACGCTGTCGCGTGTGCGCGCTTCGTTGCTCAACGAGTGATTTCAGCCCCTCTCAAAAAGAAAAGAAAGAGAGAAAACAGAATAAAAACGCACTGAATAAAAAAATCGCCCTGTAAAGATAAAAGCTATATGTGGTATGCTTTTGCCTTTACAGGGCGATGTTTTTTTACAATGTTGATAAGTAATTGATAGCAACTCGTCAACTTGTCAACTTGTTAACTGACGCAAGTATTAATAAACGCGGGGGCCAAAGATGGCGGTGCCCACACGCACGATGGTTGAACGGCAGGCTATGGCAATGGCATAGTCGTGGCTCATACCCCAGCTGCGCTGGCAGAAGGCATCGTCGGTGGCAAAGTATTGCGCCTTCACCTCGTCAAACAGTTGGGCACCTTGCTCAAACTCGCGCCGTATCTGTTCTTCATCGTCTGTGTTTGATGCCATCATCATCAATCCGCAAATGTGCACATTGCTCAGCTGGCGCCACTCGCCATCGGCCAATAGCTGATGAAGAGCAGCGGGCGAAAGGCCATATTTGGTGGCCTCTTGGGCAATGTGTAGCTCGAGCAACACATTAATGACGCGCTGGTGGGCGGCGGCCTGACGGTTTATCTCGCGCAGCAGCTTCAGCGAGTCGACAGCCTCTATCATGTGTATGTAGGGGGCTATGTATTTCACCTTGTTGGTTTGCAAATGACCAATGAAATGCCACTTGATGTCTTTGGGCAAGGCTTCCACCTTTAGTGCCAGCTCTTGCTCGCGACTCTCGCCAAACAATCGTTGTCCGGCATCATAGGCCGCCTGTATGTATTCGGCGGGATGGAATTTGCTTACAGCCACCAGCTGTACGCCCTCGGGTAACGAGGCGCGCACCGTCTGCAGGCGGGTGGCAACATCGTTTAGTGTGCTCATTATGCCTCCTTTTCTTACTTCTTACCTTCTTCGGCAGCCTCATATTCGGGCTTGTCGTTGGGCTCGTTCTTCTTGGTTTGTGGTGCGTGCTCAAACACGTCCATAATTTTTGTTTCTGTAATGTTGGCAATGATATAGTCGGTGCCAGTGTTCATCACTTGCTCAATGTTTTTCAGTGCGCCATTGAACGAAGCTGCCTGTACCAGGAAGGTAGAGGCGCTACGCTTCTCTTTGCCTGTCTTCTCGTCAACGATAGGGAACACGAGCTTAGCCTTGTACCACTTGTCGTCGTTCTCGCCATCGCTGAAGAAAATCTCGCCATAAGCCGCGGGAGTGATGTTTTTCACTTTAAACTCGCCAGTGGCGTAAGGCGCCATCTCGCGGTTGATAACCTCTTCGGCCTCGCCAAAGGTGTAGGCGTCTACTACGTAGGTCTCGGTCACCATCTTCTGCATGCCCTCGTCTGTCTGACGTTCATATCTTACTGATGCTTCAAACCATGTTGCGGTAATTGTTCTCATAATCTTTTTTTTATATGTATTGTTGTGTTAATTATTATCTTTTTTTTCTTGGTGTTTGTGATGGCGCTGGGGGCGGCTGCCACGGCGGTGGTGAGGGGGTGGCTGGCCATTCGGAACGGCAAAAGTACAAATTTCTTGCGACATACAACGGCTTTTCAGATGTAAATATTTTTAAAATGTAGCCACCAAGAGGGTAAAAAGGATGCCATTTTGTTTTGCTATGCGCGTATTTTACACTAACTTTGCACTTCGTAACCAAGAAGAAAAAAGTATTATGCCAGAGATTTCGGTACGCGGGCTTGAGATGCCTGAGTCGCCCATCAGAAAGTTGGCACCGCTGGCTGCCGACGCAAAGAAACGCGGGGTGAAAGTATATCATCTAAATATTGGACAGCCCGACCTGCCCACACCTCAAGTGGGCCTTGATGCATTGAAACATATTGACCGCAATATATTAGAGTATTCGCCCTCACAAGGCTATCTGTCGTATAGACAGAAGCTGGTCGACTACTATAAAAAGTATAATATCATGGTGACGGCCGACGATATCATCATTACGTCGGGCGGATCAGAGGCTGTGCTCTTCGCCTTTATGTCGTGTTTGAACCCTGGCGACGAGATTATTGTGCCCGAACCTGCTTATGCCAACTATATGGCCTTTGCTATATCGGCGGGCGCCAAGATACGCACCATTGCTACCACCATTGAAGAGGGCTTCTCGTTGCCAAAGGTTGAAAAGTTTGAGGAGCTTATCAACGAGCGCACACGCGCCATCATGATTTGTAACCCTAACAACCCTACGGGCTATCTGTACACACGCCGTGAGATGAACCAGATACGCGACCTGGTGAAGAAGTATGACCTATACTTGTTCTCTGACGAGGTGTATCGCGAATATATCTATACAGGGTCGCCCTATATCAGCGCTTGCCACCTTGAAGGTATTGAGGATAACGTGATATTGATCGACTCGGTGTCGAAACGTTATAGCGAGTGTGGTATTAGGGTGGGGGCGCTCATCACTAAAAATAAAGAGGTGCGCGCAGCAGTAATGAAGTTTTGTCAGGCTCGCCTCTCGCCACCCCTCATCGGACAAATCGTGGCCGAGGCATCGCTCGACGCCCCTGAAGAATATTATCGCGATGTGTATGACGAATATGTAGAGCGCCGTAAGTGCTTGATTGATGGGCTGAACCGCATACCAGGCGTTTACTCGCCCATACCCATGGGTGCCTTCTATACCGTGGCACAGCTACCTGTCGACGATGCCGAGAAGTTCTGTCGCTGGTGTCTGGAGTCGTTCAACTATGAAGGCGAAACCGTGATGATGGCGCCTGCCTCGGGCTTCTATACTACGCCTGGCGCTGGCATTAATCAGGTGCGCATTGCCTATGTGCTGAAGAAGGAAGACCTTGAGCGTGCATTGGTGGTGCTGCGCAAAGCGCTGGAACAGTATCCTGGTAAGGTGACGACCGAAAATTGATAACAAGAACAATGAACGTACCCTATTTTTTGGCTCGGCGCATCTATGCCGACAACGACAATCAGAAAAAAGTGTCAAGGCCCGCTGTGCGTATCGCCATCATTGGCGTGGCCGTGGGATTGGCCGTGATGATTGTAAGCGTGTGCGTGGTGCTGGGCTTCAAACATGCCATACGCGATAAGGTGGTAGGATTTGGTAGCCATATTCAGGTGGCCGAATTCTCGATGTTGCAACAAGGCACTGATAGCCCTATCGAGGTTGACGACTCGGTGATGAACGTGTTACAACACATTGAGGGCGTGAAGCATGTGCAACGCTTTGCCATGAAACAGGGTATCTTAAAAACTGATTCCGACTTTCTGGGCGTGGCCTTTAAGGGTGTAGGGCCTGAATTCGATGCTACCTTCATTCAGCAACATCTGCTGGAGGGCGTGGTGCCGAAGTTTAGCGACAAAAGCAGTGGCAATAAGATATTGGTGTCGAAGGTGATGGCTGACAAACTAAAGCTAACCTGCGGTAGCCGTATCTTTGCCTATTTTATTGATGATAGCGGGGTGCGCACACGCCGTTTTACCATTGCTGGCATCTACCAAACAAATCTTACACAATATGATAATGTGATGTGCTATGTCGACTTGTACACGGCTGTGAAACTGAATGGCTGGCAAGAAGATATGGCATCGGGGGCCGAACTGCAAGTTGACCACTTTGATAAACTGGACGAGGTGGAAAACCGCGTGGTAAAACTGGTGAACCGCACAACCGATAAGTATGGCAATACCTATTCGTCGAAAACAATAAAAGAATTGAGTCCACAGATATTCTCTTGGCTCGACTTGCTCGACCTGAATGTTTGGATTATTCTCATCATTATGATGGCCGTGGCTGCCGTAACAATGATATCGGGCTTGCTAATCATTATTCTTGAACGCACACAAATGATTGGACTGATGAAGGCGTTGGGAGCACGAAACCCTATGGTGCGTCACACCTTCATGTGGTTTGCTGCCTTCATCATTGGGCGTGGATTGCTATGGGGAAATATGATAGCGCTGGCATTGGTGGCCTTGCAATATTTTACGGGTATCGTAAAGCTCGACCCCGCTACATATTATGTAAGTAGTGTGCCTGTTGAGGTGAATGTGCTGTTTGTAGTGCTGCTTAATATTGGCACCTTGCTTATTAGCTTGTTGGTGCTGATTGGCCCCAGCTTCCTCATCTCACACATCCATCCAGCCAAGACGATGACCTACGAATAGGATTATTGGGGGCTGACAGTTGATGTATTTAATAAATAACTGAGCAGTCGTATGATATATGTAATAAATATTTAACAATACATACATGTCTATTTAGATAATATAACCATAATCATAAAACTGAAATGGGGCAAAAACTTTACGCTTATTGGAGTTTTTGCCCTCTTTTGTATCTCTATTTCCACTAATTATGCAATAGAAAAGAAAATATTGCACAAAACTTTTGGAAATGCGCAGCAAACATCGTATCTTTGCACAGAATTTTGATGAATGTGCAATGGAACAAATACCAAGTTTCAATTCTTATATAGAAAAAAGCATTATTGCCAATTGGGAGCAAGACTCCCTCACCGACTTTAAAGGTGCTACGTTACAATTTCATGATGTGGCACGAAAAATTGAAAAGCTGCATATCGTGTTCGAGAACAGCGGAGTGAAGGTGGGTGATAAAATTGCTTTATGCGGACGTAATAGCAGTCACTGGGCGGTGGCTTTCTTAGCTGTACTTACCTATGGCGCTGTAGCTGTGCCTGTACAGCACGAGTTTACCCCAGAACAAATATATAATATTGTAAACCACAGCGACGCCAAACTGTTGTTTGTAGGCGATGTGGTGGCCACTACTATCAATGCTGACGAGATGCCAGCACTGGAGGGTGTGGTGTATCTTCCTGATTTTTCTTTGTTGGTGTCGCGTTCTGAAACGTTGACGTATGCGCGTGAACATCTGAATGAAATATTTGGTAAACGTTATCCCAAATATTTCAGAAAAGAGCATGTGCACTATTATCGTGAGCAAAGCCCCGACGAGTTGGCCATCATCAACTATACCAGCGGCACCACTGGCTTTTCAAAAGGTGTGATGTTGCCTTATCGAGCACTGTGGGGTAACCTCGATTATGTATTGAACAACCTTTCTCCACACGTTAAGAAGGGCACCAATATCGTTAGCATCTTGCCCATGGCACACATGTATGGCATGATGGTTGAGTTTATGTTCGGATTTATTAACGGCAACCATCTCTTCTATCTTACACGTCTGCCCTCTCCTTCACTTATCGCACAAGCTTTTGCCGAGATTAAACCCTCGCTGATTGTTGCTGTGCCATTGATAGTAGAGAAAATTGTGCGCAAGAAGGTGTTTACCTATACACAAAACAATAGGGTGCGCTTGCTCATGAATATGCCGCTTATCAATAAAAAAATTAAGCAAAAGTTGCGCGATATGGTGGCTGGCGTGTTCGGTGGTAATATGTTTGAAATAATCACAGGCGGAGCAGCACTGAACAAAGAGGTAGAGCAGTTCTTGAACAGCATCGACTTCCCCATCACGGTAGGCTATGGCGCCACTGAAACGGCTCCGCTGATATCTTTCAGTAACCGTGACCAATATTTGCCTGGCTCTTGCGGTACCGTGGTCGACCACATGGAGGTTAAGATTGCCAGCAATGATCCTGAAAACGTGCCTGGCGAAATTATGGCTCGCGGCTTGAACACGATGCTGGGCTATTATAAAAACGAAGTAGCCACGCGTGAAGTGCTCGACGAAGAGGGATGGTATCATACTGGCGACCTCGGCACAATGTCGGCCGATGGCCATCTGTATATTCGCGGACGCATTAAAAATATGTTGTTGGGATCGAACGGACAAAATGTTTACCCTGAGGAGATTGAAGATAAACTCAACTCGCTGGCTATGGTGAACGAAAGCTTGATTGTTCAGAAAGGTGAACAACTCATAGGGCTGGTTTATCCTGATGTGGATGAAGCACAGCAAATGGGCTTTAACGACGAAGATTTGAATAACATTATGGAGCAAAATCGTTTACAACTGAACGCTATGTTGCCTCCGTTCTGTAAGATATCTGAAATTCGTCTGCATCCAGAAGAGTTTGTAAAAACACCGAAGAAGAGCATTAAGCGTTATCTGTATAAAGATATCGTTTGATAGTCTCACCATAGGGTCGG
>ULTT01011391.1_pt1 | contig 14747 bp, 9 predicted proteins | sample 1957831 | NCBI WGS metagenome assembly ULTT01 (sample SAMEA4835740, study PRJEB28245) | human gut metagenome | biome: gut microbiome; material: fecal sample | place: Denmark | collected 2008 | reverse complement strand
CAACTGCGCCCGCGAATTCGGGCTTGTAGCCGGTCTTTTTCATCATGGGGATGGTGACGGAGCCGGTGGTGACGGTGTTGCCGACCGAGGAGCCGGAAACCATGCCGCACAGAGCCGAGGATATGACCGCGACCTTTGCAGGGCCGCCGGAGGAAGCGCCGGCTACCTTATTTGCAAGGTCGATGAAGAACTTTGCGATGCCGGTGCGCTCAAGGAATGCGCCGAAGACGATGAACACGACGATGAACTTTGCGCAAACGTTTATCGGGGTGCCGATAACGCCGCCGGTGCCGTAAAACAGCGTGTAGATCACACGGCCGAGCACACGCTCGAGATCCATGCCCTTGGAGAGCATGCTCCAGAACGTGTACACGAGCAGTGCGCCGGCGACGCACAGGATGGGAATGCCGACGCATCTGCGGCACAGCTCGACAAGGGAGAGAATGCCGATTATGCCGATAACAGTAAGGGTCGGGGTCATCTTCGATGCGCTCGTGAGCACCTTGATGATAGCGTCAAAATTAAATGCGTAATAGAAGAAGCAGGCTGCACCGACGATCATGATGATCCAGTCAAACCACGGGATGTAGTTTTCCCTGGCGTGGTGCTTGCTCATGGGGTAGTACAAAAAACCCATGATGGTTACGCAGCCGAGGAAGATCATGAGGCGGACCTCAAGCGAGGCATTGCTCCACAGGGTGGAATAGATGCAGTAGAGCGAGAAAAGAGCCATGATGAACTGGATGACCCTCTTGGGAACTCCGGTCCAGATACGGGTGTTCGACTCGCGGTCGTATTTTTTCATGACCTCGTCAACTTCTGCCGCAGAAACGGTCTCAAACTCGCCGAATGCCGCCGAGCCGTCAACTTTTATTTCGTCCGCCGGAGCTTCGGGAGCCGTCGGATCCTTTTTCTTGAACAGGGACATACGAGAACAATCCTTTCATTCCGATGCTTTGTTGGGCTCGGCAGCGCTGAGCTCAACAAAGCACCGGGAATCTTTGTTGTAATTACTGCAATGACTACGGCACAAAAAAGTGCCGTAGTCATTAATTATACCGTAATTTTGCGTTAAGATGCCGTTAATTATGCGGCAGTGTTAACGGTGATGTCCTTCTCTGCAAAGTACTTTGCAGCACCGGGATGGTACGGTACGTTGGTGATGGAAGAAGCAAAGTCAAGGCTCAGCTCTGCCTTCTTTGCGTGGCCGATGTCGTTGATGTTATTGAAGATAGCGGAAACAAAGTTGTAGATAGCCGCCTCGGAAACGTCGTTGCGAGCAATGACTACTGCTGCGACAGCAACTGTGGTGACGTCTTCGGGAGTATTGTAGACTTCCTTGGAGATGGTGTACTCCTTGTAGTAGGGGCTGGAAGCGATCAGGCTGTCAACGTGCTCCTTGTCGAGGGAGACGAGGTAGACCTGCTTGCCGGTGCTCAGGTCCTGAACAGCGGGGGTGGGAGCGCCTGCTACGACGAATGCTGCGTCGATCTTGCCGTCCTTGAGGCTGTCGGTGGAGTCACCGAAGTTGAGGTACTCGGGCTTGATGTCGTTTTCGGTCAGGCCGTATGCGCCGAGGAGGTCAAGTGCGTTGAAGTAAACGCCCGAGCCCTTTGCGCCGATGGAAACGGTCTTGCCCTTGAGGTCGGCAACGGTCTTGATGTCGGGATTGAGGGTCACGATCTGGACCTGCTCCATGTAAAGAGCTGCGACTACGGAGAAGTCGGTCACTTTTTCGGTGAAGAGCTTCTCGCCGTTGTAAGCATAGCTCATAACGTCGGACTGTACGAAACCGAGCTGAGCATTGCCGCTTGCAATATCCTCAACGTTTGCCTGCGAGCCGTTGCTGGACAGAGCGGTGACGCTGGTCGAGGTCTTGTCGGAGACCTGCTGTGCCAGAACGGTGCCGAATGCGAAGTAGGTGCCCTGCTCGCCGCCGGTCACGAAGTCAAGGCTGACTTTGCCGTCATCTTTTGCGTCTGTGCCGCCGTTATCTCCGCCGTTCGAGCAAGCGCACAGCGCAAAGACCATAACAACAGCCAGAAGCATAGCTATTATTCTTTTCATTATGTTTTTCCTCCTGTTGAATCTGAATTTTCTGTTTTGAATAATGTCATCTGTAAAAATTCATCACGAATGTATTATACACTCTCCGGAGCGGCATTTCAAGTCCGAAAATGAAATTCAGACTTTGAAAATTTGCAAAAAATTTCGCAAGCTAATGTATTTTTAATTAAATTTTTGCCGTTTTTTCAAGCATTTTTGCAACATCTTCCCCTTGCTGAGGAATTTCAAACTACATGTAGTTGTAAAACCGCAGGATGCGATTCTGCAAGTTTTCTGCTCGCGAATTGCATTTTCGTCATTGTGCCCTATTTTGCGGTGGACTTATTGTTGCTTTTTTACATGGTTTTTGAATAAAAGACTTGCATAATGCTGATATGCATGTTATATTGTTCTCAACTCAAAAACATATGTTTTTGACTGAAAGACACATAAAGGCGGTAAAGATATGAACATTGCACTTTTGGGCTGCGGAGTTGTCGGCGGCGGCGTTCTGGAGATCGCGGATAAGCGCGCGGATATGGCGGTCAAATACGTTCTCGTACGCAGGGACAAGCCGGAGCTTGGCGAAAAGGCAGTTAAGGACATAAACATTATATTAAATGATAAAGAGGTCGATACGGTCGTCGAGGTCATGGGCGGCCTGTCGCCGGCGTTTGAATATGTCGCGGCGGCGATGAAGGCCGGCAAAAACGTCGTAACGGCAAACAAGCACCTTGTTGCACATTATTATAAAGAGCTTGTCTCACTCGCGGCAGAATGCGGCGTTGCGTTCCGCTGCACACCGGCAGTCGGCGGCGGAATTCCGTGGCTGGTCAATCTCGAACGCGTAAAGCGGCTCGACAGCGTGCAGTCGTTCTGCGGCATCATGAACGGAACGACGAACTTCATCCTCGACGCGATGCACACCGACGGCTCGGACTTTTCCGAGGTTCTCGCCGAGGCGCAGAAGCTCGGCTATGCCGAGGCAGACCCCTCCGCGGATATCGACGGACTGGATATCCAGCGCAAGGCCGTCATCTCGGCAAACGTTTCATTCGACGCATGCCTCTCGGAAGCGGACGTTCCCGTGTTCGGCATCCGCAGCATTTTATCCTGCGACATTGCCGCGGCCGAGAGCAGATCGCGCATCTGCAAAATGCTCGCCTTCGGCGAAAAGAGCGCATCGGGCGCCGTGAGCTGCTATGTTGAGCCGTGCTTTGTGCCCTCGGGCGAGCTTGAGGCTGCGGTCTCGACAAATCGCAACGTCATTTCCTTCGTCACGGAGCTTACCGGCAAGGAGAGCTTCTACGGTCAGGGCGCCGGGCGCTACCCCACCGCGTACAACGCCGTGGCCGACTGCGCCGACATAATCGGCGGCGTGAAGGAGTTTTACACCTCGCTCGTGCGAGACGTTCCCGTTGACAACAACGCGGCTTCGCACCCCTACTATGTGCGTTTTTCAGGCAGCGACGAATTTTTAAGCTCGATCGAAGCGGAAAAATGCGGCGAGGGCGTCGTAACGATGCCCGTTCCCGTTGCGAAAATGCACGCATGGGCAGCAAAGGCAAAGGAGGCAGATCCCGGAGTGTTCATAGCCGGGCTGATATAATTATAATGTTAAAGGTTGCAAAATTCGGCGGCTCGTCAATGGCGGACGCCGGACAGTTCAGAAAAGTCAGGTCCATCATCGAGGCAGACCCGGCGCGCAAGGTCATCGTCGTTTCCGCGGCCGGCAAGCGCTTCAAGGACGATCACAAGCTTACGGATCTTCTGTACCTGTGCCATGCGCACAAAAAGTACGGCGTCAGCTGCGACCCGGTGTTCGACATGATCGCCGACCGCTATCGCGAGATCTGCGCCGAGCTTGGGCTTTCGGTCGATATCGACTCCGAGCTTTCCGCGCTGCGCGAGGAGATCGAGGCCGGTATATCCAAGGATAAGCTCGTATCGCGCGGCGAATATTTCTCGGCAAAGCTCATGGCCGATTTCCTCGGCTACGACTTCCTCGACGCGGAGCTTTGGCTGCATTTTTCCTTCGACGGCACCATCGACAAGGAGCGCTCCTACGAGGATCTTGAGCGCCTTGCCTCCGGCCGCAGGATAGTCACTCCCGGCTTTTACGGCGCAATGCCCGACGGCAGCATCCGCGTGCTCACGCGCGGCGGCAGCGACGTGACCGGTGCGCTGGCAGCAGCGGCGCTGGACGCCGACGTTTACGAAAACTGGACGGACGTTTCCGGCATACTCATGGCCGATCCGCGCATAGTTGACGATCCCGACACTATCGAGCGCATAACCTACAACGAGCTGCGCGAGCTGAGCTACATGGGCGCGCAGGTGCTGCATGAGGGAGCGGTGTTCCCCGTGCGCGAAAAGAATATTCCGCTGAACATCCGCAACACGAACGAGCCGGATCACCCCGGCACGCTTATCATGGAGCGCTTTGCCGACGAGGAGATCAGCGACCGCTTCATCACCGGCATAGCCGGGCGCAAAAATTTCTCCATCATCACCGTTTCCAAGGCCGGGATGAGCTCGCAGATGGGCTCGCTGCGGCAGATGCTCGAGGTTTTTGAAAAGCACGGCGTGTGCGTTGAGTACACCCCCTCCGGCATCGACAGCGTATCATTCGTCGTTGCCGCAGATAAGGCAAAGGACCGCATCTATTCCATCGTCGGCGAGATCCGCGATGCGCTCAGCCCCGACAACATCCAGATAACCGGCGGAATTTCCGTCGTTGCAGCCGTCGGCCGTCAGATGGCCTTCAAGCCCGGCACATCCGGCCGCATCTTCGCCGCGCTCGGCAAGGCCGGCATCAACATCCGCATGATATCCCAGGGACCGGACGAGCTGAACATCATCGTCGGCGTAAATAACGATGATTTTGAAAGCTGCGTGCGCGTACTATATAATAGCTTTGTAAAATAAGGAGTAAGATCAAAATGAAAAAATACAATGTAGGTATTCTCGGCGCAACCGGCGCCGTCGGACAGGAAATGATGAGAATTCTCGCCGAGCGCAGCTTCCCCGTCGGCGAGCTGAGGCTGCTTGCAAGCCGAAACTCTGCGGGCAGGGAGATAAACGGCCACGTCGTTGTCGAGGCGTGCAGAGAAAACTTCGAGGGTCTGGACATCATCCTCGGCGCTGCCGAGAACGATATTGCCGAACGCTTCGTCGATGATATCAAGGCATCGGGCGCGGTGTTTATCGACAACTCCAGCGCGTTCCGCCTGTGTCCCGACGTTCCCCTCGTCGTTCCCGAGATAAACCCCGAGGACGTGAAAAAGCACAAGGGCGTCATCGCAAACCCCAACTGCACCACCGTCATCTCCTGCACCGCGGTCAACGCGCTCAACGCAGTCTCCCCCATCGAGAGCATGGTCGTTTCGTCCTATCAGGCCGTTTCCGGCGCAGGCGCTGCCGGCCCGAAGGAGCTGTTCGGCGAGGTCGAGGCTCTCGCCAAGGGCGAAAGCTACGAGCCGAAGGTCTTCGCGTACCAGATCGCCTACAACGTCATTCCGCAGATCGGCGGCGAGCAGTTTGCCGGCTACACCTCCGAGGAAATGAAGCTTCAGAACGAGGGCAGACGCATCATGCATCTTCCCGAGCTGAAGGTCAGCTGCACCTGTGTGCGCGTGCCCGTCGTGCGCAGCCACAGCGTTTCCATCTGCCTGAAAACCAAAGAAAAGATCTCCGTCGAGCGTGCGCGCGAGGTCATCGCTGCCGCTCCCGGCGTGAAGCTCGTTGACGATCTCAACGCACTGCAATACCCCATGCCGCTGGACACGCAGAACCAGGATCTCGTTTTCGTCGGACGCATCCGCGAGGATCTCACCGATGAGCGCGGCCTGAACATCTGGTGCTGCGGCGACCAGGTTCGCAAGGGTGCCGCAACCAACGCCGTCCAGATCGCCGAGCTTTTAGTGGCGAATTAAGGCTGCTACGGATACGGTTATCTCTGGTAGCCCGGTATCGAAAGTACCGACGAAACCGGGAAACTGCCGCCATACGTTAGTGCGGTGCTGAGTTTTGCGATATCCCGGTTTGGAACAATGGAATAAACCGTGACGTTTCGCGTAACGCAAGTGCAGCGCTGGATTTTTTGCCGCGCCCAATTGGCTCACCTGTCAAGGGGAGCAGGCAGCTTTGCTGCCGTGGGGTTGAATTAAAAAACTGTTAACTATCAGCTATCAGCTCTCCGCTGCGGCCAACGGCCGCTCGTAGGGAACAGGCTTGCCTGTTCCGTGTGTTGCGGTTAAGTCGGTACCAAAACATATAAACATATAATCGTAAGGGGCGAGCATTGCTCGCCCGTTTTTTATAATGTAGCGCCTACGGCGCGGATATAATTACACCTCATCTGCCGCAAGCGGCATCTTCCCCTCAAGCTCCGCAAGGGGAAGACAAAAAGGGACGGTCTATGACCGTCCCAATGAATAATGAATGATGAATAGTGAATAATTGCCAACGCATTTATTGCGTCGGCACCCACCGGTCGTGCTGTCTAAACCGCAGTGTGCGGAACGGATAAATCCGTTTTTTCAGTGGCGCTTTTTTATAGGCGCATTCACATTGTACAAATACATATATTGCGTCAGCCCGACCGGTGGGTGCCGGCAAAACTATAACGCGCGGAACGGATAAATCCGTTCCCTACAAGGGTGCGGTGCAAAATTCAGCAGCGCACTTATGTAGCGCGGCAGTCTCCCGGTTTTGTCGGCAGTCTCGAACCGGGCTACCAGAGATATGCGTATCCGTAGGTGCGGTAAATCGCAACTAAAAGAACGAAAAAAGCTCGCCGTTATGGCGAGCTTGTTTCGGGTAATATCAGGTTATTACACAGCGCGGGTGACCTTACCGCTGCGCAGGCAGCGAGTGCATGCATAAACATGCTTCGGACTTCCGTCCACGATCGCCTTGACGCGCTTCACATTGGGCTTCCAAGTACGGTTGGAACGCCTGTGGGAATGAGACACCTGAATGCCAAAGGCAACGCCCTTGTCGCAAAACTGACATTTTGCCATAAGTTGAAGCACCTCCTTGCTTGTGTTTAACTGCGTGCAATTTGCAGACAGCTTATTAATAATAACAGAATAAGCCTGTAATTGCAAGAAAAATTTTCGCCGTTGTAAAAATCGTTGCAAAATAATGCATTTGAGGTTAATATTAATAATGAAATAATATAGTTAAAAGGAGATCGGCAATGGCGAGTAAATATTCTGTTCCGCTGCGGACGATCGTGGAGGAAAACGGCCTTGAGCCGCTGCACACCTCGAGCGATTATGATACGCGGCTTCTGACGGTGGCGGACGTGAACCGCCCCGCGCTTCAGCTTGCCGGATTTTATAACTACTTTGACCCCAACAGGCTCCAGATAATCGGCCGGGTCGAGAGCACATATCTTGAGCTCAAGACCGAGGCCGAGCGCCGCAGCTGTTTCGAGGAGCTTATGCGCTATGACATATCTGCGCTCGTTATCTGCCACGGTGCGTCGGCGTTTCCCGAGTGCCTCGAGGTCGCGGGGAAGTACGACCGCAACCTGTTCGTAACGCCCGAGGATACCTCCGACTTCATGGCCGATGTCATAAGCTCGCTGCACACGCACCTTGCGCCGCGCACGACGATGCACGGCGTGCTCGTTGAGGTACACGGCGAGGGCGTGCTTTTAACCGGCGACTCCGGCATAGGCAAAAGCGAAACTGCGCTTGAGCTTATAAAGCGCGGACACAAGCTCATTGCCGACGACGCGGTGGACATTCGCCGTATCGGACGCGACAGGCTCGTCGGCACGGCGCCGGAGCTTATACGGTATTACATGGAGCTGCGCGGCATAGGCGTTGTCGATGTCAGGCACCTTTACGGCGTTGGCGCCGTAAAGCCCGAGGGCGCGATCGACCTCGTTGTGAACCTCGAGGTCTGGGACGATCAGAAGGCGTACGACCGCCTTGGCCTTATAAGCGAAACGCAGGATATCCTCGGTGTGACGGTGCCGAGCTTGACGATCCCGGTGCGTCCCGGCAGGAACCTTGCCGTTATCCTCGAGCTTGCGGCAATGAACAACCGCCAGAAGAAGATGGGCTACAACGCCGCGGAAACTCTCGCGTCAAACGTAGATCACGCCGTTGACAACGGCACGTTTTAATAGGAGATATTATGGAAGGTCTTGAAAAAGCAATTGAACAGATAAAGGAGAACATGCCCAAGCTCGATCTGAGAGAAAACGAGCCGATGCGCAACCACTGCTCGTTCAAGGTCGGCGGCGAGGTGCGCGCGTTTGCCGTGCCTGGCGATCTTTTCGAGATGTCGAAGGTCATGTTCTATCTGCATATGAACGGCGTTTCGCCGCTGACGCTCGGCAAGTGCACCAACGTCATCTTCCCCGATGAGGGGCTTGATATCATGGTCATCAGCACGGAAAACCTGCGCAAGCTGCGCCTTGGCGAGACTGAGAACACCATCTATGCCGAAGCCGGCGTATCGCTTGCAAAGCTCGCGCAGTTTGCGCGCGACAACGGCCTTTCCGGGCTTGAGTTTGCAAGCGGCATTCCCGGCTCGGTGGGCGGCGGCGTTCTGATGAACGCCGGAGCTTACGGCGGAGAGATGAAGGATGTTGTCGAATCCGTCGTCGTGTACTACGTTCCGACGCAGGCGCTGACCGAGGTCAAAGGCTCCGACTGCGGCTTTGAATACCGCCGCAGCGCATTTGAGAAGATAAACTGTGCGATCATGGGCGCGGTGTTCAAGCTTACTCCCGACGACCCCGAGGCCATCGGCGCGCGCATGAAGGAAATGAACGAAAAGCGCACGGCAAGTCAGCCGCTGGATATGCCCTCGGCAGGCAGCGCGTTCAAGCGCCCCGTGGGCGGCTATGCCGCGGCGCTCATTGACCAGTGCGGTCTGAAGGGCTACACGGTCGGCGGTGCGCAGATAAGCCAAAAGCATGCCGGCTTTGCGGTCAATACGGGCAGCGCAACATACGACGATGTCGTTGAACTGCTCGACCACGTCCGCCGCGAGGTCTATGCGCAGACACAGATCACCCTCGAGCCGGAGATACGCATCTACCCCAAGGGCATGATGCTTGTTGACGACTGGCGCGAGAGAAAGCAGACCATCATCGACGGTATGCTCGAGCAGGCAAAGCAGAATGCCGCAGACTCGGCGGCCGAGAGCAGAGACGTTCGGCCGAGCTGAGCGTTTTGGAGAGTGGATATATGGAGTTTCTTATCATAACCGGATTGTCCGGCGGCGGCAAGAGCCAGGCTGCGGACATAATAGAGGATCTGGATTACTACTGTGTGGATAACATGCCCGTTGCGCTCATTCCGAAGTTTGCCGAGCTTTGCGCCGCGACCAAGGGTCGCTACGAGAAGGTCGCTCTGGTGACGGATATCCGCGAAAAAAACGGAATAAAGGACATTTTCAACGCCCTCGAAACGCTCAGAGAGATGAACTTCGGCTATAAGATCCTGTTCATGGAGGCAAAGCCGTCGGTCATCGTAAAGCGCTATAAGGAGTCGCGCCGTCCGCATCCGCTGGCGGCAAAGTCCGGCGGCTCGATCGAGGACGCGATACTCAAGGAGACCGAGCAGCTGCGCCCGATACGCGACATTGCCGATTATATCATCGACACCTCGCACCTGACCCTCGGGCAGCTGCACAACGAGCTGTACACTTACTTTTCCGACTCCGCGACCGACCGCGCGATCATGGTAAACGTCATATCCTTCGGCTTTAAATACGGCATGCCGCTGGACGCCGACCTCGTGTTCGACGTGAGATTTCTGCCCAATCCCTTTTACGTTGAGGAGCTGAAGCTTTTAAGCGGCCTTGACGCTCCGGTCAGGGACTATGTTTTCAGCTTTGAGCAGTCGAACGTTTTCATGGACAAGCTCACGGACATGATAGAGTATCTGCTGCCGCTGTACATAGAAGAGGGAAAGTACAGCCTTACGATCGCCATCGGCTGCACCGGCGGCCGGCACCGCTCCGTCGCCGTGGCCTCGGCGCTTGCCGGGCATCTTAAGTGCTTCGGCGTGCCGACGGTGAGCATAAACCGCGATATAAACAAATAAGCATGGAAAAAACCTTCGCACAAAAAGTTAAAACAGAGCTGTGTCAGCCTCGGGTCGAGCGCAAATGCTGTGCTGTTGCCGAGGCCTACGGCGTTCTGCTGTATGCCCACAGCTTTTCGGCAAAGGAAATACGCATAACGACGGCAAGCGACGAGCTTGCTGCGCGTCTTCCGCATCTGATGCGCCGCGCCTTCGGTATCGACTTCGACGAGCCGGAGAAAAGCCGTGGCGTGAAGCATTCGTTCCGGGTAAATGATCCGGACAAGCTGCGTGCGGTGTTCGACGTTGTCGGAAACGACATGAACAGCCCCTCGCTGCACATAAACTTCGGTGTCATCGAGGAGCCGTGCTGCAAGGCCTCGTTTATCCGCGGCGCGTTTCTCGCCGGCGGCTCGGTGACAGACCCGGCAAAGCGCTATCACATGGAGCTTGCCACGACGCACTACAGCGTAAGCCGCGAGACATACTCGGTGCTGCTTGAGATGGGCTTTTCACCCAAGGAGGCGCAGCGCAAGGGCGACTATCTGCTGTATTTCAAAAAAAGCGAACATATAGAAGACCTGCTGACGACGATCGGCGCGCCGGTCGCTGCGATGGATATCATGTCCGCCAAGGTCGAAAAGGACATGAAAAACAGCATAAACCGCAAGGTAAACTGCGATTCTGCAAATGCCGACAAGGTCGTCGAGGCCGCGGCAAAGCAGATGGAGGCCATCCGCCGCATAGATAAGCTCTATGGGCTTGATTCGCTGCCGGATAAGCTTCAGGAGGCCGCGCTTCTGCGCTACGCAAACCCCGAGGCGAGCCTTGCCGACCTTGCCACGCTCTCGTATCCGCCGGTATCCAAAAGCTGCCTGAGCCACAGGCTCAAGAAGCTGCTGACATACACTCCCGAGGAAGACTGAATATGAGCTTTGTTCACCTGCATGTTCATACCGAATATTCGCTGCTCGACGGCGACTGCCGCATCGAGCCGCTCGTTGCGCGCGCAAAGGAGCTGGGGCAGACCGCTCTTGCCGTCACCGACCACGGCGTCATGTACGGCGCCGTCGCGTTTTACAAGGCCTGCTGCGCGGCCGGTATAAAGCCGATCATCGGCTGCGAGGTCTATGTTGCGCCGAGATCGCGCTTTGACAAGGAGCACGGCGTTGACTCGGAGTACACGCACCTCATCCTGCTGTGCAAAAACGAAACGGGCTACAAAAATCTGTGCTACCTCGTTTCCATGGCCTTCACCGAGGGCTTTTACAACAAGCCGCGCATAGACTGGGCGCTGCTGCACGAGCGCGCCGAGGGGCTTATCTGCCTTTCCGGCTGCGTCGCCGGTGCTATACCGCGCATGATAAACGCCGGAAACTACGAGGGCGCGAAGAACAAGGCGCTGGAGCTGAGCGAGCTTTTCGGCAGGGACGGCTTTTATCTTGAGATCCAGGATCACGGCCTTGAGGCCGAAAAGCGCGCGGCCGAGGGGCTTTTGCGCATCCACCGCGAGACCGGCATTCCCCTTGCCGTCACAAACGACGCGCACTATGTCGAAAAAGACGACGCGTATTATCAGGACGTTCTGATGTGCGTGCAGATGCAGAAAACCATAACCGACCCTGCGCGCATGAAATTTGAGACCAACGAGTTTTACCTCAAGGATGAGGCCGAGATGCGCGCGCTTTTCCCCGAATATCCCGAGGCCGCCGACAACACCGCGAAGATCGCGGACATGTGCGGCTACGACTTCGAGTTCGGAAAATACAAGCTGCCGCGCTTCAAGCTGCCCGAGGGCGAGAGCGACAGCTTTGACTATCTGCAAAAGCTCTGCCGCGCAGGACTTGCGTGCAGATACCCGAACGACGACGGAACCGTTGCAAAGCAGCTCGACTATGAGCTTGCCATGATAAAAAAGATGGGCTTTGTCGATTACTTCCTCATCGTTTCCGACTTCATCGCCTACGCGAAAAGCCAAAAGATCCCCGTCGGCCCCGGGCGCGGCTCGGCAGCCGGCAGCGTCGTTTCCTACACGCTGAACATCACCGACGTCGATCCTATAAAATACAGCCTTTATTTCGAGCGATTTCTAAACCCCGAGCGCGTGAGCATGCCCGATATCGACATCGACTTCTGCGTCAACCGCCGCGGCGAGGTCATCGACTACGTCAACCGCAAATACGGCCACGACCACGTTGCGCAGATAGTAACCTTCGGCACGATGGCAGCTCGCGCTGCCGTGCGCGACGTTGCGCGCGTGCTCGACATAAGCTACGGCGACGCCGACGCCGTTGCAAAGGCCATACCCATGGGGCCGAACATGACCATAAAGGACGCGCTGCGCGTGTCAAAGCCCCTGCGCGACATGTACGAGGGCGACGAGATGCTGCACAGGCTCATCGACGTTGCCGAAGCGCTCGAGGGCATGCCGCGCCACGCGAGCATGCACGCAGCCGGCGTTGTAATAACCGATAAGCCCGTTTATGAATACGTTCCGCTGTCGAAAAACGACGAGTCGGTCGTCACGCAGTATCAGATGACGACGCTCGAGGAGCTGGGGCTTCTCAAGATGGACTTTCTCGGTCTGCGAAACCTCACGGTGCTCGAGGACGCGGCGAAAATGGTGCGGCGCACCGAGCCGGATTTCGAGGTCGAAAAGATCCCCGACGGCGATGCGGAGGTTTTCAAAATGCTCTCGGAGGGGCATACAAGCGGCGTTTTCCAGCTTGAAAGCACCGGCATGACCGGCGTTTGCACCGGCCTCAAGCCCAAGAGCATTGAAGACATCACCGCAGTCATAGCCCTTTACCGCCCCGGCCCGATGGACAGCATCCCGCGATTTATCGAGTGCTCGGCGCATCCCGAGAAGATAAGCTACAAGCACGAGCTTCTGCGCCCGATACTTGAGGTCACCTACGGCTGCATCGTCTATCAGGAGCAGGTAATTGAAATTTTCCGCCGCCTTGCCGGATTTTCGCTCGGCCAGGCAGATATGATCCGCCGCGCGATGAGCAAGAAAAAGCACAAGGTCATCGACGCCGAGCGCGTCGCCTTCGTCCACGGCGATGAAAGCCGCGGCATCGATGGCGCGGTAAAGCGCGGCATTACCGAGGATATAGCAAACAGCATCTATGACGAGATCCTTGACTTTGCGTCCTACGCCTTCAACAAGGCGCACGCGGTGAGCTACGCGATCGTATCCTACCGCACGGCGTACATGAAAAAACACTATCCGCGCCAGTATATGGCCGCGCTGCTCTCGTCGGTGCTCGATAACAGCACCAAGATCGCCGAGTACATCGCCGAATGCCGCGAGATGGGCATAAGGCTTCTGCCGCCGGACGTCAACGAGTCGTTTGCCGATTTCTCCGTCAGCGGAAACGATATCCGCTTCGGCCTTGTTGCGATAAAAAGCATCGGCCGCGGCTTCATAAACGAGCTTATTTCGCGCCGAGAGGAGGACGGGCCGTTCCGCAGCCTTGAGGATTTCTGCCGCCGCATGGCAGGCAGGGAGCTCAACCGCCGCGCGGTCGAAAACCTCATCCGCGCCGGAGCTTTCGACAGCATGGGCTTTAAGCGCAAGGCGCTGCTGCGTGTGGCCGGCGTTATGATCGACGGCATCCAGCAGGAAAGCCGCAACAACGTCGAGGGGCAGCTCAATCTCTTCGGCGAGCCGGATTTCGAGGATGCCGGAGCCATCAGGATCAAGATCCCGGAGGTCGAGGAGTACACACGCGCAGAGCTGCTTGCAATGGAAAAGGAGACGGCCGGTCTGTACCTGAGCGGCCACCCGATGGACGAGTACCGCGCCGCCGTGCGCAGAGCCGGGATAGTACCCATAGGCGCGATTTTGACAGACTCCGCCTCCGAGAGCGAGAAAAAGACCTATCCCGACGGCGCCGTCGTCACCGTTGCAGGCGTCGTGCAGTCAAGCCGCACGCGCACGACGAAGTCGAACACGCTCATGAGCTACATCAATCTCGAGGACGACACCGGCGCGATGGAGCTGATCGCGTTCCAGCGCGCGCTGGACACAGGCAGTGTGTATATCAAAGACAACGCGCCCATCATCGTGCGCGGCCGCATATCCATGCGCGACGAGAAGGAGCCGCAGCTCATGGCGGACAGCATCCGCCCGATAGCCGATCTCGGCAAGCTCAAGCCCGAGCCGCCGAGGACAAACGCCGACTCCAAGCTCTGGGTCAAGCTGCCCGGCGAGGACGATCCGCGCCTTGCGCGCATCGAGCTTATCCTCACCATGTTCCCCGGCCAGCAGCAGATGATAATTTACCTCGAGCGCGAAAAGCGGCGCATCGGCGCAAAGTGCCTGATCCACCCCTCGCTCATCGCCGAGCTGAAAGAGCTCTGCGGCGATGCCAATGTTTTCTTGGAGGCGAATTGACGCCGCTACGAATCCGCGCAATAAACGCGCAATAAACGTATAGGAGGAGCGCCAAAGCGCTACTGAAAAAATGAGTGTTAAAAATGCAGTACATAAGACATCCGGATATGCCGCGGCGGCCGCGCTGTCGGCACTTTTGGTGAAATACCCACTGCGGAAGCTGGGCATGCATAAGGCCAATGCCGCGCTGATGCAGGCGCATGAGGCGGCCAGCGGTGCGTACTTCCTCGCCGCGCTGCTGCACA
>ULTT01029388.1_pt1 | contig 14847 bp, 7 predicted proteins | sample 1957831 | NCBI WGS metagenome assembly ULTT01 (sample SAMEA4835740, study PRJEB28245) | human gut metagenome | biome: gut microbiome; material: fecal sample | place: Denmark | collected 2008 | reverse complement strand
CACGGTCCAGACTCCTACGGGAGGCAGCAGTGAGGAATATTGGGCAATGGAGGGAACTCTGACCCAGCCATGCCGCGTGAGTGAGAAGGTTTTCGAATTGTAAAGCTCTTTCGGGTGTGAAGATGATGACGGTAGCACCAGAAGAAGCCCCGGCAAACTTCGTGCCAGCAGCCGCGGTAATACGAAGGGGGCGAGCGTTGTTCGGAATTACTGGGCGTAAAGGGTGTGTAGGCGGTTAGGTAAGATAGTGGTGAAATGCCAGAGCTCAACTTTGGAATTGCCATTATAACTATTTGACTAGAATGATGTAGAGGATAGCGGAATACCCAGTGTAGAGGTGAAATTCGTAGATATTGGGTAGAACACCGGAGGCGAAGGCGGCTATCTGGGCATAAATTGACGCTGAGGCACGAAAGCATGGGGATCAAACAGGATTAGATACCCTGGTAGTCCATGCTGTAAACGATGAATGCTAGTTGTTGGCGTAAGTCAGTGACGGAGTAAACACGATAAGCATTCCGCCTGGGGAGTACGGTCGCAAGATTAAAACTCAAAGGAATTGACGGGGACCCGCACAAGCGGTGGAGCATGTGGTTTAATTCGATGCAACGCGAAGAACCTTACCAACTCTTGACATCCTTATCGGGGAGATGAGAGATTATTTCCTTCAGTTAGGCTGGATAAGTGACAGATGCTGCATGGCTGTCGTCAGCTCGTGTCGTGAGATGTTGGGTTAAGTCCCGCAACGAGCGCAACCCCTGCTTTCAGTTGCCAGCATGTAGAGATGGGCACTCTGGAAGGACTGCCGGTGACAAGCCGGAGGAAGGTGGGGATGACGTCAAGTCATCATGGCTCTTACGAGTTGGGCTACACACGTGCTACAATGGTATCTACAGAGAGAAGCGAGATTGTGAGATTGAGCGAATCTTATAAAAGGTATCTCAGTTCGGATTGTTCTCTGCAACTCGAGAACATGAAGTTGGAATCGCTAGTAATCGCGGATCAGCATGCCGCGGTGAATACGTTCCCGGGTCTTGTACACACCGCCCGTCACGCCATGGGAGTTTGTTCTGCCTGACGGCGTTGAGGTAACCTCGCGAGAGGAGCCTGGCGACCACGGTAGGGTAAGCGACTGGGGCGAAGTCGTAACAAGGTAGCCGTAGGGGAACCTGCGGCTGGATCACCTCCTTTCAAAGAAGATAGAGAATATACTGTCCACATATCCTTTAGGAGCGAGGGGTTTGTAGCTCAGGTGGTTAGAGCGCACGCCTGATAAGCGTGAGGTCGGAAGTTCAAGTCTTCCCAGACCCACCAAGTTGGGGGTATAGCTCAGCTGGGAGAGCACCTGCTTTGCAAGCAGGGGGTCAGGAGTTCGAACCTCCTTACCTCCACCAGAAAACTTCTGGGGGATGTTATAGAAGAGAGTAAATAAGAGAAAGAAGAAATTAGATAATAAAAATCTAATGGAGTATAAGAAAAGTATAATATACACCTTTTTAGACTATGAAGAAGTAGTTTAGAAAGCGGGTAAATTTTACTGAGTAAATACGGCGTATAGATGATGTAAGATTATTTATACGATAAAGAATCAAGCGATAGGTAAGGGCATTTGGTGAATGCCTTGGCAATCAGAGGCGAAGAAGGACGTGATACACTGCGAAAAGCTGCGGGGAGTTGTGAATAAGCATTGATCCGCGGATGTCCGAATGGGGGAACCCACAGAGCAATCTGTATTCTAGACTGAATATATAGGTTTAGAAAGCGAACGTAGGGAACTGAAACATCTAAGTACCTACAGGAAAGGAAATCAACCGAGACTCCGAGAGTAGTGGCGAGCGAAATCGGACCAGCCAATTTGCTCAATCGAAGGAATTAGAATCATCTGGGAAGGTGAGCCATAGAGGGTGAGAGCCCCGTATAAGTAGTAAAAGATTGAGTAAGAGAGTAGGGCGGAGCACGAGAAATTCTGTCTGAAGATAGGTCGACCACGATCTAAGGCTAAGTACTACTGATTGACCGATAGTGAACAAGTACCGTGAGGGAAAGGTGAAAAGCACCCCGATAAGGGGAGTGAAAAAGAACCTGCAACCGGATGCCTACAAGCAGTCGGAGGGACAAAGGTCCTGACGGCGTACCTTTTGTATAATGGGTCAGCGAGTTAGTCTATCTAGCAAGCCTAAGCCGATAGGTGGAGGCGGAGCGAAAGCGAGTGTTAATAGCGCGTTAAGTTAGATGGATTAGACCCGAAACCGAGTGATCTAGCCATGATCAGATTGAAGGTTGGGTAACACCAACTGGAGGATCGAACCCACATCTGTTGAAAAAGATGGGGATGAATTGTGGCTAGGGGTGAAAGGCCAATCAAACTCGGAAATAGCTGGTTCTCCGCGAAAACTATTTAGGTAGTGCGGTAGGCGGACACCTTGAGGGGTAGAGCACTGAAAGAGCTAAGGGGGAGCGATCCTTACTAAACTTTATCAAACTCCGAATACTCAAGAGTGATACTTACCAGACAGACAGTAGGTGCTAAGGTCTATTGTCGAGAGGGAAAGAGCCCAGACCGTCGATTAAGGTCCCTAAATTATGGCTAAGTGGTAAAGGAAGTGGAATATCCAAAACAGTCAGGAGGTTGGCTTAGAAGCAGCCATCCTTTAAAGAAAGCGTAATAGCTCACTGATCTAGTTAAGACGTTCTGCGCCGAAGATGTAACGGGGCTAAAGCCATATACCGAAATCACGGAATTATGCTGAAAGATGCATAATTGGTAGCGGAGCGTTCTGTAAGCCGGGGAAGGTGTGCTGTAAAGCATGCTGGAGGTATCAGAAGTGAGAATGCTGACATGAGTAGCGAAAAGAAGAGTGAGAGACTCTTCCGCTGAAAGTCCAAGGTTTCCTGCGTAAAGCTAATCTGCGCAGGGTTAGTCGGCCCCTAAGGCGAGGCAGAGATGCGTAGTCGATGGGAATCAGGTTAATATTCCTGAACCGGAAGGGAAGTGACAGATATAGTAGTTAGTGAGTTCTTAATGGATTGAGCTTGCTGGTGATATGTCTCGGGAAATAGCCCCTTCGAAGACCGTACCAGAAACCGACACAGGTGGACAGGTAGAGTATACCAAAGCGCTTGAGAGAACTATGTTGAAGGAACTAGGCAAAATACTTGCGTAACTTCGGGATAAGCAAGCCCCAAGATCGGGCAACCGGTAGTGGGGGGCACATACTAGGGAGTAGCGACTGTTTAACAAAAACACAGGACTCTGCGAAATTGAAAGATGAAGTATAGGGTCTGACGCCTGCCCGGTGCTGGAAGGTTAAGGAGAGATGTGCGAGCATTGAACTGAAGCCCCAGTAAACGGCGGCCGTAACTATAACGGTCCTAAGGTAGCGAAATTCCTTGTCGGGTAAGTTCCGACCTGCACGAATGGCGTAACGACTTCTCCGCTGTCTCCAACATAGGCTCAGCGAAATTGAATTCTGAGTTAAGATGCTCAGTACCCGCGGTTAGACGGAAAGACCCCGTGAACCTTTACTATAGCTTTGCAGTGGTATTAGGTAAGACATGTGTAGGATAGGTGGGATGCTATGAAGGTAAGACGCTAGTTTTACTGGAGCAGACGTTGAAATACCACCCTTGTGTTATTTGATATCTAACCTGCTTCCGTAAACCGGAAGAGGGACCCTGCATGGTGGGTAGTTTGACTGGGGCGGTCGCCTCCCAAAGAGTAACGGAGGCGCGCAAAGGTTGGCTCAGATTGGTCAGAAATCAATCGTTGAGTGCAATGGCATAAGCCAGCCTGACTGCGAGAGCGACGGTTCGAGCAGAGTCGAAAGACGGTCATAGTGATCCGGTGGTCCCGAGTGGAAGGGCCATCGCTCAACGGATAAAAGGTACTCCGGGGATAACAGGCTGATTCCGCCCAAGAGTTCACATCGACGGCGGAGTTTGGCACCTCGATGTCGGCTCATCACATCCTGGGGCTGGAGAAGGTCCCAAGGGTTTGGCTGTTCGCCAATTAAAGTGGTACGCGAGCTGGGTTCAGAACGTCGTGAGACAGTTCGGTCCCTATCTGCCGTGGGTGTAGGATACTTGAAAGGATTTGTCTTTAGTACGAGAGGACCGAGATGAACATACCTCTGGTGTACCAGTTGTAACGCCAGTTGCAACGCTGGGTGGCTAAGTATGGAAGGGATAACCGCTGAATGCATCTAAGCGGGAAACCCACCTTGAAACAAGGTATCCCCATTAGAACCGTGATAGACGATCACGTTAATAGGCAGGGTGTGTAAGCACAGCAATGTGTTCAGCTAACCTGTACTAATAGTTCGATTGGCTTGATTTTTTAGCGTATAAATAATCTTATAGATTTTATCAATAATTTCTTTGCAGAGGTGTTTAGATGATCTGGTTGTAATAGCGGAGGTGTCCCACACGATCCCATTCCGAACTCGACTGTTAAACCCTTTAGCGCCGATGGTACTTTGTCTTAAGACACGGGAGAGTAGGTCGCAGCCAGATCTTCTAAACATCTCTGTTCTCTTTTATTTATGACCTCAAGTTTTATGCTTGAGGTTTTTTTTATTTTAAACGGTGTTGTTTGCGGATTAGCAAAAGTTTGTCCCTGAAAACATATATTTAGCGGTCATTATAATTTCCCCTGAAAACTTTTAACCTCCTGCTGACTGCTCATATATCCAAATGCCTTAAACTATTATCTATCCTTAATCCATAGCATTATATAATCCTTTCTTATCCCCTAAAACGCTTTCCTGATGCTTGTCGTTGCTAAAATATTGAAGAAGAGCAGCGAAGACGCGAATTGCAGGAAGAGCGTATTGATATTATGGCCGGCGAGGGTATGAACGAGGATGAAGCCCGTTTTAGAGTGATGACCGGTAAAGAACCCGATGAACTCGACCGGAAATAATGCAGGGGCTTAACCTTCAATCGGCAAGGTTCGGGCGCTTGTCGAAATTCGGTTGCACTGCGGAAAATAAACTATTCGTGCTGAGGGAACAAGGCTGTTCGAGCGTGAACAGCTGGAAAGCAAAGGCTTGATGATAGGCAGCGCTGTCGACTGGGCAAATAACAAAAAAATTAGGGGATGACTACGCTGATTACTCAGTTTCATCGAACCCCACTCGAAAGAAGAAATCTTCGATTGTTATAATGCTTCCTTTCCAAATCAGACATTAAATCAAAAATTCCTTATATTAAAAATAAAAGTTGATAAGCTTAATGTCAAGAAATAATTTTGTGGAGCTAATAAGTATGAAAAAGCGCGTTCTGGGACTGGATATAGGTATTGCTTCTCTTGGTTGGGCTGTTGTGGATATAGATGAAGAATTAATGACCACCAAAAATAAAAATGAATCGAAATATAAAATTAATAGTGGTGAGATTGCAGGTAGCGGGGTTCGAGTTTGGAAAGAATCTGTGGATCGTCAGGGAAAGAGTTTGGCAGCCATCAGAGGAGAAAGTCGTCGGATCAGAAGTACTATTGAACGAAAAGCAGAACGTCTTAGACATCTCATAAAATTGGCAAAACAATATGACATCATTGCAGATGATTTTAATTTAAGTATGCTTAATGCTCCTGCAAAAGTTTTCTTGAAAGATTGGGATATTTGGAGATTGCGTGCGAGAGCAATAAAAGAAAAATTGTCTCCGTTTGAACTATTTAGAATATTATATCATATTGCCAATCATCGAGGTTTTTATTTTTCATCTAAAGCTGAAGAAAAAAGTATTGAAGCAAGTAATGCTAAAAGCAACCTTGAAGGCAATGATAACGATGACGATTTAAAGGCTAAAGAAGATAAAAAAGTTAAAACAGGTATAAAAGAAATCAGAGAGAAGTTTAACCAAAGTGGTTGTAGAACCATTGGTGAGTTTATTTATTTAAAAGAAGGAAAAAAGCGTAACTCAAAAGATAATTATAGTGTATCCCTTTATCGAACGGAATTATTAGATGAAGTAAAAAAAGTTTTGGCTTTTCAGAGAGAACAAGGTAATATTTTGTTCTCTAAAGATTTTGAAGAAAAATATATTAATGAAGTTTTGATGTACACACATCCTCTTGATGATGAAAAGATAAAAGCGATGATTGGTGAGTGCGAGCTTATAAAAGGTCAACTTCGTTTTCCTAAGCATGGTTATGAAGCGGAGCTATTTGCTTTTTATAATAGACTTAATAAATTGCAGATCAAAAATAGAAAAGAGATCGATAAAGAAGAGCGAGAGAAAATTTTACAAGAAGTTAAAAATACAAAAGATTGTAAGTTATCTTTTAGTGATTTACGTAGGAGTTTGGAGCTTGAAAATTATGAGCAAAAATTTAATCTTTGCTCTTACAGAGAATTTAATCCTGAATATGAGAAATCTCTAAGTATTTCTCAAAATAAAATTGAACAGTTTAAGGCTGAAAATCTCGATTGTTATTATAAAGATACTGGAGAGTTGTGTGAAGAAAATCTTTGGTCAACTCTAAAATCTCAAATAAATGAAATTTTTGAAAAGTATCCTAATAGAAAAGCTCTTAAATTCTATTATTCGGATATACGAAAACAATTAAAGTTGCCTGATAATATAAGATTTGTAAAATTAAAAAAGGATTACTGCTTATCAATTGAAGAGATAGGAAAAGAAAAATATTATGCCCAATTTGAAAAAGAAACATTTGTTGAATTTTCAGGATATAATATACTCAAAAAAGGTCTAAAAGAATGTTTTGTTGATAATGAAAATACACTAAATACCATTGCAGAGACTTTAGTATATTATCAATCAGATGAAGCAAGAAAGCAATATTTGCAAGAACATGGAATAGAAGATGAAAAGTTAATTAATAAAGTGCTAGAGCTTAATATGAAGGATGTTTCTCCTTTTTCTCTTACTGCTTTGAAAGATTTAAACTCTATAATGTCAAAAGAAAAAGTACTGTTTAATGAAGCTAAAGAAATACTTAGTAAAAAAGATGGTTATAAATTAAAAAAAACAGAAAAAACTTCAGAAATTGCTCCGTATCACGGCAATTTTGAAAAAAACGCGACAGTTGCCAGAATTATTAGTGAGTTTCGTAAAACAATTAACGCAATTAACAAAGAATATGGTGTTATTGATGAAATTCATATTGAAATGGCAACAGATGTCGCAAATTCAAAAGATAAAATTGCTCGTATTCGTAATGGACAATTAAAATACAAAGAGCAAAGAGATAGTGCAAGAGCCAGATGTCTTGAAAATGGTGTCGATCCTGATGTCGGTGATAATCTTTTGCGTTTTAGACTTGCAGAAGAGCAAGATTTTAAGTGTATTTATACCGGTAAGCAAATTTATCTCGGTTCTAAAACACCTGCAAATGCCATCAATATTGTGGATTGTGATATTGATCATATCATTCCGATTAGTCGTTCGTTTAATGATAGTCTTGCAAACAAGGTGATTTGTTCAAATTTAGCCAATAGAGAAAAAACAAATCGGTTACCTTATGAGTGGTTTCATGATCCGGAAAACCAAAAAACTGAAGAAGATTGGGAAAAATTTAAGGTAAGAGTTCTCAGTGGTAACAGAATGAACGGAACCAAAAAGCGCAATCTGTTGCGGGAAAGTTTTACAGAAAAGGATATGGAAGACTTTATTTCCAGAGACCTAAATAATACACGCTATGCAACACGCCATATTGCAGAATATCTTAGAAAATATTTTAGTTTTGAAACTTCTAAGCACAGTATGCCGGATGCTAACCGTATTAGAGTTTTTGGAGGAGGAATTACAGCTAAATTGCGTCATATGTGGGGTTTAGATAAAGACAGAGATGAAAGCAATTTACATCACGCTCAAGATGCGATAGTGATTGCCTGTACCTCATTTAGTAATATTTATTATATTTGTAGTGTACTAAAAGAGTTAGAGCAGAAAGGAACGCATCCGAAAAAACAGCAATTAGTTCCTTGGACAAGTTTTAGAGATGATGTAAAACAGTCTTTAGATAAAATTACAGTTTCGCAAATGTTGCGTTGTTCAGCTACAGGACAGGCTCATAAACAACCTGTTAAATATGATACAGGAACTGAAATTACCCGTAAAGGTGCACAAAATACCATAAATGTCTCGTTGGATACCATGTTTAGATATGATATCTATCATAGTGGTAATGGCTACTATTGTGTTCCGATTTACGCCATAGATCTATCCAAGAAAAATGATAAATTTAAGCATATTATTCAACCATCTCCTAAAAAAGGCGAAGAATGCGAAGCTGTGGCTGAAGAGTTTGTGTTTAGTCTTTACAAAGGGGCTTATATTAAAATAGTTACTGAAGATGATGAAGTACTTGAAGGATACATATCACAATACAATGCAGTATCTGGACAGTTTTATATTGAAAGTGTAAATGGAGATAGAGTTTATGAAATTAATACCAGTACTTTAGAAATTGGTGATTATATAAAGTTAAAATTGGAAAATAATTTTACCAGAATGGTTTTGGTTGTTTCTTACGATACCGACAATAAAAAATTAGCTCTCATTTCTGCAGAAGGTGATGAGTTTTTTGTTGAGGCAGAAGAAAAGTTGGATAAGAAGGGAAAAGGTTCTGGAAAATATGCAACAACTCATCCTTATACAAAAGTTGATAAAGAGAAAAAAATTAGTCTTTCTGTTATAAAGGATTTACAAAAATATACCATAGACCGTCTTGGCAATTTAACTCGGGTAAAAAAAGAAAAAGAACGTTTTTCTAATAAACTAAAATCCAATGCGCAGCGATACCGAGAAAAACAAGCCAAAAAAGCAAAACAACAATTGCAAGGGAGTTAAAAAATGGGCTGGCGGATATTGCAAATTACAAAACCTTGTAAATTATCGGTTAAAAACCGTCAGCTTGTTTATGAATGTCTGGAACCGGATACTTTAAAACTGCCGTTAGAAGACATTTCGGTAATTATTTTGGAAAATAAGCAAATTTGTTTTAACAATACATTATTTTCAGAATTGGCAGAATATAATATTGTTTTGTTTTCGTGCGACAGCAGTCATTTACCATCGGGAGCATTTTTTCCTTATCATAATCATAGCCGCTATTCGGAAATAGCATGGCAGCAGGTGGAAAGCAGCGAACCGCTTAAAAAGCGGATTTGGCAGGAAATAGTAAAAGCAAAAATAAAAAATCAGGCAGCTGTACTGAAATGTTTGGAAAAGGATGGATATAAAAAATTGATTGAAATTTCTAAACAGGTTCAATCCGGAGATGCTAAAAATGCAGAAGCTTATGCTGCTAATTTGTATTGGAAATATCTTTGGTCGAATTTTAATCGTAATGACGAGAGTGATATTCGTAATTCAGCCTTAAATTATGGCTATGCAATCATCAGAGGAGCTATGGCCAGAGCGGTGGTAGGGGTGGGAATGCTGCCTTGTTTTGGGATACACCATGCCAATAAATTAAACTCGTTTAATTTGGTTGATGATTTGATGGAACCATTTCGCCCTTTTATTGATAATAAGGTCGCGATGATGAATTTAGATAATATCAAAGAACTAAATACCGATATTAAACAACAATTGGTAGCTGTTTTAACGCAAAACAGCATAATTAACGGTGAAGAAATAAGCCTTTTGTATGGTTGTGAAATAGAGGCGGCATCGGTTGCAAAGTGTATAAAAAATAAAGCTGTCGGCGATCTGAAAATTCCGGTTTTAAATAATTTGCCGCTTTTTGTGTGAGGTTGTGGATAAATGGCTGTCGGAGGTGAAAGATTTATGCGAATTATAATATTTTTTGACCTGCCGACACTGACAAAAACAGATCGACGTAATGCGAGTCGCTTTAGGAATTTCCTAGTAAAAGACGGGTATATAATGTTGCAGTTATCTGTCTATTCACGAATTTGCAAAGGACAAGATGATGTGGATAAGCATGCAAAACGGCTTAAGTCATTGATTCCTAAGGAAGGAAGTGTTAGAATGTTAATTGTAACCGAGAAACAATATGGCTCAATGGAAATACTGGTTGGAACTCTGAAAAAAGAGGAAGAAATAGGTGAAAAGCAGCTTTTATTACTCTGAAATTTTTGTTTTAAATCAAAATAACCTGTTGGAAATCAACAGGTTATTTTGAATCTATTATAGCATATCTGATTTGGAAAGGAAGCTATAACCCTGTTTTGGTTTTTGCGCTGTTTCCAGCTATTATAGCATATCTGATTTGGAAAGGAAGCTATAACAGCTCTTCTCGGTAACCCTCGTTTTTGATTAATTATAGCATATCTGATTTGGAAAGGAAGCTATAACCGATTTTGGGCTTGAGCCGTGATTTGATGGATTATAGCATATCTGATTTGGAAAGGAAGCTATAACAATCCGCTTTGGGAAATGAGCGATAAAGACATTATAGCATATCTGATTTGGAAAGGAAGCTATAACTGTTAAAATTGCCATTATTCCGCCCTTTCTATTATAGCATATCTGATTTGGAAAGGAAGCTATAACCAAAACAGCTAAGTGGGCAGAGTTTAACGGATTATAGCATATCTGATTTGGAAAGGAAGCTATAACGCTATTACTTTATATGTATTAAGGCAATTAATTATAGCATATCTGATTTGGAAAGGAAGCTATAACTTTTATAAGAGATTTACCGACAATCGGCGAATTATAGCATATCTGATTTGGAAAGGAAGCTATAACCTAAAAAATTCTATTAGCCAGTACCCGAAGATTATAGCATATCTGATTTGGAAAGGAAGCTATAACAAGAAAGAGAAAGTCAAGGCATTCAAGGCAATTATAGCATATCTGATTTGGAAAGGAAGCTATAACGGCGGATATGATATTCTTTACACTAACTTAATTATAGCATATCTGATTTGGAAAGGAAGCTATAACCTCGGTTGGCTTTTAATCGCACTTCAAGAAATTATAGCATATCTGATTTGGAAAGGAAGCTATAACGTATAATATCGCCGATGTTTCCGGTCGTTTATTATAGCATATCTGATTTGGAAAGGAAGCTATAACGGGTTTTTGGTGCGGCATTCTAACTAGTCTATTATAGCATATCTGATTTGGAAAGGAAGCTATAACAAATTTCTTGAACAATTTAACACTGGATGCATTATAGCATATCTGATTTGGAAAGGAAGCTATAACTTAAAAAAGATTGAAGACGAAAAGAGAACCATTATAGCATATCTGATTTGGAAAGGAAGCTATAACCGGAGTCGAAAAAGCAACAATCCGCGGCGAATTATAGCATATCTGATTTGGAAAGGAAGCTATAACCGTTTTTGTTCGCAAATCTTGCAAGTTCTGATTATAGCATATCTGATTTGGAAAGGAAGCTATAACTCGCCACCGCTCCAGAATAATTCGTTGGTCATTATAGCATATCTGATTTGGAAAGGAAGCTATAACTCGCCACCGCTCCAGAATAATTCGTTGGTCATTATAGCATATCTGATTTGGAAAGGAAGCTATAACTCGCCACCGCTCCAGAATAATTCGTTGGTCATTATAGCATATCTGATTTGGAAAGGAAGCTATAACACGTGTTGCCCAATCTCCCGCCTTATCTAAATTATAGCATATCTGATTTGGAAAGGAAGCTATAACCTTGTTAATTTTAGCAAGCAAGATAAAAGAATTATAGCATATCTGATTTGGAAAGGAAGCTATAACGCCGTTTCAAACATGATGAAAGCTGAGGCCATTATAGCATATCTAATTTGGAAAGGAAGCTATAACTTGACACTAGGGGTGGTGTCAGAGTTGACAATTATAGCATATCTGATTTGGAAAGGAAACTATAACCTATTAGTGTTACAAATAACATTTCAGCATACGCAACTAAATATATTCTCCAAATAATTTCTGAAAATATAAAATTGCTGAAATCAGGTTAATGTTAAGGTGTTTTATTTCAGTTTTTCCCGCAAATATTTTGCCGTATAACTGCTTTTTGATTTAGCTACTTCTTCAGGTGTTCCTTGAGCAATAATCTTTCCGCCTCCGTCACCGCCTTCAGGTCCTAAATCAACAATATAATCGGCAACTTTAATAACATCGAGATTGTGCTCAATTACAACAACGGTATTTCCTTGTTCAACAAAAGTCTGAAGCACTTTCAGCAAACGATTTATGTCTTCAAAATGCAGACCGGTCGTTGGTTCGTCTAAAATGTACAAAGTTTTTCCGGTTGCTCGTTTGGAAAGTTCTTTTGACAGTTTTATACGTTGTGCTTCTCCACCAGATAAAGTTGTTGCGGCTTGTCCTAAGTGGATATATCCTAAACCGACTTTTTGTAAAAGTTCTAAACGGTTTTTAATTGCCGGAATGGCTGCAAAAAATTCATGCGCTTCATCAACGGTCATATCTAAAACATCGGCGATTGATTTACCTTTGTATTTTACTTCAAGTGTTTCTCTATTAAAACGCTTGCCTTTGCAAACATCACAGGCAACATAAACATCAGGTAAAAAGTGCATTTCTATTTTGGTTACACCATCTCCCTGACAAGCTTCACATCGTCCTCCGGCAACATTAAACGAAAAACGTCCTGCCGTATAGCCGCGTGCCTTTGCTTCGGGCAGTCCGGCAAACCATTCGCGAATATAAGTAAACAAACCTGTGTAAGTAGCCGGATTTGAGCGTGGTGTGCGTCCGATTGGCGATTGATCGATATCAATAACTTTATCTATGTTTTCAATGCCGGTCAATTCATCATATTTTCCTGCCGGTTCACGGCTGTTGTTTAATTCTTTATTTATGGCTTTAAATAAGGTTTCCAGAATAAGAGAAGATTTACCGCCTCCGGAAACACCGGTAATGCAGGTAAATGTGCCAAGAGGAATATTTAAATTTACATTTTTCAGATTATGGGTCTTAGCGCCTTTAAGGCTGATAAAAAGTCCATTTCCCTTACGTCGTTTAGCCGGTACGGAAATTTCTTTTTGCCCGTTTAAATATTGTGCGGTCAAACTGTTCGGATTTTTCAAAACCTCGGCAACAGTACCTTCAGCCATAACGTTTCCGCCAAGCTCTCCGGCTCCGGGGCCCATATCAACCAAATAATCTGCGGCGCGTATGGCATCTTCGTCATGTTCGACAACAATGACCGTGTTGCCTATGTCGCGTAATCTGTTTAAAGTGGCCAACAGTCGGTCGTTGTCTCTTTGGTGTAGTCCGATTGACGGTTCATCCAACACATACATAACACCGGTTAATCCAGAACCTATTTGCGATGCCAGACGGATACGTTGAGATTCTCCGCCGGACAAGGTTCCTGATTGTCTTGATAAAGTTAAATAATCCAGCCCGACATTATTTAAAAAATTCAAGCGCTCAATAATTTCTTTTAAAATTTTATGAGCTATTTCAGCTTTTTTAGGGGATAATTGTTTTTCTACTTCTGAAAACCATTTTAAGGCTTGTTTAATAGACATTTCAGAAACATCCATAATATCAAGACCGCAGACTTTAACAGCCAGAGCTTCGGGTTTCAGCCTTTTCCCGCCGCAAAATTCACAGGTGGCAGCAGATTGGTATTTTGAAAATTCTTCCCTTATCCAACTTGAATCTGTTTCTAAAAAACGGCGCTCCATATTGGGAATAACGCCTTCAAACGGTTTATCGGTTGAAAATCGCGAATAGTACATCGGAACACATACATTTCCCGAGCCATAAAGAATAATGTTTTTTGCATGTTCAGGCAAATCTTTCCATGGTGTTTTAGCATCAATTTGCAAAAAATCACATAAAGATGTTATTGTTTGGCTGTAAAAAGACGATTTACTGTTATCCCAAGGGGCAATAGCGCCCTGTGACAAAGAAAGATTTATATTTGGAACGATTAAATCCGGATCCATATAAAGTTTTGCGCCGATGCCGTCACAGTGGGGACATGCCCCGAAAGGATTATTAAAAGAAAAAAGCCGCGGCTCAATTTCTTCAATGGTAAAACCTGAAACCGGACACGCAAATTTAGAAGAAAAAGTTTGACGTTCGCCGGAGGAAAGATTTTCGACATAAAGAAGTCCGTCGCTGAGTTTCAAAGCGGTTTCAATTGATTGGGCAATGCGGGCTTCCAACCCTTCTTTGATAACCAATCTGTCAACCACAACTTCAATATCATGTTTTTGATTTTTGTTAAGTTGCGGTGTTTCGTCCAAACTGTATAATTCACCATCGATTTTTATGCGTTGAAAACCTTGTTGCTGCAAGCTTTCGAATTCTTTTTTAAATTCACCTTTTTTACCGCGTGCAATCGGCGCCGACAGAATAATTTTGCTGCCGGAAGGCAAAGCTGTTACGGCGTCGGTCATTTGCGAAACCGTTTGCGATTCAATGGGCAATCCTGTTGCCGGAGAATAAGGAGTTCCGGCTCTTGCCCACAAAAGCCGCATATAGTCGTAGATTTCGGTAATTGTTCCGACAGTGGAGCGTGGATTGTGCGAAGTTGTTTTTTGTTCAATTGAAATTGCCGGTGAAAGTCCTTCAATTGAATCTACTTCCGGTTTTTTCATCAAATCCAAAAATTGCCGCGCGTAAGCAGATAAACTTTCAACATAACGCCGCTGTCCTTCCGCATATATCGTGTCAAAAGCCAATGAAGATTTTCCGGATCCCGAAAGTCCGGTTATAACCGTAAGTTTGTTTTTAGGGATTTTAATATCAACATTTTTCAGATTATGTTCTCGGGCACCTTTAATATCTATATATTCCATGGCTTTTCTCCTGAGCGAAAATATAGACACGACAGAACAATTTAGCAACCAAAAAAGTCAGAAACAGTTTAAAAACCGTTTCTGACTTTAACTTTTTTTCAGGCATTTCATCAATCTTCAGAAAGCAGCG
>ULTT01000408.1_pt1 | contig 14962 bp, 19 predicted proteins | sample 1957831 | NCBI WGS metagenome assembly ULTT01 (sample SAMEA4835740, study PRJEB28245) | human gut metagenome | biome: gut microbiome; material: fecal sample | place: Denmark | collected 2008 | reverse complement strand
TGCACCCTGCACTGAGGAAGCATTTCTGAAAAGGTATCTGGAATTAGACCCGGATTTCCAGAACGTTCTGGATACTGAATTTTAAGGAGGTTAAGAAAATGAATGAAGAAACATTGGTAGTAGTTATAATAGCAATCAGTCTATTCGCTGGTTTCTTAACATGGGAGGATAAGAAATGGAAGTAAAAAGCATAATCAAGAAACTAAACAAAAACGGAATTACGCACTATGAAATAATTCCGATGCAAGCTTGTTGCGACACAGTTCGCATCCATTACAGAACTGGCTATGAACTTACCAACATAACCGAATTATTCAAGAGGGGCGTTAAGATTGACATAGACAGTTATACAAAAACAGTAACGCTATGGAACTTTAAAGAATGGGAACGTTCAAGAAAGCTGTATGACAAAGTGGCAACATTGGTAGAATTGTTCTACGAAGAACTGCGAACTGGAAAAACACCGGAGGAAGCAAAACAAACGCAACATGATTATGCAAAAACAAATAACATGTTGGATGCGTTTTATACGATATACAAATAAATGAAAAAAAGCCGTTTAAAACGGCTTTTTTATTGTATTTTTTATGAAAATATGATACAATATAATCATACTATAAAAGGAGGGTTTTCCATATGGCTAGAAAAAATAGGTATACTAAATTATACGCGCAAGAACTGAAAAGAATTGAAAAGCAAGTTAATAAATTACTTGCACAAGGTTATGCTATATCTATAGACATTCCAAAAGCAAAACAGCAACCAACAAAAGCTGATGTCCAGCAGTTGAAGAAAATAACACCGGACGTTATACAAAAATCGTCTGAATCTTTAATAACTGATAGCGGTTATAAATCAAAAAGACGTAAAGTAAAAAAGAAAAGAGAACGTGCAGTATATCAGCCCTCTAGCGCTGATATTATCATAGAGAATTTTATAAATACAACCTACACCTATTTTCCGGTTGCGGAGCGCATGAGCCGGCAGTGGCTAGAAAATAGTTTAAAGAAAAACGGAAAAGAAGCAACGGCAGAAGCATTAGCGTCAGTCCCGTGGCTATCTATCCATGAAAGTTATGATGCTGAACAAAATGGAGGGCAGACTATTGTGCCTGAATTTTTATCAGAGCTGTCCAGTAATTTAGGCCTTTCCAGAGATCAGCAAAAAGAATTTTTAGATTCATTCGACTATGAAAACGGCTGGGGTGAATATTAAATGTTTCACGTGAAACAGTCTGAGAGGTTTCACAATGTCAAAAAAATCAGCGAAAAAACCCGTTATAATAGCAGCAGACTTTGAGACTACTGTATATCCTGGGCAGACATCGACAGAGGTTTGGAGTGCTGCATGGATAGAATTATTTACAGAACAACCGCACTTGCGGGGTAACATAGAAGATTTTTTGAACGATATTTTTAACTTAAACAAAAACGTTTTGTGCTATTTTCATAACTTGCGTTTTGATGGAGCATTTATTGTGTACTGGCTTTTAAAGAACGGCTATACATGGAATAATGCACGTAATAAAGACATGAATGCAAAAGAGTTTAAAGCTTTAATATCGGATACAAATAAATGGTATACCGTTACAGTTAAACCAAAATTTGACACAGTGATCGAGTTTAGGGACAGTGTCAAGCTGATGCCTATGACATTAGCTCAAATTGGCCCCGCATTTAATACGCAGCACAGAAAACTGGAAATGGAATATATAGGGATGCGACACGCAAACTGTGAAATAACACCGGAAGAATATGCTTACATTATCAACGATATCTATGTATTGAAAGAAGCACTGGAAGTTATGATAAAAAGTGGGCATGATAAATTAACTATAGGCTCGTGCTGTATGGATGAGTTCAAAAATAAATTTGATGCTATGGACTTCAATGCAGCTTTTCCGAACTTAAAAGATATAGCATTGACAAAATATGAGCGCGGAAGCGATAATGTTGATGAATATATCCGTAAAGCTTACAAAGGAGGTTATTGCTATTACAAATACAAACAGAGAAAACATATTAGACAGAACGGAATGACTTTTGATGTTAATTCTTTGTATCCTAGCGTTATGCACAGTAAAAGTGGTAACTATTATCCAACAGGCAAGCCCATATTTTTCGAAAAAGAAATTCCCTATAAATGCTTAGAGACGCGTGTATATCCTTTTTATGTTAGATTGCGCTGCCGTTTTAAGTTAAAAGATGGGTTTTTGCCGACTGTACAGATTAAAGGAGACTATCATTATAACTCTACTCAATGGCTTGAAACATCTGATATTTATTATCGCGGTAAATATTATAGATATTTTACAAACAAAGATGGACAAAAAGAGGAAGCAAAGCCAGAGCTAACACTTTTTATGACTGACTATCTTCTTTTATTAGAGCATTATGAAGTGTATGACTTAGAGATTCTAGACGGTTGTTATTTTCACGGCGCGATAGGTCTTTTTGACACTTATATTGATCACTATATGAAAATAAAAATGACAACAAAAGACAAGGGAGAAAGAACAGAAGCAAAATTGTTTTTGAATAATTTATATGGACGGCTTGCCATTAACGATAATAGTTCTTACCGTGAACCGTTCATCGACCCTGAAACAGACTCTATAGGTTTTGAATTGCACCCGGAGCATGAAAAAAACACACTATACATTGCAGCGGGCGCAGCTGTGACAGCGTATGCCCGTTATTTTACCATAACGCACGCGCAGGCGAATTATGAAAATTTTGTATACAGTGACACTGATTCGATTCACATGTTGGACGATGGAAAACCAGTTAAAATGATAAAAGAACATCCTACAGAGTTATTGCACTGGAAACGGGAAAGCGACTGGAGCAGTGCTATATTTATAAGACAAAAGACCTATGCAGAGTTTGTACAAAAAGAGGACGGCAAAAAAGTGACAGGACACTGGGAGATCAAGTGTGCTGGGATGCCGGAAAAGTCAAAAAAATTATTTTTGGCAAGTCACCCGATAACGGATTTTAAGATCGGTTTAAAAGTGGGCGGAAAATTAAAACCGAAATACATTAGCGGCGGAATGGTGTTAGTGGAAGATTTTTATACTTTACGCGCAAAAAGATGTTGACACTTTAAAAGGTTTGTGATACTATAATAATGTAATAAAAAATAAAAACACAAAAAAGAAAGGAGCAGTTAAAAATGAGAAAAGGAGACGGAGACGCAAGGACAAGGTTTTTCACAAGAACTGTGACTACAACCGTTATCAAGGTAGCACAGTTTGCAGATGGACAGGTAACAGCATTTCCTGACATCGTTGTTCCGGTTAGAGTTAGCTCTAATACGGCAATTACGCGGGAAATCAACAAAGCATATCCCGATGAAAAAGGACTTTTCTGTGTGAATACTGAATACAGAGAAGAACTGAGACGTTTGAGCGTAGAAGATTTTTTGAAGTATTCCACAGTCGTAACAGTTGACGAAGAAAAAGAAGAATAAAAGGAGAGATCATCATGAGTTTAATTAACACAGTAACAGATAAAAAGCAGCTTTACAGCCTTTCGCAGAATAGCGAGGGCTTAACAGATCACGTAGGTGAAGATATGGTGGTAGTCGGTGTAGCTCAGTGGGAAACCACTAGAAAAGCAACCGGAGATGAGTGTGTGTGCACCGGATTCGTGCTTGAGGACGGGCGCTGCATTACTACTTTATCCCCTACCGTTGCAGATTGTATTCAGACGCTTGAACAGTTTGTCGGAGCTCCGTCACCGGAGAATCCGCTCACATTAAGAGCGGAATACCGGAAGTCCAACAATAAAAACGAATTTTTAACGCTTGTTCTTGTTTGACAGGGCAGCATAAAAAGAGGAACAGTTGTTCCTCTTTTTTATTGGTAAGGAGGTAGCATGGAGAAGCATTATAGGTTAGACAATATTTTAAAAACGAAAGACTTAGATGGGAATACACCTGACATTTTTATTATAACTGGCTCGAAAGGCGGAGGAAAATCTTTTGCCGTGAAAGAATATTTAATCAATGAATTTTTGCATAAAAGTAAAAAGTTTATCTGTCTAGTTCGAAAAAAAGATGAATTAAACAGCTATATTCCTGCGTTTTGGGCGGATGTAAAAAATAAATTTCCGAATACTGATTTATATTCTGTCTCTAGTGGTTCTGGTAAATTCGCAGAAGTTTTTATAAAAACGGAAGATTTTGAAATTTCTTGTGGGTACGTTATCGCGCTGAGTATGGTCGATAAAGTGAAACGAATATCTACATTTTTTAACGATGCAGACAATATTTTCCTAGACGAGTTCCAAAGCGAAACCGGGGACTATTGCGCGGACGAGATTACAAAATTTTTTGCAATCAATGACGCAGTTGGAAGAGGGTTTGAACAATTAACCAGAAAACTAACTTATTTTTTAGTTAGTAATATGGTATCATTATTGAATCCTTATTTTGTCGCTTTAGGTATTCATAAACGCTGGCAACCAGATATTCACTTTATGCGCGGTCATGGCTGGGTGATGGAGGTTTACAGAAATAAATACGTAGCAGAGGAAAAACAGAAAAGCGGTTTTTATCGTGCCTTTTCCGATGCTTCCTATTTTAATTACAGCATTGACAATATCTTTTTACTGGACAATGTGCAATTTATTGCAAAACAGAATCTTGCGGGCGCAAGATATTTAATGACAATAAAACACAATGGTCTTTTTTATGGTTTATGGATGTTGCAAAACGGAATATATTATATATCGTTAAAAGCTGATAGAAACTTTCATCGACTTTTTGCAATTTCTACGAAAGATCATGACGAAAACACATGCTTAACAGGTGCAATATCAGCGCAAGTGTCGATGTGTAGAAAACAATTCAATGCTGGAAACTTCCGTTTCGAATCACAGGAATGCAAAAATATTGGAATGGATTTTTTGGGAATTAGGGGTTGACAATGGAGCAAAAGCAGAATATAATAAAGTCATAGAGGGAGAACTTACAGCATAGGCAGGAAATCCCCGTATAAAGCGGTTTGCCTTTGTGGCGCATCGGATTGTGCGCGTGTTTTCCCTTACTTATAAAACCGCACACGGGAGAAAGGGAAAAAATGAAACGGGATGATTTAATTTCAAAAGCACGATTGATCGCGCGAATTGATGTACCAGAAGAGGGTGCGCTGGATGAATCCGCAATTTTAAATTTGATTACGGAAATTGCAGACGAAAATGACCGTCTGGAAACAGAGGTGGCGGACGTTAGAAAACAGTACGCAGATGCTTTTCTGTCTGGGACGAAGAAAGAAGAGGACAGAAAAGAAGAAGATGAAGAAAAGGAAATCAAAACAGAGGAGTTCCTTGATTTGTAAAAGGAGGTAAAAAATGGCAGTAAAAGGAGTTTTAAAAAATGTACCTTTAGCGTTGCAGAGTTTTAAAGACAGCTTGAAAGGTACAGAATGGGAGGGTTTACTTCCAGAAGTTACAAACACAAACATTAAAGAATTCGGCCAGGTGATGATGCAGTATCAGCCAATCATGAACCGGTTCATGAGCCAGCTCGTAAATGTCTGGGCATTGCAGAAAATCGACAAAATGTATTTTAATTCCCCGTTTGCTTTTGCAAAAAGGGGCATGCTGGAATATGGAGAAACGATAGAATCCGTATGGGTAAAGATCGCAGCTGCACACTCATTCTGTTCCGATACCGACCCGTGGGCGATGTTAAAGCAGGAAAAGCCAGATATTGCGGTTGCTTTTATGAATCGAAACAGGGAAGAGTTTTTCAAAAAGACCGTGAATCGGGAAATGCTGCGAAGCGCGTTTTACAGTGAGCAGGGACTCGGAAACTTTGTTGACCGCGTTATTGACTCCATGTATACAGGAAACGAAGTTTCTGAAATGTTGTATGCAATGGGTGCAATCGAATCTGCAATTGACAATGGTTTTGTCAAGCTCGTTCATGTAACAGACCCGACAGACGAGCAGAGCGCAAAAGATTTTCTCACAACGATGCGAGTGGTTTCCAATAACTTACTGTTCCCGTCTGAAAACTACAATGCAGCAGGGGTCCTGAACACGACAGCAAGAGAAAGTCAGAGAGTATTTATTACACCAAAAGCAGACGCTGTTACGTCTGTACAGGCACTTGCCTATGCGTTTCATATGAATGAAGCGCAGATTCTGGGCAGAATCACTGTGATTCCTGAAATTCCGAATCATCCTGAAATCGTTGCTATTGTGGCAGATGACGAATGGCTGAACATCTACGACCAGCTGTTTGAAACATCTGAATTTTATAACGCTGAAAAGCTGTATTGGAATTATTGGTTACACGTATGGCAGATATACTTCACCAGTCCTTTCCACAACGCTGTAGCACTTACCACAGAAAATGTACAGAACTACACAGCCGTGACGATTACAGGCGCCGAGTCTATCGCAAAAGGAGCACAGAGTAAATACACAGCAGCTACAACACCTGCGAACGGAGGAGTGATTTTCTCCTTAGAGGGTGCGAACTCCGCCAGCACAAGAATTGTTTCCAGCGACAGCAAGAGCGCAACGATCGAAGTAAGTCCGAATGAGACATCTAAGTCGTTGAAAATGAAAGCGGTTGTCGCAGGGCAGACAAATGTACAGGCAACAAAAGTTGTGACGATCACAGGATAAAGATTTTATAAGAAAGGGAACGGAAACGTTCCCTTTTTTCAAAAGGAGGTTTAAAAGTGTCACTAGAAGCAGTATACGCAATGCAAGCAAACGAACTGATGATATGCGCAGATGTCCCGCTTGACGCTTCACAGGTTCGGCAGCTGTCTTTTGCAGACAAGAACGAGCAATATAATTATTTCCGGTCAAAAGCAATCCGTGTATTTAATGATTTTAAATATATCCGTGAACATCGTGGCGTAAAAGTTCCTGTAAACGCTGAAGAAATAGGCAACGCGTGTTATTTATGTTTTAAAAATCAGGCAAGTGGTAAGTGGTATTATGCTTTTGTAACGCAAGTTATTTATATCAATCCAGAAACGTCTCTTGTAAATTTTGAGATAGACGTTTATCAGACGTTCCTTTTTGATATGGTTATAAAAGAGTGCGACATCAGCAGAGAACACGTATCAGACGACACGCTGGGAAATAATACAATTGCTGAACCCGTGGATGTTGGTGATTTTGTAATAGTGCACGAGGATAAGTACGATTTGGATAGTAGTGATGAGACAGACAGGGAATATCCATTTATCATTTTTTCCGCGGTCGATCTTTTAGCAGACCCTGGCACACTGGAAGAACCAAAAGTAAATGGTTCACAGGGTGGTTTATATAATGGGTTGCCGTCAGGCGTTCGACCCTATGTAATTTCCATTAAGGATGGTACATCCTCAATCACGTCAGTCATGGAAAAAATATCTGAGTACCCCTGGGTTTCTCAGTCTATTCTGGCTATTTATGCGTGTACTTTTGAGTTAATAGGGACTGTGACAGTGAGAGAATCTGCTATGGGTTTTTCGGTGGGTATACTGTCTAACTCGTCAATTCCAGCAGAAACACCAGCAGGAAGTCCGTTAATTAACTGGGGCAAGAATTTTCCCGCTTATGAAAATAAGAAAATGTACACGTCACAATTTTCTTTTATTGAAATGGTTTTGCCAAACGGTTCTAGAACCATACTAAAGCCGGAATTTTTACACCCAACATTCCCAGATATCCGGTGTTTATCTACAATTGTTCCCTATCCTCAAATTTATATACACACAAGAGATTATTGTGGTGCACAGGATGATTTTTTATTGAACGGAAACACGATAAGCGGTTTTCCTTGCTTTCCGGTGCAAAATAATACCTACCCGCTACAGGCCGCTCAGGCAGAAGCTACAAACACTCTCGTGCACTCACAAAACCGTTCTAATATTTTTTGGGATACAGTTGGGAACGTAGCGCAAGCTGTATTTACAGGTGACCCGCTGAACGTGCTTTCTACCGGAATAGACGCATACAAAAATGTGCGTTCTGAACTACAGAGTTCCGAACGGGACAGACAGCGTATCGGACAGATGCAAACAAACGTTAGCCTTACAGGGGCAAGCGGTGGAGGACTTGCACCATTTATTGCAAAAAAGAAAATGGAAATTTTGTATCGATGGTGGACGCTGAAACCGGAGTTTGCGAAAAAAGTAAGTCAGTTTTTTGACGTTTACGGCTACAAAGTTAGCCGTTTCGGAATACCAGATCTAAACAGCAGGAAGCGTTATAATTACATTAAATGTAATAATGTAAATATTTATGGGAATATTCCTAACGAATTTCTGCAACCATTACGTAACATGTTTTTAAATGGTTTCACAATATGGCACGATAGGGAACATGTTGGAATTTATGGGAATAATGGCATTAAATAAGGAGGTGTAAAAATGGGAAGAACAGGTTTTTCAACAGACCCACTCGGTTTATGTGGTATCGGTTATGATGGAAAGATCGTCAGAAAATTTGATGAGCGCGTGACGTTCGATCATTTTGTGAGCCAGCTATATTTATTAGCAATCAATCGTTACACATGGGCAGGACTGCCGGACACGGTAAGCGCCCGCGCATTGGAACAGGCTTTAATTTTTAATGGTTCTGTTTGCTTTTTTAAGGACGAGGTCATTGGGTATTTGTGCTTGCCTTGCGCAAAAGCAGGAAGCTTTAACATTTATAACATACCAACAACCCGCTATATCAATACTGCTAGCGGATACCACCACAGGGCAACCGAAAAAGACAGTGCTATTATTTTTAACGACCAGACGTTTAGGCCCTTCATGCCAGAAATTTATTATTTCGCAAAGAAATTTACTATGATAGAAAAGGCAAAAGACGTAAACACTCGTTTGCAGATGAAACCGAAAGGAATTTTTGTAAATAAAGACAATGTAAACAGTGCGAAACGCGCTATCAATGAAGCGGAGGACGGAAAACCTTTTGTTTTGGTGGACGATACAGACGGCTTTTCTGCAGATACAAAGGGAGTGTTAGATTTTTCTGTCCCGTGTATTTTGGAACAGCTGGAAAAAGAAAAGAACTGCATATGGTCAGAGTATTTAACGCGATTAGGGTATAACAACCTGAACATTTACAAAAAAGAACGGCTTGTGGAATCTGAAGCAGAAGCAAACGAAGAACACATTCTTGCGCTGCGAGACGGCGGGCTGTTTATGCGCAGAGAAGCACTTAAGAAAATCAAAAGACTGTTCCCGGACTTAGCGGACATAACTGTAGACTTTAATCCTAATTGTAACCGCTTAAGTTTAGGAACGCAGGAAATCGCTGGAATCGGCGGCATGGATTCAAAAGGCGGAGGAACTAAAAACGTTATGAATAACACGGAGGGAGACATAAAAAATGAGTAATCACACAACTACATTAAGGAATATAATCTATCACTATTCACAGGACAACAACCCGCTACACCCAGAGGAAGAAAAGCGATATTCTTTTATCCGACTGGAAGATGAAATGAGCGTTATAGAAAGAATCGAAAAAGCGCGGTCTAAAATGCTGTATTACACAAACAAGTTTTTCAATGAAGAATTTAAAAACGCGTTTTTCCAGCAGTTCTGCATTGACAATATGATGCGAGAAATTGAATACGAAACGCCGGAATATTTTATACTGAAATTCAATCAGAACGTTTCTCGCTGGCTGCCTGTTTATAACAAGCTGTATGAAACCAGTTTGTTGGAACTGGACAAATTAAAGAGCTACAGCAGGGAGAGTTCACGAAATGGTGACAGAGAAACAAACGCAAGCGGAAAAAGCACAAGCGAAAGCAACAACAAAAATATTTTTGATGATACACCGGAAAACCGCTTGACAAACGCGGATTACGCAACTACAATTACAGTAGATCAGGGGAGTGGGAACGGAACGACATCTTCAAGCGGAAAAGAGGTGTATTCAGAAAATTATAAAGAAAGTGGCTACAATGTTCCGCAAGCGGAATTGATATTGAAATATCGAGAGACGCTTATGGACGTTGTTGGACAATTCTCAGACACCGTTTCCCGTACTCTTTTCTTAAAAATCTATTAAAAGGAGGTAAAAAGAGGTGGATAAAAAGTTACCGGAAAAGCTATGCTTTAATAACGCTTATTTATCATTGCCATCTGAGTGGGATGCGTCAATTAGCCAGCTGGAAATGATGCAGAAGATTGCATACAATATCAATCAGATCATTCAGTTTTTGACTGACTTAGAGACAAACTACCAGAATTACACAGACACAAAAGTTGCGGAATTAAAAGCAGAGCTTTTGACAACTCTAGATCAGACTGTTGAGACGCTGCACAGTTACATTGACACTCAGGACGCTTACTATTGGGCAGAGCATACGAAAGACGTGAAACGGCTGGAAGCATTGATAGAAGAATTGCAGACGTATGCTGATGATATTAAGCTGACACATGAAAAAGACGTTGCGCAGTTGAACGGTAAGATAGACGAGACAAAAACATATCTTGAACAGTATACCGATTATGCAGTTGAACGTCTGAAAGAGTGGGTTGAAGAACAGCTGGAAGCGCTGAGACTAGAAATCGATGAAGTCAACGAAGATGGTTTCCGTATTTTTGACCCTACAACCGGATACAGAGACAGAGTGGGAAACACTGTTAATAATGTTTACGATGTTTTAAGATTGCGCGCTATCACTTGCGGACAGTTCGATGCGTGGTTTAAGGCGTTCGACAAGGACTGTGACGATTTTAAAACATTGTATATCCGTGCGGGTGCGTTCGACGCAGAAAGCTATTGCAAAATGTATGGTGTTTTTGATGCAAGCGTGAACAGCCCGGCAAGCGGGGATGCACTTTCCCATGCGAGAGTATTGGACGAGGTTATGCAGATTGACGCTGAACTGCATCTTACCGCGCAGGAGTTTGATTCCGTTATGGCAGAGACTTGTCAGGCAATCAAAACAAAAAATAAAGATGCGTTGTGGTGGGATACTGAAAACGCTACTTTCTATGATACCTATAACGTTGTAAGCGGTTTAGGTAACAGGACAGTTGGAAGAAGTAAGAATGGCTTTGTTAAGGTTGGGACTGTGTCTATTCCAGCACCAACAAAACCGACACAAACCACTTTTCCTTATAATTGGAACAACTATATGACCTTTCACTTTAATTCAACAAACGACAATGAAATCACTTCAGACATTCTTATTGAAACAAATAGCAATAAAACGATCGGAATTGATAAAAAAGAATTATACTACACAGACGGAATAGTCAGTGGAGCAGGATTTAAAGTAGTTATTTTATTTAATAATGCAACTGAATTTAATAGTTTTTCTTTTGCGTCAATTCGAGGAAAAATTGTTAGCGAAAACACGTTGCTAAAGGAATTGCTTGTCTAAAAAGAAAGGAGGAAATAAAAAAATGTTTACACGTCACACACGGTATTTCACTTTTGGTATGTACCAGAAAAAAGATGCAGTTGACATCATGGGAGACTGGAACGAAAACAACAAAAAGATTGATGCAGCCTTGAAATCACTGAAAGGTACAACATCAGGCGTAAAAAACGAAATGGCAACAGTTCAGACAGAGATCACAACAATGACAGAAGAAAATGTAACATTGAAAAATACCATTACATTATCACAGGGTAAATTGCTGGCTGTGATGCCCGCACTTACCGTTTTAACGCAGGTGGCAAGCGGAGCAGAAACAAAAGCAACAAAAGCGGTTACTGATATTAACAATTCAAAAGAACTGGTAACAGCAGCGCAGGAAGCGGTTAAAATTGCAAACGATGCAAACAGCGCGAACGCTGGACAGATCACAACTTTACAAGAAAGGATTGCAGCGTTAGAGACTGCATAAAAAGGAGGTAAAACATGAGTAGTACAAACAAAACAGCTAAATTTAAATTATCACAGTTCATCGGAACAGACAAGCCGACTTTTCTGGGGGACTATAACAACGATATGCAGATCATTGACGGTGCCTTATTTACTGCCAGTCAGACAGCGGAAGAAGCAGTCAACGATGTTGAAAATGTAAAAAGTGCACAGACAGAGCTGAAAGCGGTTCACGAAGATACAAAACAACAGGTTGCACAGCTAAAAGAAACAGCAGACGGCATGACAGGAGACGTGACGACAGCGCAGGAAGCAGCTAACAGCGCGGAAGAGAAAGCGACCGCTGCACAGACAGCAGCAACATCTGTTTTAAATGCAGCGAACGCAGCCAGCGCGAACGCGACAAAAGCAAAGCAGACGGCGGATGGGAATAAAACGACTTTGCAGGAGCTTGACCAGAGGGTGACGGAACTGGAAAATGCGCCAAAAGTAACCGAGATTGTTTTTAAATGTATCGGTTGCGCAGCATCCGAAGGATCAACTGCTATTGGCAGTGTCTTTTACAAAAAAATTAACAACCTTACATTAAAAAGCGCAAAATTGTATACGGATGCTAACACTATGTTTGGATGTGGAGTAGAGGGTGTCACTGGCGTAACGGGGGCAATTGGCAATACACCTGTGACATTTAATGCAGATCAGGTGACAGGCGAATCTTTTAAGCTTACAAAAGGTATAAATACACATTCAATGGGCACTATTGAAGTCGAATTAACTTACATTGTAAGCGCATGATATCTGGAAACAGATGGCTGACGCTTGCCGAAGCGTTAGAAAATGCCCGCGAGATATATGACTATCTTGCGGGCGCATCTGTACAAAACAGGTGGACATCTTATGCGGTATGCGCTATGATGGGAAACATGTGGGTAGAATCACATGTCAATCCGGGCATCTGGCAGAATCTTGACGCAGGCAACACTGACATTGGTTTTGGGCTTGTGCAGTGGACACCCGCAACAAAGCTGTTTAGCTGGATGGATGAAAACGGTTACGCACACGACAGCGGGACGGGACAGCTAGAACGAATTAAATGGGAGGTTGCAAACAAGCAGCAGTGGAAGGCAACCTCTAAGTACCCTTACAGCTTTTATGAGTTTACGCAATGGCAGGCGGGCGAGAGCGTTGAAGCAATGATAAAAATGTTGGCGGATATGTTCTTGCGGAACTACGAACGTCCGAAAGACAAAAATCAACCGATTCGTGGTGAAATGGGATGGTACTTTTGGCAGAAGCTCTATAACGGGGAGGACATCGATCCGAAACCAGACCCTCCACCAGAGCCACCTGAACCGCCTGACCCTGACCCGCCGATCGTATCGGAAGCACCGGAATATTTATTTAAAGTGCAGGGCATGTTTTTGCCGTCAAACGGGGACAGACTTATAAACCCTTTTTTCTTTAACAAAACAACAAAGCAGATTGACGGTGTTTTCTTGCGTATGAATGGAAGCACGTATATAAAATTATCAGAAAACGTATATAAATTAGTACAAGGAGGTGCAAAATTATGACAATTATTCCATATTTATCTATCACAGTTATTTGTTACGGTGCGGTTGAGGTTGCCAAACGTTCACAGGTTGTAAAAGACAACTGGCTGCCTGTTTTGTCTGTTTTAATTGGCTGCGTGTGCGGAGCAGTTGCAATTATCAGCGGTATTGACATCGGAGCTACTAACGTACTGGATGCAATCGCGGTATCAATTGCAAGCGGACTGTCTGCGGTTGGTATCGATCAGATTCCGAAACAGCTTACAAAATAATAAGAAAGGGTGTACTATGTTAGAGCCTATTATAACTGCTAGTTGTAGTTTAGCGTCTGCGTTGCTTGTCGCAGTAATGAATAATTCGTTAATTAAGTATCGGTTGGACGCTTTAGAAAAGCGAATGGATAAGCATGCAAGCATGGATGACCGCTTAATCCGTATTGAAACAGAAGTGTCTGTCTTGTCACAGCATATGAAAGAAATAGAAAGGAGATCAGAACATGAGTAAAATAATTGACGTGTCAAAGTGGAATTATCCGGTAGACTGGGAGGCAGTCATTAAAGCTGGCGTCACTGGTGTTATTGTTCGAGCGGGAAGCGGAGTGACAGAAGATGAACGGATGAAATATTTTACGAATGAAGTTATAAAGCGCGGGCTTGATCTGGGTTTTTACTGGTTTGTGTATATTCATTCGGGTAGAACGATTGCTGAGAATTGTGTCAAGTTTGAACAGACAATCAGACCATATAAAGATAAAATAAATCTGGGTGTTTGGTGCGATTTTGAATATGACACGGAAGAAAAACTGTCGAGGTATGATTCTAACACATTGACACGCATTTCCAGAAGTACACTGATTGCTAATTTCTGTCAGAATATGCAGTTTTACGGTTATAAGTGCGGGTACTATGCTAACAGGGATTACTTAGTCAATCATCTGTTACATAAAAAACTAGAAAACTTTCCATTATGGTATTCAAGATATACATCAAAAGATGATGAGTATTCTAAAAATGCTACATTATGGCAATACACTAACAGCGCTAAGATCGGAGGAAAAATTTTTGACATGTCCAAAAAAGGAGAGAAAGAAAGATTCTACCATGGAATTGGTTTAGTTGCTGCGTTAAATGCTGTCGGTATTCCCAGCAGTTTTGATCACCGGAAAGAGATCGCAAGGGCGAACGGGATTGAAGAGTATACCGGGACGGCAGAACAGAATACGGAGTTGACGGTGCTGCTTGCGAAAGGAAAGTTGAAAAAAGAATAGATAATAAAAAAAGAACCCGTTTATACGGGTTCTTTTTCGTTGAATAACTTTTCTAACTCAGTTAGCAATCTTTCACTTTCTATTTCAAGTTCTTCTATCTTATTATCTATGTTGTCTCTATTGCTTTTGTATATCTCAGAATCTAAATTTTTTAAGACTACTAGATATTTTAAATTGCTAAGCGTCCTTGCATACTCAGCGACCAGATATTCATAATTTCTTTCCATCATTTTCTTTACCTCCTTAAAATTCGCTGTCCAGAACATGCTGGAATTCTGGGTCAAGTTCCAGATACCTTTTCAGAAATGCTTCCTCAGTGCAGGGTGCA
>ULTT01007110.1_pt1 | contig 15119 bp, 12 predicted proteins | sample 1957831 | NCBI WGS metagenome assembly ULTT01 (sample SAMEA4835740, study PRJEB28245) | human gut metagenome | biome: gut microbiome; material: fecal sample | place: Denmark | collected 2008 | reverse complement strand
AAGCCACAACCGATGATGAAGAGGCACAAGAGGAAGGCATAGAAACTGCCCATCGCTGCTCCTGGAATAAACATCAACGAACCTGCACCGAAGAGAATCAGTCCGAAGACGACACCACGACGATAGCCATAACGATTGATAAAGATACCCGCAGGAATCGCCATCAGGAAGTAACCGAGATAAGTGGTTACCTGGATGAGCGAGGAATGGGTGATACTGATATGCAAAGCATTCTGGAAGTGCTTGTTGAGCACATCCAGAATGGCACGAGCGAAGCCCCACAAGAAGAAGAGCAACGTGATTAAAACAAAAGGTACGAGATACTTTCTGTCTGTTATCTTATTTTGTTGACTTGGCATTACTTCTTATTTTCAGGTTCAATAACTTTCCAAACGCCAGCAGCCAACGCACCACCGATGCACTGATAGATGACATAGTTGATAGCTGGATTGATGTGGCATCCAGAGATACCGCCAATGGTGTAAGCCATTGCTACCACAGCAAGACCGAAAGTCATCGCTGTACCCACTACTGTTGCAGGAGCGCCATTGTCGCAACCCAAGCTGACTGCTGCACCGCAGCCCAGTAGTACGAGCACCATCGTGCCGGCTAACTCCGCTAAATACTTTTTCATAATTTACTTACTTTAGTGTTAATGATTATTCGTTTATGTTTATGACCATTCTATCAAGAATAACGCACAATCCTCAAAAATATTTTATACCGAGGAGTTTTGCCGTCTATTTTTCATCATAATGGAAATAGCCGAAGTCGGCATAGCCTGCCTTGCCTTCTGCAAACATACCTAGCGTTACGCCAGTAAAACCACCAGCCACTTCTGTACTCATCAAACTGCAGTTGACGGCACATAGTTCTTTCCATCGTGAGAGTAATCAAAATAATACATCTCGCCATTGCTGCGAACACGCAATTTGACCGCCTTCTTCTGATTGGTGCGTAACACACTCTTCACCTCGTAGTCGATGCTCTTCAACTTGCACTTGACGGCAACCTTGTTCTTGGATACCACGAAGTCAAGATGTCCGTCATTGATTTGATAGATGGTGAGACCCGCCTCAGCCTCTCCCATAGGAGTGACCTCTGTCTCCAAGACCATGTTGGCACTTTCCTGTCGGCGTCCCAAGAAGGTAGGTTGATTGTTTTCCGTCAAAGTACCGTGAGGATGCAGACGGATGATGCGCTTGCTACCGGAGCCTAGGCGTTCGTAGTTGCTGGAGATAGGATTCTGGATATACATCCACTCAGCCTTGCCTGTGGTTGGTGCGAAGTTCTTGTCGGCATCGAGATGTTTCTCCAGAAGAACAGCAGGCAATGTGTTCGCCTTCACCAAGGTGTCGATAGGCATAGCTCCATTCACGACAGGCCACTCACCTTCCTTCCACTCCACCGGAGCGAGATAAGTCTCACGTCCCAGATGGTGATAGGAACCGCCATAGTTGCGATAAGCCAAGAAGACTATCCACCAAGAGCCATCAGTGGCTTGCACGAAGTCGCCATGACCAGTGCCCTGTATCTGCAAGGACTCGCCCAGACGGCTACAGTTGGTCAAGATAGGATTGGCAGGGTTGCTCTCATAAGGTCCTTCTATGTTCTTGCTGCGAGCGATCGTGAGATGATGCGCCAGTTCGGTTCCACCCTCTGAGATTAGGAGATAATAATAGCCATCCTTCTTATAGATATGTGGTCCCTCTGGGTATCTGCCTCCATCACCTTGCCACAACTTCTTGCTCTCAGTGAGCTGTTCGCCGGTCTTCGGATTGATTTCACAAAGCCAAATAGCATCGCCTGGATTGCTCACCATATAGCACTTGCCATCCTCGAAGTAGAGCGAAGGGTCGATGCCTTGCTGCTTGAGCCACATCGGTTCGCTCCAAGGACCACGTGGGTCGGTGGCAGTCACCATGAAGTTGCCGCCATTGCCCACATTGGTGGTAATCATATAATAGGTACCCTCATGATAACGAATGGTCGGGGCATAAATGCCGAGCCAAGAGCTAGCGCCCTTCAAAGGCAACTGACTGTCGCGGTCGAGCACATTGCCTATCTGCTGCCAATGCACCATATCCTGGCTCTGAAAGACAGGTACTCCAGGGAAATACTGGAACGAGGAGTTGACGAGATAGAAGGTATCTCCCACCCTGCATACCGAAGGGTCGGGATGATAGCCCGGTATCACTGGATTGCGATACTCCTGAGCAGATGTCGGCAACACTGCCAGCATCAGCATCAGTAAAGACATCATTAGGTTTTTCTTTTTCATGTCATTAAGTTTTTTATATGGTTTATATATGTATAAGCTCTATTACTTGATACGTTACCTCATTCTACCTTATCTATATGTAAGTTCTGTTCGATGAGTTTCTTTAGGAGGAAGGTGGCGTTTTGGTTCTTTGCCACTCCCCTCTGTATCTTATAGGTATAGGTGACATCCAAGCCCAAGTCGATCTCGAAGCAATAGTTGTGGAAGCGTCTTCCCTGTTCGGAGCCGTTTTCCATCTTGGATAGTTCCAAGTCGTGGGTGGCGATGACACCACTCACTGGCAAGTGGGCGATAGATTCAAGGAAGAGGCGTGAGCCATTGAGCTTATCCACCGAGTTGGTGCCCTTCAAAATCTCATCGAGGATGATGAGGGTTCTGAGGGAATCGCCTTTGCAAGACGACTTACCTTGGCTTGCAAAGTTTGCCTTATGTTTTTGAGCATCTCCCTTGCAGAACTGCACTAACTGTTCCAAGCGCAAGAGTTCGGCATTGAAGTAAGAGATGCCATGCGTCAAGTCGTCGGAGGTTCGCATACTGGAGAAGAGACGGAAGCGAGAAATGCGCAGAGTATCGGCAAAGACCGGCATACCCGCCATCGCCAAGATATAGTTGATGCCGAGGGAGCGCAAGAAGGTACTCTTGCCTGCCATATTGGCTCCAGTCACGATATAGTAATTGCTATCGTCTATGCAGAAGTCATTCTTCACCGCCTTGGCTCCCAAGAAAGGATGATAGAGATTCTTTGCCTCGAAGACAACAAGGCGCTCATCAATCATCTGTGCATCCGTAGCCTCAGGGTGGTTATAGCGAAAATCCGCCATGCTTACCATCGCATCCAGTTCACTCACTATCTCAACCCATTCCTCCATCTGTACCATATAATTGTTCTTCCATTTCAAGAATCGGCGAACCAGGAAGAAGTCGCTCAACAGGAAGCTATCGGTGAAGAACAAGCCGAGGAAGTTGCCACGGCGATCATATCCACTCAATATCTTCTCCAACTCCGAGAAAGAAGGCAAAGCCTCTGCGAGTTTCTCTTGCATCTCCTTGCCGAGTTTGCTACTGAAAGTGCGCTGCGAGATGAGACGGAGCACTTGCGAATATGCCATCAACTGATGACGAAGTTTTCCACCGTTGCTATCTATCTTGTCAAGTGAAGACTTGCAGACGGCGAACACGACCATATACTGCACCATCACCCACCAAAGAGGAAAATCGACAGATACCTTTCCCAAGATGGCAAGAACAACGGAGGCAAATATCCCCATCATCAAAAGCCAACCGACCACGAGAGCCAACCCAGAACCGAACCACGCTGGCAATGACATCTGCGAAACCTTTGCCATCGCCTCAACCACAGCAGCAGAATTGATTTTTCCGTGAGAAGATGATGATGACAAGCCTTGCGACTGTGCCATTCGATTCAACTCACCCAAGGTAAAGAACTCCAATCTCCACTGATGGGCAGACTCCGCCAAATCTTGCTGCAACTCCCTGCGACTTTCGATTTCATCAATAGACAAAGGTGTCTCACGGGAGAGGTTTGCCGCAAGAGCATCAGAGCCGCCAGTCGTGATGGTATGGCAAATGCGATTGTACAAGGAGTCCTTGCCAAAGACATCCAAGTCGAAAGCATAGGCATGGTGTGGATTCAGATAGGCTTCTCCCTTCTCATAAGACGAGAAATCTCCCTCCATCGCCTTCACCTCATCTCGACAAACCTGCATGAGGGCTGTCTTATGCTCTATCCTTTCCTTGTTCTTGTCATCGAAATGGCGCACCAGGAAGTAAGCCACCAAAGAAAGAAAAGCAGCACAAAGCCAAAGGTGGGTATCGCCATCGAGGGCGAAATAGCAAACCAAGCAAGTCGCCATCGCCCCGAACAACAACAGTTCACTTGTGATGAAAGCATTGTTCTTACGCTTCAAGGCAGCAACCTCGGCTGCATACTTTTCCACAGAGTGTTGATAACTTTCTTTTAATTGATTTTCCATAAGTTGTTTCTATGCTTGTGATTTCTATGTTTGTGACTTGATTTCCAAATACTTGTTGATGACATCTACAGACAAGTTTTCTGGAGTGGTGAGCAAAGCCAAGACACCATGATTCTTCAAGGTTGACACGACCAATCGCTGTTCGTAAGCAAACTGTTCGGCGATAACATGACGATAATATTCCTCATCGGTATCAGGCCGAGTCGCTATGTATTCTTTCAACTCATTGTCAACGAAGAAGACAACCAAGAGACGATGCCTTCTGTTCAACTGGATGAGATATGGCAACTGGCGTTCCATGCTCACCTTATTGGCGAAGTTGGTATAGAGAACGACCAAAGAGCGCTTGCTCAAATGCTGATTGACATGAGCTGTCAAAGCAGAAAAGTCTGACTCTGCAAACTGTGTCTGTTGACGATAAAGCGTCTCCAAGATTTGTTGCATGTGTCCACGTCGAGCCGAAGGAGGAACGAAATCCTCAAATCGATCACTAAACGTCATGATGCCAGCCTTGTCTTCCTTTCGCATCGCAATATATGACAACACCAAAGAGGCATTGATGGCATAATCGAGATAGGTCATACCCCGGAAGGCTTGCTGCATCACTCGCCCCTTGTCGATGACACACACAACTTGTTGCGACCGTTCATCCTGATAGACATTGGTCATCAAGTGAGAAGTACGGGCGGTAGCTCGCCAGTTGATACGACGGAAATCATCCCCTACCACATAATCCTTGATTTGCTCAAACTCCGTATGATTGCCAATGCGGCGAATGCGCTTGATGCCCAAGTCGGTGAGGCGGTTACTGATGGCAAGCAACTCATAATGCGTCAACATCAAGTAAGAAGGATAAACCTTGACATCACAAGGCGTGCCAAGCGTAAAGCGGCGTTGCAGCAAGCCAAGAGGCGACTGGGCAAAGACACGAACATGTCCGAAGGAATAGGTTCCACGAACAGTAGGACGAAGAGCATATCTCACCTTCTTGCCCTCCCTTCTCAACAGTCTTAACTTGAAGAGCACATCACGACGCTGAAATATCGGCGGAATCTCATCAATGATTTGCAAGCGAACAGAGAAAGGATATTGACTCTCCACACGAATATCCACCTCATTGTCATCTCCATTGGAGAACCTCTCCGACATCATACGCCATGCTTGGATTCCCGTCCGATGATAAAGCAACGCCATATCCAGGAGCAGCAGCAAGCAAAAGGCACCAAGCATCCATCTCCCGACAACAAACATCAGGGGAACAGCATAGCCCAAGCCTATCAATAGGACGAGGGCTATCCACAATGCGAAAAACCTAGGAGTCAGATACACTTTTTTCCTATTTTGGTACTTCGACCTTATCAATCAACTTCATTGCTACCTTGTAAGCAGTATATCCTTCCATCTCAGCCTCAGCAGTAAGTACCAATCGATGCTGGAGGATGGATGGAGTGACCGCCTTGATGTCCTCAGGAGTAACAAAGTCTCGTCCTTGCAAGAGAGCGTATGCCTTGCTTGCCTGCAACATCGCTACCGAAGCACGAGGTGAGGCGCCGAGATAGACGGCACGACTGCTACGAGTCTGCTGGACAATTTGGGTGATATAACGCAACAAGCTCTCGTCGATGACGACATCATTCATATAAGAACGAAGCTGCAACACCTCTTCCTTCGTCAAAACCGGATTAACATCAGAAAGTTTTACCAAGTCGGTACGCTGCTCATGACGTTTCAAGATTTCCAACTCATCATCAGCGGATGGATAACCCATGGTCACCTTCATCAAGAAACGGTCGAGCTGTGCCTCTGGCAAACGATAGGTACCCTCCTGCTCCACTGGGTTTTGGGTGGCGAGGATGGTATAGAGGTCTCCCATCGGATAAGTGACACCATCCATGCTCACCTGTCTTTCTTCCATCACCTCAAACAATGCCGCTTGGGTCTTGGCAGGAGCACGGTTGATTTCATCGACCAAGACAATGTCGGAGAAGATTGGGCCTTGATGGAACTCAAACTCCTGGGTCTTGACATTGAAGATGTTGGTACCCAGCACATCACTCGGCATCAAGTCGGGGGTAAACTGCACGCGACTGAACTGGGCATCGACCAATCGAGCTATCAGTCGAGCTAAGAGTGTCTTTGCTACTCCCGGCACGCCTTCTATCAGCACGTGACCATTTGCCAAAATGCAAGTGAGCACCAAGTCAACAGCCTGTTCTTGTCCCACGATTACCTGGGCTATCTCATGACGAAGTTTTTCTATCTTTTCTGAGAAAAGAGTCAAATCTAATCTTTGTTCTTCCATATTTTTATCGTCTTGTTTCTGAAGTATAAACAATATTTTTTTGCTTTTGAAGCTACAACCATCCGTATGTCATATCATACTTAAACCTTTTCCAATATATGGTTCATAGCTTCTATCATCTCTCTCATCTTCGAAGGTTTGATATCCTCCTCAGAATGGATGATGAGTCGGATTTCTCGTAAGGTCTTTTGTATATAAGCTTCGCCAAGACCTGTTTTCTCAGCAAGAAATCTCACCTCGCCATCATCGGTGTTCACATCCCGGACATCTATACCACACCTCCGCCGTAGTTCTTCGGCGAAGAAGGTGAACTTCTTGCGAACCAACTCCGCATGGGTGCATCGCTGATAATAAAGCGTACCGATGAGACGAACGAACTCCAGCGACTTGTTGAGCGGAGGAGCGATGATAGGAATGACTCGCTGCCTGCGTCGGGCGGTAGTGACCATCAAGAGAACGACACCTAGCATCAACAGATAAAGTGCCCAACGCAAAGGAGGTCGCTTGATAAGTTCACGGAATGGAGAATAGTTGACATCCATCGTGGCATCCGTTTTCATATACGCCTCGGTACGATAAACCGGCACATCTGCCATCATCGACATCAAGCGGAAGATATACTCCGACGTGTTTCCCTCCAACATTCCATAATTAGTAAAAAGAAGAGGTGACGTGACAAAGATGACCTCGCCCTTACCATAAGGGACTGAGGCTGCAACGAGCATCGTATCTGCTTCGAACGCCAAAGAAGAATTGGTTTGCAAAGAATCAAAATCAAGATGTCCACCACTCAAACCATCCCAAACGACATAATCATGGGCAGGATACACTTGTGGTTTACCTTTCCAATTGATTGTATCCTTATACTCAGCCTCATTTCCCGTCGCCCGATTATAGATTCGAAAATAAGAAAAATAATATGCTGGTATGAACTGCAACCTAAACGTATGTTCTAACTCATTATAATAAATGGTATCCTTTGATTGATCATCCGACTCTCTTGTCACAACCATCACCTTTCCCCCACGTCTGGCGATATTGCACAAGTGCTTGACATCAAGCTTCTTCAGATTTTGTTCATCAACAACCATCAGTACGCCGATTTTCTCAGATGGATGTTCATGATCCAACTGGCGGAATGTCTTAGATGTAACTTGGTAACCTTTCGGCATTGACTCCGTCAAGACGCTATCAAACACATAACATCCGAATGGCTGTCGATCGGCATGGTAGTAAGTGGCATTCCATTCAAACTTCTTGGGCAGACGCATTTGCAACAAGAACAGCAGAACAAAGAGGACAACCATCGCAAGGATAAACTTATAACTACTCTTCATAGCTACCTCCTTTCTCTCCTTGCAGAATCGCACGTCTGACAGCCTCTTGGCAAACACGCATCTCCGCAATCATCTTTTCCGTTGCCTCAAATCCTCCATATCTCACCTTGACAAAGATAAGAGTTATCTTTTGGAAATCCGCATTGCGCCATTCGTTCGTATATTGTGTAGGAGTCTTGAAAGACTGCCACTCTATCAGGTGGTTATCACTCAACCACTTCAAGGTTTGCAGATACATCAGTCGCAACGCCTCCCGATAGTCGTGGCTGTCGATAGCCTTCTCTATCTCCGATGGGAAATCAATGCCATAGATGGTGTCTTCCGTCACATCATAATCCAAGGAATCAGCTTTCTTGCCAGAACGCATAAACACCGAAGGGCGTACCACAAAGACAATCCAAAGAATTGCCAAGATGACAATGATACCCAAGACCGTCCACATCCACTCTCGATTTTGAGCAAAGACATTCCTGAATATCTCATCCGTGAAGTCGCTCAACCTATCCTGCAACCATTCCCCAAAAGTATCTTGATGAGGCACCAACTCCCTACCGTAATCATAAGCACCATCCTGCCGCCAAACAGAAAGCTTGGCGGAATCAATGACTAATGTATCGGAAGGAAACGTAAACATCTTGTCTGATAATTACACTAATGGTTCTGATTGCTTGAAGAGGTCATCGTCATCTGGGTTGCTGTCAGCCATCCCCTCGAAATCGTCAATGCCTTTTGCCACCGACATATCATCAAGTTTTTCTGCCGCATGGCTATACAGATAACTGATGCTCACGAGGAAGATAGTAGAAAGGGTAAACTGCCCAATCCACATGATGACACCGAAGACGTACTGCAATAAGTCCACGATGATGTTTATGATGTTTGGATTATATGGATCGCTATAACCAAACACTGCCTTGATGAGGAACACCACATACCAAGGAATCGCAAAGACAAAAGACAAGGCATTGCTGATGAAAGTCAGCACAAAGCCCAAGGCAAAGATGCCTACCCAAGTTTTCCAGCCCAAGCGAAGTCCACGAGCGTAGGCTTTCCATACTGAAATGTCCTCATATATATAGGTAGGAAGCACCATCAAGAGCGGGATGCACAATGCCAAGACCACAATGAATGCCACTATGTAAAAAGTTACATCGACCATGGCACAACCCACAAGAATCGCTATCACTGCAAAAGCTACGGGTATGCCTGCCAATCCACACTTGAAGATGCGTCCGGCATTTCGCTTGGCGTATGGTTTGAGGTCTGCAAAGGTGACGTCCTCCAAACCATCGGCTCGTTCATTGTACAACTGCATACAAGCGAACACGACGGAGCCGACCCACAGACCGACTAGCACACAAACTACCGACAAGAAGATATAGTTGCCGAACAATTGAAGTCCAGTATTGACAGGTCCGTCCCCCACAGCATTCATCGTGCCAGACAACAGGTTGTCAACCGACAATGCCGCCAACAAACTAAGAGGCAGCACGCCATACAAGATATATCTGAGCATATATCTCCAGTTCTGCTTCAGAAATGAGAAGACCACATTAAACTTCTCGCCGAAGCTTCTTTCTGCATAAAAAGGTATTTTATTGTTCATCATTATTATTATAAGTTTTAAACTTTCTAGTATGATTGATTCATTATCATTTATTATTTATCATTTGCCATTTGCTGCCGATGCCTGATTCTTGGCAAAACGATAAAATAGCCAATCACAAACGCCAGCGACAACAAGATAATCAAGAGTCGGACGGCATTCAGTATTTCGGTATGTCGAGTGACAAATCCCTCGATGAAACCAGCCATTATAAAAATAGGTATCGTGCCGACAATGATTTTCATTCCCCTCTTAGCTCCTCTTCGGAACGAAACCATCCGAGCGTAGGTGCCGGGGAACAGCCAGCCATTGCCTATCGCCAATCCAGCTGCTCCTGCAACGATGAGAGCCGAAATCTCTAGCGTGCCATGCAAGAAAACTGCCAAGAAGGACTCATACAGTAAACCATGCTGGGCAAAGAAGGTCTCAAAGCATCCCAGCATCACACTGTTCTCGAATATCATAAGACCTGTGGCTATGCTGGTGAATATGCCCGATACGAATTCCATGAACGACACTCGGATGTTATTCAAGGTAATACCCAAGAACATCTCCATCTCCTGACCGCCATCATATACCGACATTGGCTTTCCCTTGGCGATATTGTCGAGCGTCATATCCACATAGTAATCTCCCAAGATGATACGACAGAAACTTTCGTCGAGACATTGCGACAAAATGCCGATGAAGACACTGACCAAGAAAATGATGAAAGATACCAACAGCAACTTGCGCTCTTCATACATCACAAGCGGTACCTCGCGAGTCCAATAGGTGATGAGACGTGACCATTTCTCTCGCTTGTTGCGATAAATAGAATTGTGGAGAGCCGAACAGAGTTTGTTGAGGTAAATCGTAATGCGTGACTGAGGATAGTGAGTTTGCGCAAAAGCCAGGTCGGATGTCAGGTCGGTATATACCTCCGCTAAGCGATCTGGTGACTGAGAGGCTGCATCGCTAATGACGATTTCAGCTTTCTGCCACTTATCGATATTGCTTCGTATGAAGTTAAACTCTTTCACCTTTACTCTGTCTTAACAGTTAGTATGATTCGATTTATTCGATGCAAAAATAAGGATTTATTCTTGCATCAGCAAATTATTGGTACGATTATTCACATATTTCATTAAAAAAGATGCTTTTTCTTTGAATATTTGCCATTTTTTAGTTAAGTTTGCAGACAAAAGTTCAAATAACTAAGGAAATAGATGAAATCATGACTCATACCGACATCATAACCAATCAATTTGTAAGAATCGCCCAGACCCCAGCGAGCATCGCTGAGCGAATCTTGGCACGCATCATAGACGGCATTTGGATATTTGTCATCTGCATATCCGTCTTTTATGCGTGCGCCAATTTCTTAGAATACGATGGCGCATGGTGGTTGATGTGGATATTCGGCATAGGCATTTGGCTGTGGGATTTTCTCTGGGAAACATTCAACGATGGCAAGACACCGGGGAAAATGATCATGAAAATCAGGGTCGTCAATAAAGATGGTTCTCGTCCCAACCTAGGCTCCTTCTTTATGAGATGGCTCTTGGGCAACATCGACATCGGGTGCAGTTGCGTGGGTATTCTTTTTATCTTACTCACGAAAGACTCGCAACGATTGGGCGACTTGGCAGCAGGAACTATCGTCATCAAGGAGGTGAACATCGAAGACATCCACGTATCGCTCGATGAGTTTTATTATGCCAAGAAAGATTATCATCCAACGTATGAAGAAGCCAAGAATCTTTCACAAGCGCAAGTCGAGGTTATCGAGAAAACCGTTTATTCTGGCAATGACAAGCACGAGGAGCAAGTGGATGCCTTGGCTCGAAAGGTTGCAAAATTCCTAGATATTGAAGAACGTCTGAAGGCTAGCCTACAAAAAGGAAATAGCAAGGAAAAATTCCTTGCTACTATCCTTCATGATTATAATTATTACTTGATGGAACTCATTTAACACCCATTTGAAGGAGCTAACACAACACCGCTCCCTCCTGCTTCTTACCATCCATCAGAATCCTCAGCGGATGCTCGAAGCGAACATGGCGAACATATTTCGTCTCCTCGACAGCAGGCATCGCATCCAACATCTCCTTATTGACAAATCCTCCATTCTCCACATTGGTATCTACCGTGAAGTAACCCACACCAAAGGAAGTGAGGTTTTGGAAAAAATGAGTGCCTTGGCTTGGATCGATGTTGTAATTCTTCAACGCCACCTCAACGATGACACGAGCGGCACTGATATGCGGCCACTTCACTGGCACGCCGAGGTAATGGTCGCTGGAGCCCCAACGGCCAGGACCTATCAAGACGTAATTCTTGCCTTCGGCGAGGAACTGGCGATTGATGCGTTCGATGTCGTCAACCACATAGTAATTGTTCATCGCCGAGAAATGATCGTCGTACTTCACATACACCACGTCGGTGACATCCTCGCTGATGCCATGTCCCAACGAGTTGTGGGAGCGCAACAGGCAGTCGGCATCCGGTATCGCCTTCACATCTTCATCCAACATCTCCTTGGCATCCACGATAGGTCGAATCTGTAAGAGATAGAAATCACAAGTCTTGTCGGCATTGACATTGCAAGCGAACTCGATTTCCACAGGGCGGCGCATCGCCTCCGAACCATATTTCATCGACATCTGCAATATCTCCGGCAATGGAATCACCTCATGCTGAAGTACACCTGCGAAGGTGATGACCTTACGTCCCGTCTCATAGACGCCATCATTGAGAACCTGGTCGTATGGGTCGAAAGTAGAGGCGATATAGTTGAGCGACTGGTCTTCCACGGCCTCCTTCACCTTCAGTTTGAGAATATTGAAGCCATCATCCACCTTGAAGTCCTCCCCCACATGCTTCATGTCCAGAGCATAGAACTGAGTCTGGGTTTCGCTCAAAGCCTTCTCCAACTCGGAGGTTTGCAAGACCTGTGTAGGATGGTAAGGGCAAACTCTCAAGGTTTGACCGCCATCCACGATATACTTGCCCAGTCCGAGCGCCAAGCTGGCGATACCCTCCTCCGCCGTCTCATCCCCTATAGGATAATAGTTGAGGGAGCGAAGCACGCCACTCATGTTCGGATAGAATCTGTCACCATGATCCTTTCCTACCACCTGCTGCAAGATGACCGCCATCTTCTCCTGGTCGATGACATTGCTGGTAGCAGCCATATACGCCTTGGAATCACGATAGAACACCGAGGCATACACACCCTTGATGGCACAAGCCAACATCTGGAGCATCTGATACTTGTCCTCCAGATAAGGTATCATATAGGTGGAATAGATGCCGGCGAAAGGCTGATAATGAGCATCCTCCAATAGCGAGCTGGAACGCACGGCGATAGGACTCTTCGTCGCCTCAAAGAAAGTGAAGAAGTCGGCTATCAACGAATCGGGCAACTGCGCCCGCAAGAAGTGCTTCAAGATTTCATCATCGCTGGCATCGCTCAGGGCTATCGGATAAAGATTGTTGGTCATCATAAACTCATCGAAGATGTCGGTACACAGCACGACGGTCTTCGGAATCTGCACCGTGGCATTGTCATACTGATTGAACTCCGGATGACGCTTGATGACATTGTCGAGGAAAGCCAAGCCTCTGCCCTTTCCACCCAAGGAGCCTTCGCCGATACGGGCAAAGTGGGCATACTTGTCAAACTTCATTCGGTCGAAGACTGCCACGATACCCAAGTTCTTCATGTGACGATACTGCACGATGGCATCGAAGATAATCTGGCGATGGGCATCCACATCCTGCAACTTCTGCCAAGTGACATGCTTCAAGAATGCCGAGACTGGGAAGATGGCACGGGCGCAAAGCCAACGGCTCATGTGGTTGCGACTGATATGGTAGAGCATCGAATCGTTGGGAATCGCGAAGATATGATCTTGCAACTCCTTCAAACTGCGGATGCGCATGATTTCCTGGTGCGTCTTTGGGTCACGGAAGATGAAGTCGCCGAATCCCATGTGCTCCTCCATCAACTGGCGGAGATCGACACTCATCTTCTTGGAGTTCTTATCGACAAATCGAAAACCTTCCGCCTCTGCCTTGGCTCTGTTCTCGCTCTCGGAACTTTCGAGAATCAATGGTACAAATGGGTCATGACGGCGGATATAACGGAAAAGGCGCAAACCTGCATCTGGACATTTCTCACGTCCAAACGTATCGGTCTTTCCCTTTAATCCTGCTTTGTCATTCTCCAGGACTGTTTCCTGCAAAGCCTCACGCAACTCTTGAGCCAAATCATCATTCAAGCCCTCACTTTCTGCATTTCCAAAACGATTACAAAAAGCTTTGGCTGCATTCTGCAAAGGGAAACGGGCATCGCTGATGACGCCCAGGGTATTGTCAGAATACTTACGATAGAGTTTCAAGGCCTCCTCGTATGTTCGAGCCAAAACCACCTTTGGACGACCTCGCATTCGCATCGTGGCGGCATGGCGATTCAAGGCTTCCTTGGAGAAGTTCTTGCTCTGTTCGAGGATGTAATTATAAAGGTTCGGCAATATCGAACTATAGAATCGGATGGAGTCTTCCACCAAGAGTATCATCTGCACACCTGCCTCCTGGATGTCATGCTCCAAATTCATCTTGTCCTCTATCAACTTGATGATGGAGAGGATGAGATTGGTGTTGCCCAACCAGCAGAACACGTAATCGAAGATACTCAAGTCCTCATTTTCCATTCGCTTGGTGATGCCATGGGAAAATGGGGTCAGCACCACGCAATGAATATCAGGGAACTTGGACTTCACATCACGAGCCACATCAAAGGCATCATTGTCGGCATTGCCCGGCATACAGATGACCAAGTCGATATTCGTGGAACGCAACACCTCGGCTGCCTCCTCGGTAGTAGAAACCTGGGTAAAGGTAGGCGGATAACGAAGTCCCAGCTCGACATATTCATTATAGATTTTCTCCTCAATACGCCCATCGTCCTCCAACATAAAGGCATCATAAGGATTAGCAACTATCAGGACATTATAAATGCGACGCATCATCAAATTGACAAATGATACGTCTTTCAAGTAAAACTGATTCCACTCCTGTGGTATGTTTTTCTCCATAATTGTAGTTTTTAGTGATGCAAAGATACTGATTTTCTGATAATTACTTGCATTTTTCAACAAAAATTATTATTTTTGCAGCCATATCTTTCATAGATGTTGCCTCTTTTGCCTCATGGCAAAAGAGATAAGTAATATAAATGAATCTATTTATGGACAATTCCTATACAAAAAGGCCTTGGAAGATGATGAAGAATTCTTATGTCTCCAAACTTATCACTTGCGCTATGTCTATCATGTCGGCATTGTGCGTATTGCCTTGTTCTGCCCAAAAGAAGCAACATGGCAAGGCTTCCTTCTATTCCAAGAGATCAACTGGAGCTAGAACTGCAAGTGGACAAAGACTGCACCATGATAGTTTGACGTGCGCCCATCGTTATTATCCATTCGGCACTAGATTGAAGGTAACCAACTTGAGCAACAACAAGAGCGTCATCGTAAAGGTCATCGACAGAGGTCCTTTCGGAAGAGGCAGAATCATCGACCTTTCGTGGGCTGCCGCAAAAGCTATCGGCATG
>ULTT01016536.1_pt1 | contig 15273 bp, 10 predicted proteins | sample 1957831 | NCBI WGS metagenome assembly ULTT01 (sample SAMEA4835740, study PRJEB28245) | human gut metagenome | biome: gut microbiome; material: fecal sample | place: Denmark | collected 2008 | reverse complement strand
CACAAATCCACATCGTCCACCACACAAAATGTGGCTTCACACGCATGACACCGTTTCAGCAAGTGTGCCGATACTTCCATAGCCTCTTTCGATGACAAAGATGCCACACATAGCTCTATCCATTTTCCTCCCGCTGTCAACACCGCTTCAGCCTGTTTTATACACGCCTCAGCCGTCGATGCTTGTATTATAAATTGTACTGGAACCATTCTTATTTTATTATTAAAAATCGCGAGCAAAAGTACAAACTAAATGAAAGCCCGCAAAAAAAAAGAAAGAAATATTTGTTACTTACGACAGGAAACAATAACTTTGCCCATACGTAAAAACATCATTTGATTATGAATCATTATATACTACGCATATTAGCCCTTACACTAACTATGTTAGCTTTGCCCACCTTAGCTAAAGCTAACCCTATCACGCTACCCTCAGACGAAGCGCCTCAAGTCGAAGCAACAACAATAAGCACAATCAACGAAGCGAGCAACTTCACACTCTCTATTCAGAAAGGGGGCATACAAGTACACGCCACAGCATGTCAAGGACAGACATTGAAAGTATACGACATCGTTGGGAAGCTCAAATGTGAAGTTGCTATCGATAGCAACGACAAGACAATTCGTGTCAACCTCAGCAAAGGCATATACCTTATCAACATTGGGCAAATTACAAGACGTGTCAACATCGCAGGTTAACCCACCTTGCACGTACATCACCACAAATAAGCGCAACACACATGTACAACATCAATTTGTTGCAGAATCCACAGACACGTATGCAAGCCTTTGCCGAAATGGTAAACGACTTAACACCGAAACTTTACACGCACATTCGTCGCCTCGTACAATACCATGACGATGCCGATGACGTGCTTCAGAACACCTTCATGAAAGCTTGGCAGGCACTCGATACTTTTCGCGGTGACTGCCAAATTTTTACATGGCTATACCGCATTGCCAGCAATGAGAGCCTAAGTCTTCTACAGAAGCAAAGCATTACAGAGAGTATCAACGCGAACACCAACGAACAGGTGCGCGCACTCGAGACCGACCCCTACTTTGACGGAGATGAAACCGAACTACTTCTACAACAAGCCATTGCCTCCCTCCCCGACAAGCAGCGCATCGTGTTCAATCTAAAATACTTTGAAGAAAAACCTTACACAGAAATAAGCCAACTCCTCCACACAAGCGAAGGAGCACTAAAAGCCTCCTACCACATCGCTGTAAAGAAAATAGAACTTTTTTTTGCCGAACACGATTAAACGAACCCACACCTTTCGCGTCTAACCTTAAACAAACCGAGATTTCTTATTAAAGGAAACATGAAACATATTGACTTTTCACACCCCGCCCCACAACATAACCCCTTCACGATCCCCCAAGGTTACTTCGAGGAGTTTACCGAGCGCATGATGCGCAGTATTCAACAGAGAGATACCTTTATTAAACACGAGATGCCCATCATTCGGTGGATACCATGGTTAGGAGTTGCATGTTGTGCCGCACTCATGTTCATCTTCGCTTACGCCCATGAACAGCACCCCCAGCACCAAGGAACTAACGCGTACGTAGCAAGTTCTACCACAACTAATACTTCGAACAATACCGAAGCAGCATTCGACTATTATTACAACACCGATACAAAATATTGGGCTTATGAAAGCGACTACTAAACTCCTACTCTTCACCTTACTACTTGGCTTCATCATCAACCTCCCCTTACGAGCCAACGACATCCGTCAAGCCAAAGTACAAGACGATAAAAATTGTGTAACCAATCACAACAACGAACGAAAGCCACGCGCCCCCTTCAGTCTGCAAGACTTCAAGGTCCACCTCATGGCCTACATAAGCAAAAGCGCAAGCCTCACACCCGAAGAGAGCAAAAACTTTTTCCCTCTCTTTTTCGAAATGCGCGAAAAGTGTCGTAGTATAGAACACCAAAAAGTACGTACACTTAGGAATGCCACCCAACCAAACATGTCCGAACGAGACTGTCAGCGCGCACTCGCCCTAATAGCAGAACTCAACACGAAGGCCACGCGCATAGAAAAGCAATATATGGAACGCTTACGCAAAATCATTGGAGCCAAAAAGCTAATCAAAGCCATCAATGCCGACCACGACTTTGGACGTAACTTTTTCAAACGCATGACAAAAGCGAGGTAAGCCCCCACGAGTCAATGTGCAAATGTGTAAATGTGCGAATGTCGCCTTTGTACGCTCAGTTATAAAAGTTTCATTCAACCATTTACACACTTGCACATTCTCACATTCACACATTATTTACCCCTCTCCCAATGGAAAATCAGCAAAAAGAATTAGCTCGTAAGATCATCGAAACGACCGATACCAACCTCTTTCTTACAGGCCGCGCAGGCACGGGTAAAACCACCTTTCTACGGCAATTACGCGACGAGTCACCCAAGCGCATGGTAGTACTCGCCCCAACAGGCATTGCTGCTATCAACGCACAAGGTAGTACCATCCACTCCTTCTTCCAGCTATCCTTCGGTCCCTACGTGCCAGGAGTGAAAGTGCAAAAGCAGCGAAACTATAGGATGAATAAGGATAAGATAAAGCTTATCCAAAGCCTCGACCTACTCGTCATTGACGAAATAAGTATGGTACGTGCCGACCTACTCGATGCCGTCGACGATGCCCTACGACGCTACCGTCACAACACCTGCCCCTTTGGTGGCGTACAACTCTTACTCATTGGCGACCTGCAACAGCTCACTCCCGTCGTAAAGGAAGAAGAGTGGACCCTACTTAGCGCCTACTACGATACGCCCTACTTCTTCAGTAGTCAAGCACTCAGACAGACTGACTACGTCACCGTCGAACTCGAAAAGATATATCGACAAAGCGACACCCACTTCCTCACACTACTCAACAACGTGCGCGAAGCCAAAGCCACCGACCAAACGCTCAGCGAACTCAACAAACGCTACCTCCCCAACTTCACCCCCCGCAAGGAAGAAGGTTACATACGCCTTGTCACCCATAACTGGCAAGCCCAACAAGTCAACTCACACGAACTCGAGCAACTCCCTTCGCAAACCTTCACCTACGAAGCCAAGATAGCAGGCCGCTTCTCCGACCAAGCCTACCCCACCGACCCCATCCTCACACTCAAGCAGGGCGCACAAGTCATGTTCGTCAAAAACGACACCAACAAAAACTACTTTAACGGCATGATAGGCGAAGTAGTCGAAATCAACGACCATGGCTTTAGCGTACGCCCCAATACCGCCCCCGATAAGATCATCTACGTCCAGCCCGAAGAGTGGCAAAACACACGCTACGCGCTCGACCCACAGACTAAGGAGATCAAAGAAGAAGTAGAAGGCACCTTCACCCAATACCCCATAAAGTTAGCCTGGGCCATCACCATTCACAAAAGCCAAGGCCTCACCTTTGAGCGTGTAATGATCGACGCTTCAGGCGCCTTTGCCCACGGCCAAACCTACGTAGCGCTAAGCCGTTGCAAGACACTCGAAGGCATCATCCTCACCACCCCCATTCCCCCCAGCGCCATCATCACCGACGAGGCCCTCAACGCCTTCACCGCCGAGATGCAACGCCGCACCGTCAGCCCCGAGAGGCTAACCACCCTTCGCAAAGCCTACAGTGCCAACCTACTCACGCAGCTCTTCACCTTCGACAAGGAGCGCATACTCCTCTCAAGCTACACCCGCCTACTGCAAGAACATCTCACTAGCCTCTATGCACAGACAGCACGCAGCTTCGAAGCAGCGCTCCGAAAGTTCGACCTCAGCGTCATGAACGTTTCAAGCCGATTCCACCAGCAGTATGCCTCCCTACTCGCCGCCAACGACGGACAGCTGACCGATGCTCACCTACAAGACCGCATACAACGAGGCGCTAACTACTTCATTGACTGCCTCTACGAAGTGCGCGACCTTCTACAAGCCATCCACCTCGACATCGACAACGCCCAACTCAGCAAGCGCGAGAATGCTGCCCGAACCGACGCCATCGCCCAATTCAAGCTCCACATCAAGCTACTTGAGGCCACGAGCGAAGCCGGATTTAGCGTAAGCCAATTCCTCCAAACCAAAGCGCGCCTCCTACTCGAAGCAAACGAAAGCACAGTCCCCAAGGGCAAAGCGCGCACGAGCCGTTCGCCACACGCAGAGCAACACAAGTTCACCGTGCCCGACGAAGTCACCAACCCCACCCTCTACTATCGACTCAAAGAGTGGCGCCTCAAGCGCGCCTCCGAGCTACACCTACCGCCCTACACCGTGCTCAACACCAAGGCCATGATGACGCTCGCCAACTTCGCCCCGACTCACCCCGACCAACTCAAGAGGATACCCTACTTCGGAGCGCGCAGTATCGAGAAGTACGGCCCCGACCTCTTGCAACTCATTGCCCAATACCTCGACGACAAGCGCCAAGGCCGCGTAGAAGAAGCGAGCGTTGAACCCGTCAAACCAATCATATACCCTGGCGAGACCACCTTCGATGCCACCTTACGCCTCTTCAAGGAAGATCGCATGACCATCGACCAAATAGCCCGTCTGCGCGAACTCACCCCTTCTACCATACTCACCCACCTCAGCCGCTTCATCCCTACTGGCCAAGTCAGTCTCACCGACCTCGTCACCCCCGAAGCCTACGACCGCATCAAGGCCTACTTTAGTCAACACGACAACCTACTGACCTGCCCCCTCTCAGAAGCCAGAGCCGCCATAGGCGATGACCTTAGCTATGGCGAAATCCGCCTCGTCATGGACCATCTGGGCGTAAAAAATGCATAAAAATATACCATTATATCCAAGAAGGCAACACTTTTGTGCTGCCTTCTTTTGGCGCAAAGCAAAATAAACACTATTTTTGCACCCAAAAGGATGGTAAATATGAATAATGGCCAACACGCCATTATCTACTTTTCCGCTACCACCCCTTCCCATTTTGGGCCAGACTGGATTTGACAGCAAGCCGAAATGGTAAGTAAGCATGCAGTGCGCCTTGGAGGTGGGCACTTTAATCTCGGCCTTCAAACAATTTAACTGGCGAAAACAACTTTGCTCTCGCTGCTTAATCGAAGAATAGTAGATTAGCTTTATTCCGTCACAAGGTGGCGGAACGAGACATCACCCCAAGAGCTCTTGCTCCGAAACGTCTTGATAGTGGTGGTGCAGATAAGTCGGAGCTAGTCATAGTGGGCCTTACAACTATGATGAATCTTACTCTTAAGGCTAAGGTGCGAATCGGTGGCACAGGTCTTCTTCGCGCTCGAAAACATTAGTCTGTGATAAGCATGTAGAAAGCTTGCGGTTTCCTTGTTTGGACGAGGGTTCGACCCCCTCCTGGTCCACAAATAGTATTGATTATCAGCGATTTACAAAAAAATGCGTTCCAAATTGCGTGCAATTTGGAACGCATTTTTTATATACGTACACTCGCTACCTGTTAACCATTCGCATCGCTGACTTCTCAGCCGTATCGGCTATGTCGATGTAGGGCTTCATACTTTTATTGGTGTCCGATAAAAATTCGAGACTTTCTAAAAAAATTATTGGTGTCCGATAATATCCTTATTGCTATTATCAATATCTTGTGTACTATCAATCAGAGCAAAACGTCTACCAGCAGTACACTACCATCACGCTTCTTCCCTTGCCCTAGAAAAAAAGACAACATGCCCCAGACAACACAAAAGCCGCACACATGCCACTAGTCAATAAAGACGAAGCATGTAAGCGGCTTGTTACGATGATAAATGTTGACACCACGCGCGTTGAAAATGGCAGGGGCAAGATTGCACGAGGCACACTGAGCATTCTGAACAACCAGAGCCTAGAACGCCCCATAAATTATACAGATGCTAACTTACTCGTTTCATCAAGTTCTTTTCTCTCAAAAGAAAAAGACTATCAACAAAATCAGTTTACTGAGTTTGGAATCGTTTGCTTGCACGAAGTATATGACGTGCTGCCGACATTAACTCTTGAGTCTCTTGTAAGGTAGAAAGATAGAGCAAAGCGACCTTAATGTTAGAGTCTTCACGCTGAATACGATCTTGTTGTGCGTGGCGTATTTGCGAGATGCGACTCTTAATGGCATTACCTTGAACTAGAAGTTCGTCAGAACCCTCAAAGTTGCCCGTTGAAATCATACGTTGCTCACTTTCTAAGAACTTATCTACGTCATTGCAAACGGGGATAAACTCGTCCACATAATCTTGTGGTAAAGGATTGAAGTTGTTGTCAACATGCTCCACACATGGTTCGAGCATACGCTTCAAGCCATATATAATTTGCGTCGAGTTATTACAGCCCAAGTGGAACCAAGTGTTCTTTTCTACTGCAACGAGATAGTCAATCTTACGCATACCAAGAATTTCCTTACGACGATAACGCTTCCATACACTCTTCTCATTTTCGATATCATGTGACGCCGTACGGAGTGCGCGAATGTTCTCATGCATTAACCCTTGCGTAATGTTGCGGAATGTAGTGCGCGTAAAGGTAAGCATATCCGTTTGCGTACGACGTACATGCTCTAAGAGCAACTGCCACGTTTCGGCCTTATCATGACTGCGTACCAACTGACGGAAAAGCAAATCAACATTGTCCTGTTCACGCTTTTGCTTAAACTTGCGGTTGTTGTTGATTATTACTAATGCAACTACACACATAACCAATATCATGGCGAAGAAACCGCCCCAATGATTAATAGTTGCAATGAGGAAACTTACAATAAAGGCTGCACCGGCTGTAATAAACCAGCCACCGATTACGGTTATAACACCCGTTATACGATAAACTGCAGTCTCGCGTCCCCATGCACGGTCTGCCAACGAAGAACCCATAGCTACCATAAAGGCTACATAGGTGGTAGACAATGGAAGTTGTAAAGACGTGCCGACTACGATTAAGAAACCTGCCATAACCAAATTAACAGCAGCACGCACTTGGTCAAAAGCTGCGCCCTCGGCCATAACAACGCCCTCTTGGTCAAAACGTGTATTCACCCAATTTGATACACACTTGGGGACGTGCTTTGACATGGCATTGGTCGTATTTAACACAGCACGAACGGTGCGACGTGCTAAACGCGATGAAGAGAATACTTCTTCTCCCTCATCTTGTCGCGAAAGGTTGACCGTTGTCTCAACCACCTTGTGTGCCTTCTTAGAAGTACAAATAGCCACAGTCATGACTACACCTGCTGCTATAAGGAACAAGTGCTTGAACGGCAACTGGCTTTCGCCTGCTAACACTGTCATCATATAATCATTCGCATTTTGACCAGCCCCATTTGCAGAATAATCAAGGAATGACTCAAGGCCAGCTAAAGGCGTACCTATAAAGTTGACTAAGTCATTACCTGCAAAGGCCATAGCCAACGCAAAGGTGCCAAACAGTACAACGATGCGGAAAATGTTTACTTTCAGTAAATGTAACACTTCCATTATCACCGTAAACGAGCCAAAGCAAACTAACAAAATATTCAAGCGATTTTGGTCAATCCACTCAGGCGTCCAACCTATGGAAGTAAGCAGAGGGCTTGTGCGCAGGCCACTTACCAACAAGAAATAAAATATAGAAGTGATACTCAAACCGCCAAAGATAGCTATACTATAACGAAGGTGCTTCTTGTATTGAAATGTAAAGATTAAACGTGCAATCCACATTACAATTAGACCAAACACAAAAGCTATGGCGACAGAAAGGAATATACCGATTATAACGCTCAAAGCCTTATCGGTATTAATGAGTTGAGCGTAAGTTAAGCCGTGGCTTAATATTTTAGAAAAGGCGAGTGCTGTACTACCACCTAACAAGCCAAACACCATTGATACGGTGGTTGACGTAGGCATGCCTAACGTATTAAAGATGTCAAGCAATATTACATCGGTAGCAGCTACGCCTAAAAAGATGCACATCACATCGTCTAACGAATAATAATGCGGATTGAGCACACCATGGCGCGCTATATCCATCATTCCGCTTGATGTACTTGCACCAACAAAGATACCGATTGCAGCTACTACAAGAATGGTGCGAAACTTTGCAGCCTTGGCTCCCACAGCGGGGCTAAGAAAGTTTACTGCATCATTGGCCACACCGACCGACAAGTCGAACGTGGCTAATACAAAAAGGAATATTAGTATTCCAAGATAAAAGAAATCCATATAACGTGGGTTCAAATGTTATGCTGCAAAATTAGTATATGCGAAGTTAATTGCAAAGGCTTTTGTTAAATTTCTGTTACATTCGTATAAAGTTTTTGTGACGCTATAGCGATTTGCGTAAGTTGATTTGTTCTTAACAACAAATACAAACAACGACTTATTGCGCCTACGCAATCCTTAAGAATTGCGATTATTCCCAGCACTCACGATTGATTTATTTTACCCACACTATTCGTTACAGAGCCAACATTTCTTTCTCCGTCCTATTTCGCAGACATTCTGATACCCATCCAAAACTTACTTCTAAAAAAAACGCTCAACAAATAACTTGCTTCGTTATTTGTTGAGCGTTCAAGAACTTATACTTAACTATTTACTTTAAGAACCAAAAGCTACTGCTATCCAATAAGTAAGCAAAGAAGCCACATAGGCAAATAGTGTAGTATATCCTGCAGTAAAGAGCGCCCACTTCCAACCCCCGCTTTCATTCTTAATAGCAGTAATGGTTGCTATACAGGGGAAGTAGAACAGGATAAAAACTAAGTAGGCCAAAGCTGAAGCAGTAGTCATATTCGATCGCAATGCCTGCGATAAGTGTGTATCGCTTGCAGCACTATCTGTATCAACGTCCTCATTGGCATACATAACAGCTAATGTACTAACAACAAGCTCTTTTGCACCGACACCCGAAAGGATACCTACACTCATTTTCCAATCAAAATGCATAGGCGACATCACGGGGGCTATAAATTGGCCCAAAGACTGTAAGTAAGAATCTTCAGGTTCATCTACTGATGCACTCTGCTCCACAGCAACTTGTTCCGTTTGTGCAGCGTCTGCTACACTCGAATGGGGAAAATAATTTAATGCCCATATAATCAATGAGAATACGAGAATAATTCCTCCCATCTTTTGCAGATACTGACGACCTTTTTCCCAAGTATGCATAAGCACCGACTTAGCCGTTGGCATGCGATAAGGAGGCAACTCCATAACAAAGGGTAAATCCTCGCCTTTCATCAAGAAGCGACTAAACACACGCGCCATAAGTATAGCTGCTAAGATGCCTAACGCATATAATCCTAACATCACCGCTGCGCCATTCTGTGGAAAGAATGCACTCACCAATACTACGTAAATAGGTATTCGAGCAGAACACGACATAAACGGTGTAATCAGCATGGTAATCAATCTACTTTTGGGATTTTCGATTGTTCGTGTTGCCATAATAGCAGGCACATTGCAACCAAAGCCCATCACCATGGGAATAAACGACTTACCATGCAATCCCATGTGGTGCATCAACTTATCCATTATGAATGCGGCACGAGCCATATAGCCCGAATCCTCTAATAATGAAATAAATAAGTAGAGGATCATGATATTGGGCAAGAATACTATCACTGCGCCCACACCACTTATAGCTCCGTCAATAATCATATCCTTCAGCATTCCGTCAGGCATTACATATTGCACAAAGGCTGAAAGTTGACTAACCAACCAATCTATCCAATCCATAGGGTAAGCACCCACTTGGAAGGTGATGAAGAAGATTAAGAAAAGTACGACAAAGAACAATGGGAAGCCCCAATAGCGATTGGTAACAAAGGCATCTATTTTCTCCGTCACGGTACGTCCCTGTCGAGCCACATGGGGTTCGTACGTTTCTTTAAGCGCTCCTTGTATAAAGCCATATTTTGCATCTGTGATGGCATTATCAGGAGTATCGTGTAAGACCTCCTTCAACCGATTATTCTCCTCATATCGTGCAGCTACGAGTTCATCATGTTGGGGCAAAGACTCTACCAAACGCTGCGCCTCTGTATCTCCCTCCAAAAACTTAATAGCAAGATAACGAGTTGAATACTTTGAGCGCAGAGCTTGATTTTTCTGAAAGATGTACTTCAGTCTGTCAATACTCTGTTCTAATTCCTTACCATGATTAACGTGAATGTGACGTTCAAGCGAAGTGTCGTGTTGGTTTTCATACACAGCGATTACCGTTTCAAACAAATCGCGAATGCCTTGTCCCGTACGCGAAATCGTTGGAACCATTGGTACGCCTAACAAATGTCCTAACTGATGATAATCCAATCGGTCGCCATTACGTTGCAAATCGTCATACATATTCAATGCCACCACCATACGTTGATGCATATCAATCAACTGAGTTGTAAGGTAGAGGTTACGCTCCAAGTTGGAACTATCTATTACGTTGATGACGATATCAGGCGTTTCGTCTATCAAGTGGCGGCGCACGTACAACTCTTCTGGAGAGTAAGCCGAAAGTGAATAAGTGCCAGGGAGGTCGACGATACGAAAATGATACACCCTATCTTCATACCCCTCGACAGCACTATTCAAGCAATCGCTTCCGATTGTGCAACTTGTACACGTTGCGCTACAGCCTTCGCCCGACTTCTGGTGATAGATTTCGACCTCGCCCTGGTCGTTTCGTCGAACTTTCACCTTCATATCAAGAAAGCCCTCTTTCGCATCGACCGTCACGCCACTATAATTGCCCACGTGTTCATGTCCACCCGAGGCAACATTAAACAGCGAAGTCTTTCCACAATTTGGATTCCCCACAAGGGCTACATTAATCACACGCCGCTTATCTGCAGCCATGCGCTCCATACGAGCCTCCAATTGCAATTTGAGTTCTTCGTCTTCATCTTTACCCGCAACAATACCCTTCAAACTTTCTTCAGGATGCAAACGGACATCATTCTCTGCCTCACTCTCGCTAATCACCTCAACGAGCTTGGCTTCCTCACGACGCAGGGATATCTTATACCCCATTATCTCATACTCTATAGGGTCGTGCAAAGGAGCATTAAGTATTACCTTTACCGTCTTCCCCTTTACAAACCCCATTTCAACGATACGCTTGCGAAAGCCGCCATGGCCAGCCACTTTCACAATTACGCCACGTTCCCCTGTATGTAAATCTGATAAATTCATTGCTTACCTTTTATCGATTAACTTCTGTTTTAGCTTGCAAAGTTACAAATATCAAACGGCTTTACAATACCTACTAATAGGTATTAAATACGGATAAAGCCGCAGTATTACAAAATACTACGTAATTACTTTGCTCGCTCACGTTCTTTATCTACCTTTGTAAAGGTTATTTTTACGCATCTATCACTATATACAATATGAATCAATATATAGATTTCGTACTAGCGTACTCTCCACAAAACGAAGCGACAATAACGCTTTTAAAAGAGAGCAAGCTCTTAAATACGTTGTTATTGGTCGTTTCTAATGACCATGTACAAGAAGCTGAAAAGTTTGTAAGTAATAATTGTAAGGTCATTCAATCAAACAGTCTTACAAGTGCTAAGTTTCTTCGACAAGTAAGTCAGAAGCTTACTGCACCCTACACACTCTTTTATTTAAGCAATCACAAGCTCACACTATCCTATCGAGCATTAGATCGTTTCCTACAAATCGCCTCATGCCTTAACACTGACAGAGAGCCGCTCATGGTGTATGCCGACCATAATGACGGCAACGGAGCACACCCTGTCATCGACTATCAAGAAGGAGCCTTGCGCGACGACTTCGACTTTGGTTCACTCGTACTCTACAACACCGAAGGAATAAAAGACTTCTTCAAACAATCCAAAACCATTCGTTATCAATACGCAACTCTTTACGCACTGCGTTTGTTCATTAGTGCAAAAGGCCGAATCGAGCACATTCGGGAGTCCTTGTACACAGAAACTGAAACAGACCTTAGACAATCAGGCGAAAAGCAGTTCGACTACGTGAACCCCTCAAATAGGGAGGTACAAATAGAGATGGAGCGTGCATGTACTGAACATCTAAAAAGTATCAATGCTTGGCTTGCTCCTAACGAATACGCTGAATACACTGAAGACCAAGGTGCTTACCCAGTTGAAGCAAGCGTTATTATTCCCGTTCGCAACCGCGTTCGTACGATTAAAGATGCTATTCATAGCGCGCTAAGCCAAAAGGCTGACTTTGACTACAACGTCATTGTAATCGACAACCATTCTACGGATGGTACAGCCGAAGCCGTAGCTTCTTTTAATAACGACAAAAGGGTGGTTCTTTTACAACCCGAACGGACAGATTTAGGCATTGGTGGATGCTGGGACTTTGCCGTACGTTCTGAGCACTGCGGCCGATATGCCGTCCAACTCGACTCTGACGACCTCTACTCCTCACCCTCAACGTTACAACAAATCGTCAATGCGTTCCACCAACAACGCGCTGCCATGGTGATAGGTAGCTATCGCATGGTTAACTTTGACCTACAAACACTTCCCCCAGGATTAATCGCACACAATGAATGGACTGCCGAAAATGGGCGTAACAATGCATTGCGCATAAACGGATTGGGAGCTCCTCGCGCCTTCCGAACCGACATTTTGCGACAAATTGGATTTCCCAATACGAGCTATGGTGAGGACTATGCTTTGGGCCTTACTATCTCTCGTCACTATCGCATCGGACGCATCTTTGACGAGCTTTACCTCTGCCGACGTTGGGAAGGCAACTCTGACGCTGCACTAAGTATTGAGAAGCAAAACAAGAACAACGCTTACAAAGACACTCTGCGAACTTACGAGCTAAAAGCTCGCAAGGCGTTGATAGCCCAATGGAATCACCCATTAAGTAAGGACGAGATTGAACACTTCTTCGAACAACAACTTTCTCAATGGGACGAAGCGAAAGAACGCTACGAAGCACTACAAGCGACAGTCATCACCAAAGAGTTAGCTACTGACAACGGAGAATTACGTGTGCAATTCAATCCTTCGCGCATTGTTAGCACGGGAGCTAAAATTGACAAAGAACATCTTAAGCAGCGTGCTTGCTTCTTGTGTGATCACAACAGACCTTCTAAGCAGAAGCAATTACCCGTATTAGGCAACGTACAATTCTTGGTTAACCCCTACCCCATTCTCCCGCAACATTTCACCATACCGACAAGGCATCACGTAGCACAAAACATTAGCCACTTCACAAGTATCATTGATAAACTTGCATGGAATCTGCCTGGACTATTCGTCTTCTACAACGGAGCACGATGTGGTGCTTCTGCCCCCGACCATGCACACTTGCAAGCTGGCGTACGTGGCTTAGTGCCCATCGAGAAAGATTGGAAGTCGTACGAAAATCGATTAGAACGCATCTATCCCTCTACAAAAAACGAAGAGGCTGACCTCGAAGAGCAAGGATACAATCCTAAGACGGGCGGTATCTTCACACTCAAGGGCTATGCTTGCCCCGCATTCGTCATTCAAGGCCCCGCTTGCGATAGCAATCCTATCTTGCTAAAGAAATTAATAAGCGTACTACCAGTTGAAAGCAAACGAGCTGAACCAGACATAAACATCTTGTCGTGGCGACAAGACGGTGGACCTACGGCCGACGACTACATCGTAACGGTCGTATTCGTGCGCAAAAAGCACCGTCCTAATTGTTATTCAGAAGAAGGGAAGGCGCAGTGCCTCGTCAGTCCAGGAGCCATTGACATGGGTGGACTCCTTATCACACCGCGCAAAGAGGACTTTGACAAACTTAATGCAAAATTGGCTACAAACATTCTGCGCGAAGTAACCATTAGCGAATCCGAAATGAACGCTATCGCGCGAAGGCTGCATGGACACAAACATAACAATGCTAGCTCGAAAGATAATTGGACCGCCAAGTCTGAATCTAATTTACTTAAGAAGTTAGCCGAACGCGACATCTCCATTGGTATACTCCATGCACAAAGCATTCAGTTTACGCTCAATGGTCACTACTCTGCTAAAGGCGAAACGGTAAGTAACGAGCAAAAAGCCGAATGCGTTGATGGGGCAATTCTATGGAATGGCAATAAATACAGCGAACTCTGCTTTATACCTGAAAACGAAGGAACTGACTCCTTCACGCTCAAGGACGTCACGATTGGCATCGGTTTTCATTGGGAACGCCAAGAAGAACAAACCTTTAAGGGTAAGTTGCGACTCATCGTTGACGAAGAGAAGTTAGTAGTCATCAACGAACTATCAGTTGAAGACTATCTTGAGAGCGTTATATCATCTGAAATGAACGCCTCCTCATCTCTCAACCTACTAAAGACACATGCCGTCGTATCACGCAGTTGGGTTTACAGCCAAATGCTTCACCGACTTGAAAGCGAAAGTACGTCAAGCGATTTCTTCAACTTTGTTCACCGTCCAGGCGAGACAATCAAATGGCACGACCGCTCAGACCACTCTCTATACGACGTCTGTGCTGATGACCATTGCCAACGCTACCAGGGCATCACTCGCAGTACACTGCCACAAGTCAAACAAGCCGTGCGCGAAACTACAGGTGAGGTTCTAACCTACGACGGACACTTATGTGATGCGCGCTTCTCAAAATGTTGTGGTGGAGCAAGCGAACTTTTTAGTAGCTGCTGGTCTGACACGGAATACCCTTACCTACAACCCATTCGCGACGACGTTACCCCTTCCCTACCCGACCTCACCATCGAAGCAAATGCTGAACAATGGATACGAACGGCTCCTCCCGCCTTTTGCAATACGCACAATGTACACTTGTTGTCGCAAGTGCTCAACAACTACGACCAAGAAACTACTGACTTCTATCGTTGGCGCGTTGATCTAACACAACAGCAGGTCAAAGAACTCATCAATGAACATACAGGAAAGGACTTTGGCGAAATCATCGACTTGCAACCTGTCGAACGCGGCGTTAGTGGACGAATTATTCGGCTGCGCATTGTGGGGACGAAAACTGAATGGATCGTTGGTAAAGAACTCGAAATCCGCCGCATCCTCTCCAAAACTCACCTCTATAGTTCGGCCTTCGTCGTTGAGCGTCACAATGTTGACGATGCCACCAACATTCCAGCACAATTCACACTCATCGGTGCTGGTTGGGGACATGGGGTCGGCCTCTGCCAAATCGGTGCAGCAGTAATGGCGGATAAGGGCTACACTTACGACTACATCTTAAAACATTATTACAAAGACGCTCATATTCAACGTCTAACAAGTCATAAAGGCATTGAAGACAAATAATCATTAAGACCAGTCACTTTTAGGGGGTGTTCTAAAAACC
>ULTT01046567.1_pt1 | contig 15280 bp, 10 predicted proteins | sample 1957831 | NCBI WGS metagenome assembly ULTT01 (sample SAMEA4835740, study PRJEB28245) | human gut metagenome | biome: gut microbiome; material: fecal sample | place: Denmark | collected 2008 | reverse complement strand
CGCTGCCGCCGCTACCGAGTTCGACCGTTTTCTGGCCGATTTCCTGCCGGGGATGCGGGAGGGCGACCTGCTCATGATCACCGCCGACCACGGCTGTGATCCCTCCTACACCAAGACCACCGACCATACCCGCGAGTATGTGCCGTATCTGGTCTGCGGCAAGGGTGTGAAGGCGGGGACGGATCTGGGCACCAAGCTGTGCTTCGGCACCATCGCCCAGACCATCTGCGAATATCTGGAAGTGGACGCTTCCACGCTGGACGGCAAGAGCGTATGGCAGGAGATCCGGGCATAAAACGCCCCAAAAACAATAAGAACAGGAGCGTGAAACAATGCGTATTTATGATCTGATCGCAAAAAAGCGCGACGGCGGCACCCACACCCGGGAGGAGCTGGAGGCCATTGTCAACGGCTTTGTCAGCGGGGAAGTGGCCGATTATCAGATGGCTGCATGGATGATGGCGGTGTATCTGCGCGGCATGACCAACGAGGAGACCGCCGAACTGACCGATGTAATGGCGCACAGCGGCGTGATGGTAGACCTTTCGCCCATTCCGGGCATCAAGGTGGACAAGCACTCCACCGGCGGTGTGGGCGACAAGACCACGCTGGTCATTGCACCCATCGTGGCGGCCTGCGGGGTGAAGATCGCTAAAATGAGCGGCCGGGGTCTCGGCCACACCGGCGGTACCATCGACAAGATGGAGAGCGTGCCCGGCACAAAAACTGCCCTCTCGCAGGAGGAATTTTTTGCACAGGTGAACCGGATCGGTCTGTCGGTCATCGGCCAGAGCGAGGGTATCGCCGTGGCAGATAAAAAGATGTACGCCCTGCGGGACGTTACCGCTACCGTCAGCTGCATTCCGCTGATTGCGTCCAGCATCATGTCCAAAAAGCTGGCCTCCGGTTCGGACGCCATCCTGCTGGACGTCACCACCGGCACCGGTGCTTTTATGAAAACTGTTGACCAGAGCATTGAGCTGGCGCAGCTGATGGTTGCCATCGGCACCCACCATGGCCGCCGGGTAGCTGCCATGATCACCGATATGGACACCCCGCTGGGGCACAACATCGGCAACAGTCTGGAAGTGATGGAGAGCATGGACGTGCTCAAAGGCCACGGCCCGGCAGACCTGACCGAGGTGTGCCTGCAATTGGCGGCCAACATGCTGGTACTGGCAGGCAAGGGCGATGCCGCCCACTGCCGCGCTATGGCCGAGGCTGTCATTGCGGACGGCTCTGCCTTTGCCAAGTGCAAGGAAATGTTTGCCGCACAGGGCGGCGACATCCGGGTGTTGGATGATTACAGCCTGTTTGCACAGCCCGCCGCCAGCTACGAACTGCTGGCCGAGCAGGACGGCTACATTGTGGCAAACGATGCCGAAAAGATCGGTTCTGCCAGTGTGCTGCTGGGCGCAGGCCGCCAGAAAAAGGGCGACCCGCTGGACTTTGCCGCCGGTATCACCCTGCACAAAAAGCGCGGTGACTACGTCCATAAGGGCGAAAGCCTTGCCACCTTCTACGGCGCTGCGGACAAGTTTGAAGCTGCCGCAGCCGAGTACCGCAGCGGCCTTGTGTACGGCGCTGAAAAGCCGGAGGAAGCCCCGCTGGTGTACGCCCTTGTCACCAAAGACGGCGTAGAGCGGTACTGAGACCGGACAGCAGGGGAGAACCCTGTTTTCCGCGAAAATGCAAGGTCGGGCAGCCCGCAGGCTGACCGACCTTGCTCTTATAACAATTTTTTTTCCGCTGAGGATGCCCAAAGCGTACGCGGTGGGCATTCTAAATCGTTTCGTCCCAAGGGGACTGCTGCACAAAGCTGTGTGGCAGTCCCTTTTTGCGCTTTCACGCTGAGAACAGGCCATCTTGCACAAAAGAACTGTCGCTTTTTAAGCAATTCGCTGTATTTGCGGGACAAACGGTAGAACTTTGCATCGGGATATGGTATACTACACTGTACTTGTATGCCCCGGAAAAAGGGGCTGCCAAAGGAGAAAGGACTTGTTATGAAGATCATTCTGGTGGGCGGCGGCAAGGTCGGTACGGCTCTGGCGCGCCAGCTCAGCGAGGAAGGCCACAACGTGACTGTGGTGGACACCAACAAAGCGCGCGTGGAGCACCTGACCGAAAGCTACGACGTGCTGGGCATCGTGGGCAATGGCTCGTCCATCGCCACTCTGTCCGAGGCGGGCATTGAGGATGCGGACGTGTTCATTGCGGTCACCGGCTCGGACGAACTGAACCTGCTTTGCTGCATGTTTGCCAAAAAGGCGGGCCACTGCCACGGCATTGCCCGTGTGCGCAACCCATCCTACAGCCACGAGCTGGACTTTATCAAAAAGCAGATCGGCATTTCCGCCATCATCAACCCGGAAATGGCAGCGGCAAAGGAGATCTCTCATCTGCTGCGTTTCCCCGGTGCCAGCAAGATCGATACCTTTGCGGACGGCCGTGTGCGGCTGATCAAGTTTGCGCTGCCCGATGCACTGGACGGCGTAGCCATCCGCGAGATCCCCACCCGGCTCAAGAGCGATATTCTGGTGTGCGCGGTGGAGCGTGAGGGCGGGGTCATCATCCCCAACGGTAACTTTGTGCTGCAAAAGGGCGATCAGGTCACTTTCCTTGCTACGCAGGAAAAAGCTCACGCCTTCTTCCAGCAGCTGCATCTGCCGGTGCAGCCGGTACGCAACGCCCTCATCGTGGGCGGCGGTGCCATTGCCTACTACCTCAGTCAGGAACTGCTGGAAAACCATGTGCGGGTGCGTATCGTGGAGCGGGACGCTGCCCGCTGCGTAGAACTGGCTGAGCAGCTGCCCGGCGCACAGATCCTGAACGAGGACGGCTCCAACCGCGAGTTTTTGCTTTCCGAGGGTCTGGAATCCACCGAGGCTTTCGTGGCACTGACCAACATCGACGAGGAGAATGTGCTGCTGACCCTGTTTGCCAAAAAGCACTCCAACGGCAAGCTGGTGACCAAGGTCAACCGTCTGGAATTTGACGATATTCTGGCCGGGCTGGATCTGGGCAGCGTGGTCTACCCCAAGTACATGACCTGTGACTACATCGTGCAGTACGTCCGCGCCCTGCAAAACGAGGCGGGCAACAACATCAAGACTCTGTACCGCATACTGGATGACCGCGTGGAGGCGCTGGAGTTTACAGTGCACGAGGAGAGCGCCGCTACCGGTGTGCCCCTGAGCCAGCTGCACCTGAAAAAGAACCTGCTGCTGTGCTGCATTACCCGCGGCAGCAAGATTTTGATCCCCCGCGGCGGCGACCAGATACAGGTGGGCGATAACGTCATCGTGGTCACGCTGGAGCATGGTCTGCACGATCTGCGCGATATCGTGGAGCACTGACGGAGGCGGACTATGAATTATGCGATCGTTTTCCGTCTGCTGGGCTATGTGCTGATGATTGAAGGCGCATTGCTGCTGCTGCCCGCCGCCGCCAGCTTAGTGTATGGCGAGTGGATGGTGCTGGGCGTGTTTCTGCTCACAGCTGCGGTCAGCGCCGGCATCGGCTACGCCCTGCACACCATCAAACCCCGCAGTAAGGTGTTCTATATGCGCGAAGGCTTTGCGGCTACCTCGCTGTGCTGGGTGTTCATCTCGGTGATAGGCGCGGTGCCCTTTGTGCTCACCGGCTGCATCCCGAACCCCGTGGATGCCCTGTTTGAGACGGTCTCCGGCTTTACCACCACCGGTGCCAGCATTCTGCCCGCCGTAGAGGGGCTGCCCAACGGTATTCTGTTCTGGCGCAGTTTCACCCACTGGATCGGCGGCATGGGTGTTCTGGTGTTTCTGCTCTCGCTGCTGCCGCTGACCGGCGGCTCCCACGTCAACCTGATGAAAGCGGAAAGCCCCGGCCCGCAGGTGGATAAGCTGGTGCCTAAGGTACAGTCCACCGCTAAGATCCTGTACGGCATCTACTTTGCCCTTACCATGCTGGAGCTGGTGTTCCTGCTGATTGGCAGAATGCCCCTGTTCGAGGCACTGCTCACCGCCTTTGGTACGGCGGGCACCGGCGGCTTTGGCTTCCGCAACGACAGCTTTGGCAGCTTTTCGCCCTACATCCAGTGGGTCGTGACCATCTTCATGATCCTGTTCGGCGTCAACTTCAACGCCTACTTCCTGCTGCTCATGCGCAAGTTCCGCCGCGCTGCTGCCAGCGAGGAGGTGCGGGGTTACTTTGTGGTCATCGCAGTGGCAGTGGGCATCATCACTGCCAATATTTATAGTATGTACAACAGCTTTGGCGAGGCGCTGCGGCAGGCCGCTTTTCAGGTGGGCTCCATCATTACCACCACCGGCTTTTCCAGCTGCGATTTTGACCTGTGGCCGACCCTCTCCAAGGAGATCTTGGTCATGCTCATGTTCATTGGCGCCTGCGCCGGCAGTACCGGCGGCGGCATCAAGGTGAGCCGTTTCCTCATTCTGGGTAAGACCCTGGCTAAGGAACTCAAGACCGCCCTGCACCCGCAGGTGGTAGCGCCCGCCCGCATGGACGGCAAACTGTTGAACCACGAGACTATCCGCACCACCAACGTGTTCATTGCGGCCTATATCTTTATCTTTGCGGCCTCCTTCTTCCTCATCAGCCTGAACGGCTTTGATATGGTGACAAACTTTACCGCCGTGGCTGCTACCCTGAACAACATCGGCCCGGGCTTGGAAATGGCAGGCCCAATGCAGAACTTCGGCTGCTTTGCAGACCCCGCAAAGCTGGTGCTCATCTTCGATATGCTGGCCGGCCGTCTGGAAATCTTCCCCATGCTGGTACTGTTTATGCCGGATACATGGCGGCGGTTCTAAGCCTTTTTTGGGTACGGGATAAGCATAAAAATATTATTTCGGAACACCGGAGTCTCTATGGACGCTCCGGTGTTCTTTTTTGTGAAAGAAGCTGCAAAGGCAGGTGGCAACGGTTAGAAATGCCTTGCGTTCAGCGCCGCATTGCAGTATGATTATAATATCAATTATCTGACCCTTACCCCTGAGCAGGCAGAACCTTTTTTACAAACGAAATCGTTCTGCATGATAAAGAAGAGAGCAAAAACAATAAAACATACAGGAGGAAATTATTATGGGTTTGATCAAAGCAGGTATGGGCGCACTGGGCGGAACTCTTGCAGATCAGTGGAAAGAATTTTTCTATTGCGATGCGCTGGATAAGGATGTGCTGATGGTCAAGGGCCAGAAGCGCACTTCCCGCCGCAGCTCCAACTACGGCGAGGATAATATCATCACCAACGGCAGCGGCATTGCTGTGGCAGACGGACAGTGCATGCTCATCGTGGAGCAGGGCCGCGTGGTGGAGGTGTGCGCCGAACCGGGCGAGTATACCTTCAATTCCTCCACCGAGCCCAGCGTGTTCACCGGCAACTTCGGCGACAGTCTGGCTGCTACATTCCAGACCGTAGCCAAGCGCTTTACCTACGGCGGCGACACCGGCAAGGATCAGCGGGTGTACTACATCAACACCAAGGAGCTGGGTGAGATCCTGTACGGCACCGCAACGCCCATCCCGTTCCGCGTAGTGGTCAGCGAGGAGCGGGGCTACAAGCTCTCGGTGAATATCCGCTGCAACGGCAGCTTTACTTACCGCATCTGCGACCCGCTGCTGTTCTACACCAACGTGTGCAGCAACGTCTCCACCCAGTATGATGCCTCGGAGCTGGCTCCTCGCCTGAAGAGCGAGCTGATGAACGCTTTGCAGCCTGCGCTGGCCACCCTTTCTGCCAACAAGGTGCAGTATTACGAGATCCCCGCCCACACGCTGGAGATCTCGGACGCCCTGAACGAGCAGCTGTCCAATGTCTGGCGCAAGAAGCGCGGCATCGAGGTGTTCTCCTTCAACATCAACTCCCTGTCCATCCCGGAGGAGCAGCAGAAGAAGATCACCGAGTGGGAAGAAAACGCCATGACCACCGACCCCACCACCGCCGCAGCCCGTCTGGTGGGCGGTCAGATCGATGCCATGAAGACTGCTGCTGGGAACACCGCCGGTGCTATGACCGGCTTTATGGGCATGGGCATGGCAACTGGTGCAAACGGCATGAACGCCCAGAGCCTGTTCGCCATGGGGCAGCAGCCCGCAGCACCCCAGCAGCAGACTTCTGCCGCCGACAGCTGGAAGTGCAGCTGCGGCGCTATCGCCACCGGCAAGTTCTGCCCGGAATGCGGCAGCAAAAAGCCGGAGCCGAAGCCCGCGGACAGCTGGACTTGCAGCTGCGGTGCCACCGTCACCGGCAAATTCTGCCCGGAGTGCGGCAAGCCCCGCCCGGCGGCAGCAGAGGGCTGGACTTGCAGCTGCGGCGCGGTGAACAAGGGCAAGTTCTGCTCCGAGTGCGGCAAACCCAAGCCCACCGGTACGCCCAAGTATAAGTGCGACAAGTGCGGCTGGGAACCGGCCGACCCCGCACACCCGCCCAAGTTCTGCCCGGAGTGCGGCGACCCCTTTGACGAGAACGACCGCAGCTAAGCCCGCTGCACAATAACTGAACACACTGCGGGGCAGGGAAGGAAAGTCAATAAGTCCCTGCCCCGCAGATTATAATAGGAGGAAACGCTATGGCAGGAATGCTGGAATATAAGTGCCCCTGCTGCGATGGTGCGATCCGGTTCGACAGCACCACCCAGAAGATGAAGTGCCCCTACTGCGACACCGAGTTTGAGGTGGACGCACTGAAGGGCTACGATGAGGACCTGAAAGACCAAAAGCCCAGCGAGATGAACTGGGCCACCCCCGGCGGCAGCTGGGCAGAAGGGGAGACCGCCGGTCTGCATACTTACAGCTGCAAGAGCTGCGGCGGCGAGATCGTGGGCGACGACACCATGGCCGCCTCGGCCTGCCCTTTCTGCGGCAACCCCATCGTCCTCACCGGACAGTTTGCCGGAGACCTGCGCCCCGACCTCATCATTCCCTTCAAGCTGGATAAAAAAGCGGCGAAGGAAAAGCTGCAGGAGCACCTTAAGGGCAAGACCCTGCTGCCCAAGGTGTTCCGCAGCCAGAACCATATCGACGAGATCAAGGCCGTGTATGTGCCCTTCTGGCTGTACGACAGCGAAGCTGACGCCCAGCTGCGTTTTACCGCCACCCGCACCCGCTTTTGGTCGGATGACGACTACGATTATACCGAGACCAGCTACTACTCCGTGCGCCGGGACGGCGTGCTGGGCTTTGACGCGGTTCCGGTGGACGGCTCCTCCAAGATGGCAGACGACCTGATGGAATCCATCGAGCCCTTTACCATGAGTGATGCCGTGCCCTTCAAGACAGCGTATCTGGCGGGCTATGTGGCTGATAAGTACGATGTGGACGCCCAAAAGAGCATCCAGCGCGCCAACGAGCGTATCCGTCAGTCCACCGAGGACGCCTTTACCCAGACCGTTACCGGCTACGACTCCGTGAAAATGGAAAACAGCAGCATCCAGCTGCACGGCGGCAAGGCAAAGTATGCCCTGTTCCCGGTGTGGGTGCTGAGCACCAGCTGGCAGGGCAACAACTACATTTTTGCCATGAACGGCCAGACCGGCAAGTTTGTGGGCAACCTGCCGGTGGATAAAGCCGCCGCCCGCAAGTGGACGCTGGGACTTACGGCAGCCGTCGGTGCAGCATCCTATGCGGTGATGTGGCTGCTGTGGCTGGCCGGGATTCTGTAAAGGAGGGACGGAAGATGAAAAAGACTGTTACCCCACTGCGCTCCCTCTGTGCCGCGCTGGCAGCACTGGTGCTGCTGGTCGCGCTGGCCGCACCGGCCTTTGCCGCAGACGGCTTTGCCGACCTGTATTACCGCATGAACGACAGCGCAGAAGTTCTGACCGAGGACGAGGACGGCGAGCTGGAAGCTTCGCTGGAGGAACTGAGCGTCCGCCAGAGCTTTGATGTGATCATTGCTACCATCGACTCGCTGGAAAGCGAGGGCTGCACCAGCATGGAGGAATATGCCGATGACCTGTACGATTACTGCCAGTTCGGCTACGGTGAAAACCGGGACGGCGTGCTGCTGCTGGTGAGCATAGGCGACCGCAAATGGCATATCTCCACCTGCGGCTACGGCATTACCGCCTTTACGGATGCCGGCATCCAGTACCTTGGCGAGCAGATGACCCCCGATATGGCAGACGGCGATTACGCCGCCGCCTTCCGCACCTTTATCCAGTGGACGGATGCGTATGTTACCGCCGCCCGCGAAGGCCACCCCTACGATGTGGACAACATGCCCAAGGAGCCGTTCTCGATCGTGTATCTGGGCGTGGCGCTGGTCATTGGCCTGATCACGGCACTGATCGTGACCGGCGTGATGAAGAGCCGGCTCAAGAGCGTGGCACCGCAGCGGGACGCAACCAGCTATGTGCGGCAGGGCAGCATGAAGCTGACTAACCAGCGGGATCTGTATCTGTACCGTGAGGTCCACCGCACCGAGCGGCCGAAGGAGTCCAGCTCCAGCGACTCCGGCGGCAGCTCCACTCACACCTCCTCCAGCGGCTCCACCCACGGCGGCGGAGGCGGTTCGTTCTGAAAACGTTCCCCGCAAGATAAAAGCTCAAAAACCGATCCGCAGCAGCCGGACGCCCCCGCGCACCGGCAACCGCTGCGGATCGGTTTTTACTTTTCTGCCGCCCGACATAAACGACTGATTTTTTCTGCGCCTTTAGGGCTATACTTCCAGTGCAGACGATTTTATATGCAGCAAGGAGCAGACACATGGGCATTTGGGAAAATCTGGGCATGGGCGGTTACCGGGGCTTTTCGCGCCCGGCAGCGCGGCTGTTGCAGCAGGCGGTGCAGCTGGCGGGAGATCTGGGCTGTGAACAGGCGGATACCAGCCATCTTTTGCTGGCAATGCTGCAGCAGCAGGGCGCTGCGGCGCAGTTCCTCACCCGGAAAAACATTACCGAGCCGGAGGTGCGCCGCCAGCTGGCGCAGCGGCGCAGCGCCCCGGCACAGCGGCTGGACCGGCAGTCCATGGCACCGGACCTGCGCCGCACCATGGACTATGCGCTCATTGGGGCGCAAAACGCCCACGTCAGCCGGGCAGAGCCGGAGCATCTTCTCTGCGCCATGCTGGAAGATGACGGCTGCGCCGCCGGGCTGCTGCTGGCGGAGATGGGGCTTTCGCTCACCGAGGCGGTGCGGGAGTGCCGCCAGCTGAGCGGACAGTTTGTGCTGCCCGCCCAGCCCCGGGTGTCGGCCAGCATCCCCCGGGGCAGCCGCGCCAGCGATAAATATTGCCGCGATCTGACCCGCCGTGCCGCCGAAGGGGAGCTGGACCCGGTGTTCTGCCGGGAAGCGGAGCTGGACCGCATGGTGGAGATCCTGTGCCGCCGCCAGAAAAACGACCCCTGTCTGATCGGCGAGCCGGGCGTGGGCAAAACGGCGCTGGCCGAAGGTCTGGCGCTGCGCATTGCCGCCGGGCAGGTGCCCAGAGCGCTGCAAGGGCGGCGGCTGCTGGCGCTGGATATGGCCAGTCTGGTGGCGGGCACCAAATACCGGGGCGATTTTGAGGAGCGGCTGAAAAACCTGCTGGAAGAGCTGGTGCGGGACGGCACTGCCATCCTGTTCATCGACGAGTTCCACACCATCGTGGGAGCCGGTGCCGCCGAGGGTGCTATTGACGCTGCCAGCATCTTAAAACCGGTGCTTGCCCGGGGCGAGTTGCAGCTTATCGGCGCGACTACCAATCAGGAGTTTCGCACCCACATCCAGAAGGACGCCGCGCTGGAGCGCCGCTTTGGCCGGGTGCAGGTGGAAGAACCCACCCCTGCGCAGGCGGTGGAGATCCTCAACGGCCTTGCGCCCCGCTACGAGCGGTATCATGGCGTGCGCCTGCCGCCCCAGACCCTGCAGGCGGCAGTGGAGCTTTCGGTGCGGTACCTGCCCGGGCGCTGTCTGCCGGATAAGGCCATTGACCTTGTGGACGAAGCCTGTGCGGCGGCGCGCATCCTTGCCGAAAAGGAGCAGCGCACCCAGCCGGTGCTCACCCCGGAGGATATCGCCCGGGTGGTGGCAGCGGCCAGCGGCGTGCCCGCCCAGCGGGTGGGCGAGCAGGAGCGGGAGCGTCTGGACAAGCTGGAAAGCCGCCTGAACGCGGAAATTGTTGGCCAGCAGCGGGCAGTGGCGGCCGTGGCAGGGGCTATCCGGCCCAGCCGCACCGGTCTGGGCGAACCGGGGCGGCCCATCGGTGCTATGCTGTTTTTGGGGCCTACCGGCGTGGGCAAGACCGCACTGGCGCGGGCGCTTGCGGTCAGCTGGTTCGGCAGCGAGAAGGCGCTGCTCAAATTTGATATGTCGGAGTATCAGGAGCAGCACACCGCCGCCCGGCTGCTGGGTGCGCCGCCGGGCTACCTCGGTCATGACGAGGGCGGGCAGCTGACCGAAGCCGTGCGCCGCCGCCCGTACAGCGTGGTGCTGTTTGACGAGATCGAAAAGGCACACCCGGATATCCAGAATATCCTGTTGCAAATCTTGGAGGACGGGCAGCTGACCGATGCCATGGGCCGCAAGGCAGATTTCCGCAATACCATCGTGCTTCTTACCTCAAACTTGGGTGCACGTTTTTTGGCGGGGCAGAACGCGCCGCTGGGCTTTGCCGCCGGGGCAGAGGCAGTGTTTGAAAAGCAGTCCGCACAGGCTGTGGAGGAAGCTAAAAAGTGGTTCCGCCCGGAGCTGCTGGGGCGGCTGGACGAAGTGATCGTATTCCGCCCGCTGGCAGAGGAAAACCTCTGCGCCATTGCAGAAAAAATGCTCTGTCAGCTGGAGCAGCGCGCCGCCCGCAGCGGCTACCGGCTGCGCCACACCCCGCAGGTGGGGGCGGCACTGGCTGCCCGGGCGCAATCGGCCTACGGTGCGCGGGAACTGCGCCGTCAGGTGGACAGGGCGGTGGAGCAGGCACTTGCAAACCGCATTGCTGCCGGAACTGCCTGCGTAGGGCAGCACTGGACAGCAGACTGCGCCGCCGATGGCAGCATCGTTTTGCGGGAGGATGAGACCATAACCCTATAAGAAAATAGCGTTTTTGCTTGCAACCGGCACGGTTTTCGACTATTATAGAGGAAATAGAGTTACAACAGGGAGGACCCCGATGCACACGCTGTTTCTTCTGAACCCCGCAGCCGGAAAGGCCGACTGTACCCGCACCCTGCCGCAGCAGATCGCGGCAGCTGCTGCCGGTGCCGGGCTTGCCCCGGAGGACTACACCATCCGCGTCACCACCCACGCAGGCCACGCCCGGGAACTGTCCCGTGCAGCCGCCGCTGCCGCCCAGAAGGCCGGGGTGGAACTTCACATTTTTACCGCCGGTGGTGACGGCACCTTCAACGAGGCGCTCACCGGTGCCCACGGCTTTGATAAGACCGCCGTGGGCTGCCTGCCCTATGGCAGCGGCAACGACTTTCTGCGCACCTATGGTACAAAGGAGGAGTTTCTGGATCTGGACGCCCAGCTGGCCGGCGGGGCAGTGCCCATCGACCTGATGCGCACCAGTCTGGGGCTTTCTGCCACCATCTGCGCCGCCGGTCTGGATGCACAGGTGGCCTACGGCATCCCCAAGTTCCGGCGCATCCCGCTGTGCGGCGGCGAGGCAGCCTATGCGCTGTCCATTGTCCAGCAGCTGTGCGGGCATATCGGCCGCAGGGTGGAGTACGTCATTGACGGCGAGGTGCTGACCGTGGACTGTCTGATGTGCGCAGTGTGCAACGGCCGCGCCTACGGCGGCGGTTTTATGGCCGGGCCGGAGGCACAGCCGGATGACGGCTGGCTGGATGTGTTCATCGTGCGCAAGGTCAGCCGCCGGGTCATTGCAAAGCTGCTGATGCTGTACAAAAACGGCCAGCACTTTCAAAACGGCCAACTGACCGAGGCTGCAAAGCCCTACTTTATTTATCGCCGCGCAAAATCGGTCAGTCTGCGGGCAGCAGATGGCCGTGGGCCCATCATTGCCACCGTGGACGGTGAGTGCGCCCCTTGCAAGCAGGTGTCGGTACAGGTGCAGCCGCTGGCAGGCCGCGTGCTGCTGCCGCTGCCCGCCTACCAGCGCTTTACCACCAAAAAGGCGGGCGTGAAGTAAAAAATAAATCATCAGATCCAAACAAGGCCGCTGCACATTGTTCCGTGCAGCGGCCTTGTGTTTTGCTTATTGTTTTGCAAGGCGCTGCCGTACCCGGTGCTCCAGCGCCTTGTAAAAGCTGCTCAGGCAGAGCGTGAGCAGATATACGGTCAGGGTCCAGACCACAGGATGTACCGTAAGGCTGAACTTGTCCGCAGTCCACTCCATATACCGGATCAGCACCTGATGGATCAGAAAACCGTAAGGGGACAGCCCGGCCATCCACAAAAACGGCTTTGCGGAAAGCAGCCGGGAAATGATTCCCTTGCCCACGGCAAGCAGCCAGACCAGCAGCACCGCAGAGGGTGTGAACAGCACGTTGTACCGGAAGGCCACCGCGCCCAGAACCCCCACCTGCTTGGCGGCGATAAACAGGCAGCCGCCCGCAAGCAGCACAGCGGCAAGCTCCAGCAGGGAGAAAGCACCGCCCGGCAGGCCGCTCTCCTGTTTGCGGCTGTGGTAAAGGCAGCCCATGCAGCAGCTGATGGTAAAATCTCCCGCCCGGAACACAGGGCACAGATAGGTCAGGTAAAAGGCGGCCTTTCCGCTGAGCCCGGCTTTCCAGACCGCAAGGGAGAAAAGACACTGCACGCAGAAGATCACGACGGCAATGCAACGCAGCCTGCGGACATCGGCCTTTTTCAGTACGGCGAGAAGCGGGGGAAAGATGGCATACAGAAAAGCCTGTACCGAAAGATACCACGCCACTCCGTTCAGGCAGAACCAGAAACGGCTGGAAGGAATCCATGTTTGCAGCAGAAAAATGCTTGCAACAAGCTGCGCCGCACAGGAGAGCACCCCGCGGGCAGAGGGCTGCGCCAGAAACCACTTCAGCACAAATAACAACGCGGCAGCCATCATTATAAGGTGCAGCGGATACAGCTTGCGTATTTTTTGCAGAGAAAAGGCTATGGCGGACCGCAGTCCCGGTGCTGTGCGGGGACGGTCGTAATAGTTGCAGGTCATCAAAAAACCGGACAGCGCCACGAATACCGTGATCGCCCACGGCCCCAGCCATGGTGCCCCGCAATGGGAGAGGACTACGCTCAGAAATGCGACTGCCCGCAGCCCCTGCAAAGATGAGATCAGCTTTTTGTCTGTCAAAGTATCCTCCGTTCTGCCGCAAAGCGCGTCAGCTGTGTTTTTGTAATGCGCTATAAGTATAAAAAAGGCGGCGCGTCCTGTCAAGGACACACCGCTTTTTTGCGTAGTAGGGTGCGATTTTTGGGCGTCATAAATTCTTAACAAAGAAAAATTGCAAAACCCCTTGATTTTTCAGAGCAAGATGAGTACAATACAATTAGCACTCAGAGAAAAGGAGTGCTAAACCGCTGCGGAGCACACACGAAGCCCCCGCAGGACGCAACAAAGTTTCAAATAAATTCAATATAATTGGAGGGCAAGAATTATGAAGATCATTCCTCTTGCAGACCGTGTTGTCATTAAGACTGTTGAAGTTGAGGAGACCACCAAGGGCGGCCTGATCCTGACCGGCAGCGCAAAAGAGAAGCCGCAGGTCGCACAGGTCATTGCTGTCGGCCCCGGCGGTGTCGTGGACGGCAAGGAAGTCAAGATGACCGTCAAGGTCGGCGACAAGGTCCTCACCAGCAAGTACTCCGGCACTGAGGTCAAGGTGGACGGCGAAGAGTGCACCATCGTGCGTCAGAGTGATATTCTGGCTGTTGTGGAAGACTGAAACTGAATTTTCCCTTTTCAATTGAGCTTGTATTATAAAGGAGCGATGTATTATGGCAAAGCAGATCAAGCAGGGCGAGGACGCCCGCAAGGCACTGTGTGCCGGTATTGATACCCTGGCTAACACCGTTAAGATTACCCTCGGCCCCAAGGGCCGCAATGTGGTGCTGGGCAAGAAGTTCGGCGCACCGGTCATCACCAACGATGGCGTGACCATCGCAAAAGAGATCGAGCTGAAGGACGAGTTCGAGAACATGGGCGCACAGTTGGTGCGTGAGGTCGCAACCAAGACCAACGATGCCGCGGGCGATGGCACCACCACCGCTACCGTGCTGGCACAGGCCATGGTCAACGAGGGTATGAAGAACGTTACCGCCGGTGCAAATCCCATGGATATCCGCCGCGGCATGAGCAAGGCTGTTACCACCGCTGTGGAGACCATCAAGGCACACAGCCAGAAGGTGAAGGACAGCAACGATATCGCCCGCGTCGGCACCATCTCTGCCGGCGACCCCGAGATCGGCCGTCTGATCGCCGAGGCTATGGAGAAGGTCACCTCTGACGGCGTTATCACCATCGAGGAGAACAAGACCACCGCCGAGACCTACAACGAGATCGTGGAAGGTATGCAGTTTGACCGCGGCTACCTGACCCCCTATATGGTCACCGATACCGATAAGATGGTGGCCGATCTGGACAACGCTGCTATCCTGATCACCGATAAGAAGATCAGCGTCATTCAGGATCTGGTTCCCCTGCTGGAGCAGGTGATGCAGAACGGCATGAAGCTGCTGATCGTGGCTGAGGATATCGAGGGCGAGGCTCTGTCCACCCTGATCGTCAACCGTCTGCGCGGTACCCTGAATGTCGTAGCTGTCAAGGCTCCCGGCTTTGGCGACCGCCGCAAGGAGATGCTGCAGGATATCGCTACCCTGACCGGCGGCACCGTGATCTCTTCTGATCTGGGCTATGAGCTGAAGGACGCAACCGTCCAGATGCTGGGCCATGCCCGTCAGGTGAAGGTGACCAAGGAGAACACCACCATCGTGGGCGGCGCAGGCGACAAGGACGCCATTGCAGCTCGCATTGCCCAGATTCGCAGCCAGATCGAGGCCGCTACCAGCGACTTTGACCGCGAGAAGCTGCAGGAGCGTCTGGCTAAGCTGGCCGGCGGTGTGGCTGTCATCAAGGTCGGTGCTGCTACCGAAGTCGAGATGAAGGACAAGAAGCTGCGCATTGAGGATGCACTGAACGCTACCAAGGCAGCTGTGCAGGAAGGCGTTGTGGCTGGCGGCGGTACCGCTCCCATCAACGCGATCCCTGCTGTGCGCGCCCTGTGCGACACGCTGGAGGGCGACGAGCGCACCGGTGCCAAGATCGTGTTGAAGGCTCTGGAGGCTCCTCTGCGCCAGATCGCCAAGAATGCCGGTCTGGAGGGCAGCGTCATCATCGACAAGATCATCTCTGCCAACAAGC
>ULTT01034945.1_pt1 | contig 15342 bp, 4 predicted proteins | sample 1957831 | NCBI WGS metagenome assembly ULTT01 (sample SAMEA4835740, study PRJEB28245) | human gut metagenome | biome: gut microbiome; material: fecal sample | place: Denmark | collected 2008 | reverse complement strand
CATTCGGATTGCTGCGCGAAGGTCTTACAGCCGATGCCTTGCGTGTCAGCCAGCGCCCACATATGTCGGTATATGCCGACCAGATTGTATGGGGACGCTCGCCAGTACGCATCGACATAGCAGGCGGATGGACTGACACCCCACCTTATTGTCTTATGGAGGGTGGCAATGTGGTAAACATAGCCATCAACCTTAACGGACAACCACCATTGCAGACTTACGTGAAGCCCTGCCTTGAACCCCACATCGTTCTGCGTAGCATCGACCTTGGAGCATCCGAGACGATTACCACCTACAGCGAGCTTGCTGAATACAACCGCGTGGGTTCGCCGTTCTCTATTCCTAAGGCAGCATTGGCTCTTGCCGGATTTCTTCCGCAGTTCTGCACCGACTCCTACCCTACCCTTGAGAGTCAGCTACGCGCTTTTGGTTGCGGTCTTGAGGTGACATTACTTTCAGCTATTCCTGCCGGTTCGGGATTGGGCACCAGCTCACTCCTTGCATCTACCGTGCTCGGAGCACTCAACGACTTCTGCGGATTGGGTTGGGACAACACCGACATCGGTCATCGCACCCTCGTGCTCGAACAATTGCTAACAACTGGTGGCGGTTGGCAGGATCAGTTTGGCGGTCTGTTGCCTGGCGTAAAACTGCTTCAGACTGACCGTGGCTTTGCGCAGACACCCGAAGTGCGCTATCTGCCCGACACCCTATTCACACAATCCGACTATAAGGCTTGCCACTTGCTCTATTACACAGGCATTACACGCACAGCCAAGACCATCCTTGCCGAGATTGTACGCCGTATGTTCCTCAACGAGCACAACCAACTGGCTATGCTGCGCGACATGAAGCAGCACGCCCTCGATATGTTCGACACCATACAGCGTATGGACTTCAACCGCATGGGACATCTCGTAGCACGTACATGGCAACAGAACCAACTCCTCGATGCAGGCACCAATCCTCCCGCCGTACAAGCCATAACCAGCCTCATCGACGACCTTTGCCTCGGCTACAAACTGCCAGGTGCCGGTGGTGGAGGCTATCTATACATGATTGCCAAAGACGAGGAGGCTGCAGCACGCATCCGCCGCATCCTCAACGAACATCGCCCCAACGACAAGGCACGCTTCGTAGAAATGAGCCTGTGTCAAAAAGGATTCCAAGTGAGCAGAAGCTAAGAAACAAAATCTAAAAAATGCTTCCATACTGCGAAAGTATGGAAGCATTTTTCATTTTATCCCAACCCACGGAATAGAAATAACCGCAAAAATGTATTATAAGCCCTCGCTTGGATAGAGGCTCTCCGCACCCATCGCGGAACCGAGCTAACCGAGCAAGAGCTTATTTCTGCTTCAAATATAATAAAAGGTTTTGATATATCAAAGCAGAAAAACATAAACTATCGTATCGGTGATAACAAAACAGAAAATACGAACAGTATTAATGAAAAACAAGCTACCGGATTATTAAAACAGTTGAGAAGGCTACAGAGAAGACTGGCGGTAAGGTTAATTTGTAAATTTTACCACTAGTAAAGACTACGCAGAAGCACGTTGGCCAGTGGAGCTATAAGGGCGAGCTGAACGGAGAGAAGCAGAACGGTGAACAGATGGTGTTCGTGAAGGACAACAAGGGTAGGGTGCTGATTGTCGGAGCTGGAGACGTTGCGTTTGATGGTGAAGGCAGAGTACGTGACGGTGATATGCTGACGGTGTATGACCCTGCTACCCGTGAAATGGACTTCGTGCATGCCAAGGACGTGACACTGGAACGTACCACGTCAAGCGAAGAGTATGCGAAGGACTATCAGCGACAGCTGGAGGAGTTGAACTCTACAGTATACGCTGAAATGCAGTCTGGGGGTGAGGAAGGACAGCCGAGTCTTACTGAGCCTGCTGAGCCGACTAAGCCAAAGGGAGAGGAAGGTAACGAAGCCTTACTGGGCCTTTCTGAGCCGACTAAGCCTGTGGGTGAGAAAGAGACTACTCCTGTGGGTGAGGAGCCGGTTGCTACTCTTGCGGACGGTACGCCTGTGCCGATGATGAAGGACTCGAAAGGTCGTGAGACTGCTGACTACTCGCAGATGACACCTGAGCAGGGTGCGGAGTGGATGTCTTCGCAGTTTGGCGAGAACGCTGAGGCTGCTGTGGACGGACAGATAAAGCGAGCCGAGAAGACGCTGAAGGGTGCCGAGAAGATAAAGGTGGACTACACGGGCGACTTGAACGACGCCAAGGAGGCTGAGGCTCAGAAGAAGATTGCTATTGAGGCAGCCAAAGCAGAACTGGAGCTATACACCAATATCAAGAAGGCTATGACTGAGAAGAAGGTCAAGGCTGGAATGGAGAAAGCAAGTGGTGTAGGTAGTGTAGGTGAAGTAGGTTCGGTAGGTGAAGTGAGTGTTGCTGTGCGAGAGAAGTTCGAGAAATCAAAGAAGATTCCCGGACGACGTGGTTCTATCACTCTTCCTGACGGAACTAAGATAACTGGTCAATACTTTTATGGCGAGGTTTCAGGACTTACACCTTCGCACGATCCGTTTAATGACTTTAAGCAGAACGAGGGATTCCCAGTTAATGAAGACGGCTCTTCCTCAAACTCACGTTCTTACAAAGACAAGGATTCGCGTCTGTTTACAGAGAAAATTGGCAGAGACTTTGGCGGGCAAGCACTAAAGAATGTGCCAGTTGTGCAGGATGGTATTCTGTTAAGCGGAAATGGCACGACTATGGGTAAACAACTTGCGGAACGCTATGGTACTGACGGCAAGTATTATGAGAGCCTAAGTGAAAACGCAGAAGGCTTCGGCTGGACTCCAAAGCAAATAGAAGAGGCAGGCTTTAAGGGTACAGTATATTTTGTACCCGACAAAAAGATGCCGCTTACAAGTAAGACATTTGACCTTTTCAACAGGCAAGAGACCAAGAGTATTGGCAATACAGAGCAGTCGGTAAAGAATGCCAAGGTGTTAAGTACTGACGAGGTAAGTGCCATTATAGCCGAGATAGAGGGCAGTGGCAGTCTTGACGCATTCTTTAACAATCCTACTGCAATAAACTCGCTGCTAAAGCGTTTAATTGATAAGGGCGTTATTGGCCTGAACGAGGTAGCTGGATTGCGTGAGGGCGAAGACAAGCTCTCGGCAGCAGGCAAGGACTTCGTGAAGAACCTGTTGCTTGGCAGCGTGTTCTCGGAGAACACTATCCGTATGATGGGTGCTGACGCTATGCTGAAAACCAAGGCTCTGAACGGCATCCGTGCCGTGACGGACAACATGAAACTTGGCGACTATGCTCTGATGAAGGAGATAGACCAGGCAGTGCAGTTGCTGTACGAAGCTCGTCAAGGCGGAAGCGGTGTGGACGCATACTTGCGCACTCCTGCTATGTTTGGCGAGAATGCAGCTGACAGATTCGACCCTATCTCGCAGGCTATCGCTCTTGCTCTGGAGGGTAAGGCGGAGGATTTCCGCGAGCTGATGATGGCGTATAACAGAAATGCCGCTCCTTATGCGGATGCCAGTCAGACGGAAATGTTCGGCGAGAGACCAACGAAGGAGGATTTTGTAAACGAATTTTTGAAACTTAGAAACTGGAAAGACTATGAAACAAGACATTCAAGCAAAGAAGGAAATGGCGATGCTGGCAGCTCTGAGGGAACTGAACCGCAAGCGCGAGGAGGAAGCGTCATCACAAGCGAAGCAGACTACGACAAAGCCGTAGAGCAGCTTAAGAAAGCTAAGGGTGAAGAACATGAGCGTATACTTGACCAAATGGGAGAGTATGTAAAAGAGTTTGCCAAGAGTAATGGGTATGACGAGCCTGTTGTGTTGAGAACCAAGAAAGACTTGGTAGATGCAGCAAAAAATCCAGAAGAAAAATCCTTTATTGAAAATATGCAGGAAGGAGAGCATTATCCTGGATATTACGAAAATGGAAAGATTCATATTTATCTCGAAGGCAGTACTGGTTCAAAAGAGTTACGCGAGACTTTTATACATGAATCGGTTCATGCGGATAATGACACAGACCCTTCACGAGTTGAATCCCTTGTGTACTCAATTACAGATATGAATACACTTACCAGAAGAGACTTGGAAAGTGTTATTGAAAAGTTGGTGCATGCAACACACTATACAGATGAAGCCCGTAAACTTCCAGAAGACGAAGCTTTGCACATGTTGGCTGATGAAGCATTGGCACACCTTGTGGAATATGCTCAAAAAAATGGTATAAGAGCAATATCTGAAATAACGAACAACCCTACACTGTTAAACGTAGCGGAAAAAGCATTTAAAGAAAGAGAAAATGACAGAAGAAGAAAAGAAGGACTTGATTCACGTGGAGATACGGAACAAGGGGAGAATATCAATGCTATACCTTCCAAGAAGGACAGCGGAACTCATGTCAAAAATACAGAAGGAGAATCCGGAAATATCGGGTTGGGTAGCACTGACAAAGGCACGAGAAATGCTGAAGGACAGCGAGAAGTAGACAAGACTCAACGTACAAACACTACTCGTGATCCGCTTGTAGAAACAACAAAAGCGGCGTTTGAGCAGAGTAAGGCAGAGTATCTTAAAGCCTTGAAAGAAGGCAAGACAGGTAAGGAGCTTGAAAATGCGGAGTTGCATTACAAGTTTTCTTTCTTGGATTACCAAAATGTAATGGGCGTAACAGACGCTGAATCGCTTGAAAAATTATGGAAGAGAGAGTTTGAATCGGCAAAGACTTCTGAGACTGAGCCTTCCGAAGCCTCTTTGGGCCTTCCTAAGCCATTGGGTGAGAAGGGCGCGTCTGCGCAGGAGGGCGAGGAGCCGCTTGCTATTCTTCCTAAGAAAGAAGAGAATACGCTTAATCCGATAGTGAAGGCTGCGGAGAACTACAAGAAAGACCATCCTTTGACCGAGGAGGAGATTAGGAGTAGCGATGTGGACGACATTGCTAAGGATATGGCTGTAGATTATCTGAATGGCGAGGTGACGGATGATTTGCATCGTGCCGTTTATGAGAGCATCTATGAAAAGGTGAAGGATGCGAAGATGAAGAACGCTGCCGAGAAGTTTGCTAAAGAGAAAGAGGCTGCTACAGAAGCTATGGGCGAAGTGCAGAAGCCTCAGCAAAAGGCAGACGATGCAGCTGTGGAAGCGTCGAACAAGAAGGTTAACGACCTTTGGAACGACTTGCTGAAAGCAGGCAGAGAGGATTTGTCGGCATCGTTCATTGGGCTTAATGCAAGACAGCTTGAAGTGTTGCCTAAGCTTGTGAGCGCAATGGCAGAGAACGCTTACCTAAGAATAAAGAGAGGTATGCACAATCTTGAAGACGTGGTGAAAGAAATGCGCAAGGAGTTTGCTCCAGCTGCCAAGGTTTTCAAGAAGGAAGACGTGGATGCCATCTATGAGCAGATGATGAACATTCGCTATCGTGACGGCGAGCAGCGCATGAGTTTGAAAGAATGGGCAGACTACTACGAGAAGAGTTCGCCTAAGCACAAGGAGAAGCTTGTGGGCGACTCAAAGGAAGCAGAGGACAGAAAGGTAAGCGAGAACAAATTTATAGACAAAGTGAACCTTCGTCTTGGTTTCGGGCATAAGATTAACGGCATTGTGGAGCTGAGAAAGATGGCAGAGGAATGCGGGCTGAAAGACGTGAAGGACACGGACTTGCAGGAACTTGTCGAGACAGCCATCGTAAGGAGAGCGAGAGGTATCGCTTCTTCTGAATCAACCAACGATGCCGTGAAGTTTGAACGCATCAAGAAACTCTATGAGAACCAGCCGAGCCTCAACCAGCGTGATTCAGAGCGAGTGATGAAGCAGCAGTATTCCACACCTGCCCCTTACGCATTCCTTGCAGACATGTATGTGAAGGCAGGAATGGAAGTGAAGAGCGCATTGGAGCCAAGCGCCGGAAACGGAATGCTGACAATCGGCTTGCCTAAGGATGCGGTACATGTGAACGACATCGACGCACAGCGACTTGCAAACTTGCAGAGACAAGGCTTCAAGAACGTAACAAGCCAAGACGGAACACAGCCGTTTGCGGACAAGGACGTGGACGTGGTTGTGACAAACCCACCATTTGGTAGTGCTACCCCTAAGGAGTATGACGGCTATAAGATTTCTTCTTTGGAAGGACAGATGGCTATCAACGCCTTGGAGAGCATGAAAGACAACGGTCGTGCTGCCATTATCATCGGCGGCAAGACGGAATACGCCAAGAACGGAAGTCTGAATCCGAAGGATAAGGCTCTGCTTGGTTATCTCTACAGCCACTATAATGTGGAGGACGTGATAAACGTGGATGGAAGCCTGTACGCAAAGCAGGGTACAACATTCCCGACACGCATTATATTGATTAACGGACGACGCTTTGACGAGAATGCCTATCCGCCAGTTAAGGACAAGGCAAGAGCGGAAGCCGTGAAGAGTTATGACGAACTTTATAAAAGAATAAACGATGATATACTACGAAGTGGAAGGATGGATTCTCCCGTCGGAAACGGAGGAGAAGACGCTAACGCAAAGCCTAATAGACCGAGCGTTGCTAATACTAATGAAGAGGGAGTACGAGCAGGAGGAAGCAGAGAGAGTGAACAAAAGCCTTCAGTTCGTACTGGAGGAGTACATGACAAGACTGCCGAACCAGTTTCCGACAATGTATTGGGGACAGAAGGAGGAACCAAGCCAGGAGAAAATGGAGGACTTCCTGACGGAACTACTGGAGCAAACGGAGCAGGGGCAGATGTTACTCAGAGCGAGGGGGCAGGAAATAACCCCAATCCCGAAGGAGGAAACGTACAGAAATCAGGAGGAAATGGACGACCTAACACTCAGCCAAATGCTGATGGAGCTACCAATACCGGGAGCGGAGGGAGACCACGGGGACAACTGGAGCGGGTGGACAGACCCGTACGTGGACTAAGTACCGAGAAGGTAGCTTATGCGCCAAGAAGTGGAAACCCTTTCACACTGCAATCAGTTATGCCTGCCGACCAGCAAGAACCTGTAAAAAAGAACTTGGAAAAGTTGGGCGATGCAGACCAGTTCCTGGTTGAAGAGCTTGGCTATAATGACAAGGAAGACTTGTATTCACATCTTGCAGCAGAGCAGGTAGACTCTGTAGCCCTTGCATTGCAGCAAGCGAAGAAGGGTAATGCTTTCATCATAGGAGACCAAACAGGAATTGGTAAGGGAAGACAGGCTGCTTCTTTCGTTAGATACGCTATTAAGAATAGTCAGATACCTATTTATTTTACCAAGACACCAGAATTGCTGAGTGATGTTTATCGTGATTTGGTTGATGTTGGCAGCCCAGAGCTTCGCCCATTTATACTTGGTGACGAAAACAGAGCTAACGTTACAGATTCAGAAGGCAGTATTGTTTATAAGGTTCCTTCTAAAAAAGAGAAACAACGTGTTCTCGACTATATCGAGGAACACGGCGAACTGCCAAAGGAATACGACTATATACTGACAACATATAGTCAAGTAGGTAATGGAGTCTACGAGTTTGACGAAAACGGCAATCGTAAGGAAAGAAAATTAGCCAAAGGCAAAAAGTTTGGTGCAGCAGCAATCAGCGGACAAGCCCGACGTGACGCTATAGAAAAGCTCATGGAGAACGGCTATCTGATATTGGATGAAAGCCATACAGCAGGAGGTGACAGCGGTCAAGGCAACTACTTCCAGCACATCATTCAGAAAGCAAAGAACGTGACCTTCTTCTCGGCAACATTCGCAAAGCGTCCCGACAACATGCCAATCTATGCGCTAAGAACTGCAATGAACCAGGGAGGGCTGAAAGCATCCGACTTGATAGACGCCGTGAAGCGTGGAGGAGCCACACTACAGGAAATCATGAGTCAGGCGCTGACACAATGCGGACAGATGATACGTCGCGAGCGAGACATGACAGGCGTGACTATTGACTGGAAAGCCATTGACGACCCCGAAGTTGTTACCGAACAGCGCGAGCAGTATGACAGCATCATCGGTCTGTTTAACGACATCATCAACTTCCAAAGAACCTATGTGAGCGCATACGTAGACAGACGTAATGAAGAACTTGCAGAGGTGCAGTCGTCGATGGGCATAAAGCGTGGCACAGAAGCCTTGGGAATAAAGAACCAACCGTTTGCAAGCAAGGCGTTCAATACCGTTCAGCAAGTGCTTCTCTCGTTGAAAGCCAAATCTGCAGCAGAGCGTGCCATCGACTACTTGAAGCAAGGCATGAAGCCTGTGATTGCGTTGAGTAATACCAATGAATCGCAGACTAATAAGATTAAGCTTGGCGAAGAAATGGATGCTCCCGACTTGGGCACATCACTAAAGAAAGGACTTGAAGGTACGCTTCGCTATACAAGCAAGAACGCCAAAGACGAAAGCGAAAGCGGATATATAAATCTATCAGACTTAGGCGCAGATGCTGTTGAAGCATACCATGCGCTTGAAGAAAAGATAATAAAGACAAGTACCGGACTATCGCTCTCGCCTATCGACGTTATCAAGAACGAGCTGACGAAGGCAGGCTATAAGGTAGGCGAGTTGACTGGCAGGCAGACAGAGTTTGCGTATAACGAGAACGGCACGGTAACGAAGGTGAAGCGTGCGGACACAGACAAGAAGAAACTTGCGAGAGAGTTTAACGACGGACAGATAGACGCGCTAATCTTGAACAAGAGTGCGGCAACTGGTATATCGCTCCATGCTTCAAGCAAATATGCCGACCAGAGAAAACGAGTGATGATTGTTGCCCAGCAGCAGCTTGACGTGAACGATGAGGTACAGATGCGTGGACGTATAGACAGAACGGGACAGGTGGCAAGAGGCGCATACGAATACGTTGTGTCGCTTATTCCGGCGGAGCAACGACTGTTGATGATGTTCAAGGCAAAGCTGAAATCATTGGACGCAAACACCACTTCTTCACAGAAGAGCAAGTTCAATGAAATGGAAGTAGCCGACATTACCAATAAGTACGGAGACAAGGTAGTGAAGGAATACATGGCTGAACACCTTGACTTGTATGCACGTATGGCAGACCCATTCGGATGGGAGAAAGCCTACGGAGCAGACTTGTCAACAGTAGACCCGCAGAAACTGGTAGCTTCTTCTGACGGTATGAGTAGTGAAGCAGGAGGCGACGCGAGCAAGTTGCTTGGCCGTATGGCTCTGCTGAAAGTGAAAGAGCAGGAGAAGATGTTGCAGGAGATAGGCGACCTTTATGCAGCCGAAATACAGCGTCTGAACGAAATGGGCGAAAACGACTTGGAGATAACAGAGTTGCCGTTGAAAGCAAAGACCATAAACAAGGGTATTTGGAAGGAAGGTTCAGAGCCAGGAGGTGACAATGCTTTTGCCGACAACACCTATGTAGAGAAGGTGAACATGGCTGTGCTGAAAAAGCCTATGAAAGCCGAGGAAGTAAAGAAAGCTCAGGACGGACTCACGGGTAACAGGTCATGGGACGAGTATCGCAAGGAGAAGATAACCGCTGCAAAAGAATACTTTGACAATAAGATAACCGAAGCTACTGAGAAATACGAGGAGCGTGCAGTGAAGACTGCAACAAAGGCAAAGGAGAAATATATCAAGGATGCGAAGAAGGCTCAGAAAGATACTGGCATGAGCGACGAGCAGATTGAAAAGATGGCTGGCTATCAGTATGACAGTGTCTATGGTGACGAGAAGACAAAGCTTGACGAAGTGGTGAAGAACCTAAAGTCGAAGTATGGCGTATTTGAGCGTGCGCTTGAAACCTTCAACACGGATGACGCATTCGTGCTGCCAACAGACATGAACAACCCTGCTGAGCTGAGCGGATTCGGCAATAGTTATGGCAGACTGATAGACATAAAGATAACCGACAACTTCTCTCCAAACGCCTCTACCGTATCGTTTGCTACCTTGGACGGACGAAGAAAGATAACGTTCCCCATAAATGGAAAAGTTGGAATCGGAAGCGACAAGGCAGACGTTATAGGTATTATTGACAGATTGACAAGACAGGCATCCGCGATGGGTGACAAGCATCTGCGTGTGCTGAGTATGGATGCCTCCAACTGGGACAAGCTGACAAGCAACGAGAGCCGTAAGGACGGATATATCATTACCGGAAACTTGCTGCAAGCTTTGATTGACACCAAGGAGCAGGGCTTGGGCGGTCAGTTGGTGAAGTACACAACAGACACGGGCGAGGTGAAGACTGGCATTTTGATGCCTGAGAAGTTTGAGCCGAAGGGACTCGCTAACGATAAGCCTATAAATAGCGTAGCAGAAAAATTTGAATTACCATCGAACAAGGGTGGTATAACAGAGATTACTTCTTCGGACGGAGACGTGAAGATAGAGCAAGGTTTCGACTACATGAAAATGGCACGAAACTATACCATTCGTGTCCCGAAGAGCAACAAGAAGGGAGGCAAGTATTTCCTTGATAAGGAGCTGCTGAAAATGGTTGATGGCGGTAACTTTGAGACAAGAGGAAACACGATGCTTGCCGAGGTAAAGGCAGACAAGCTAAAGGATGTGCTTGACAGACTTTCGGAGCTTGGCGTAAAGGTAAGGGAAGAAAGCGGGGTGCATTATCGTACTGAGCATGGTGACGCCTCACTGGGCCTTTCTAAGCCATTGGAAGGCAGGATTGCTGAGACTGTGGAGAAAGTATCGAAGCAGACTGGTGGTAAGGTGAAGATGGTGAACTCGGTTGAGGAGATTGGCAACGAGGAGGTGCGCCGTGACATTGAGAACGGCAAGCAGGTGACTGGCTGGTATGACGAGGCAATTGTACAAAGTTACATATAAAAACGCTGACTATTCTTCTTCTCATTCCATGCAAGATTTTTGATACTTTTGCATTTTAATAGTAGTGATAAACATAAAGAAGAAAACTATGAAAAAAAGATTATGGTTATTGTTACTATTGGTTATTCCACTTTTTATATCCTCTTGCAGTAAAGAAGATGGCGACTGGGACCCTATGAAGTGGCAAACAGAAGTAAAGAAATCAAGTGACGGCAATATTCATGTATCGCCAAATGGAGGCACGTTTGTCTTCTATTGTAAAAACTACAGTTCGTTTTGGCTGACAGAAGTAACCGAATCAGAGCCTGGAGGCACTGAAAAGCACTTCTATGCCGAATACAATGACCGCGAAAACTTTTCCATAAAATCAGATTGGCTGACAGCTAAGTGTGAAGGAAATAAACTTACTGTAACTATTGAACCAACCACATCAAACGGTTTTCGCTTCATCAAACTTGAAATAGAAGCCGGTGACGTTTTTGATGAATTCAACTTCAGACAATCTGGACTGCAGACTGGATTGTAATAGACAGAACCTTATCTAAAAAAACATACTATAAGAATCAAGTAGTATGCAAAGACAGCTTCCATACTTTCGCAGTATGGAAGCTGTCTTTATATCACTACATCATCCTTTACAATGAAGAAGTGGAGCGGTGAACATTATTTGCTATTCACCTGATTCCATTTCGGAGGGTTCACGCCAAGCATATTCTTCACAAAGAAATCATAGCGTTTGTGCTCACCATAGAGTTCGCCCATAGTATGGTGGGCACCAGGAATGACCACGAGTTCGAAATCCTTGTTGGCTTTCTGCAAGGCATTCACAACTTGATATGTACTCGACGGATCTACATTATCGTCTATCTCGCCTACTACGAGCATAAGCGGACGCTCCAGCTTATGGGCATTCTCCACATTGCTACACTCCACGTAACTTGAGTCAACGGGCCAACTCATCCACTGCTCGTTCCACCAGATTTTGTCCATACGGTTGTCGTGACAACCACATGCGCTGTAAGCAGCCTTATAGAAGTCGCCATGCAGCAATACGGCTGTGGTACTCTCCTGTCCGCCAGCCGAACAACCATAGATGCCAACATTGTCGATGTCCATATAAGGATACTTCTTAGCCGCAGCCTTAATCCAAAGTTCACGGTCGGGGAATCCGGCGTCCTTAAGATTCTTGTAGCAAACCTCCTCAAATTTCTTGCCTCTATATGAAGTGCCCATTGCATCAAGCTGAACCACAATGAATCCTAATTCGACCAACGAAGTGGTATACCTATTGTATGGCATAAAACTCTTAGGAGTGTATGCATCGCCCGGACCGGAATAAATGTATTCTATAACCGGATATTTCTTGTTAGGATTGAAATTACTTGGACGCTGTATTATACCCCACATATCAGTTTTGCCGTCACGACCTTTTGCCACAAACACCTCAGGCGTCTGCCATCCATGCTTCTTCAAGGTTGAAATATCGGCAGTTTCCATAGTCTTTACGAGCTTGCCAGTCTGCGCATCTCTGAGCACTGTGACCGGAGCCACATCCACCTTCGAATAGGTATCTAACAGGTAGCGATAGTCATAGGTATATTGTACACTGTGGTTGCCCTCTTCAGGAGTGAGCGCCACCAGATTCTTACCATCCATACCTATCTTATAATAATGTACCAGATAAGGGTCCTCATTCTTGTTCATACCACATGCCGAGAAGTAGATTTCTCCCTTCTCCTCGTCCACACGCTGAATGCCGCGTACAAACCATTCGCCCTTGGTAATCTGACGAATCACCTTGGCCTTCTGCACATCATATAGATACAGATGATTCCAATTGTCGCGCTCGCTCAGCCATAGTAGCTGCTTACCGTCTTTGATAAACTGGCGCCAAAGACGCAAATAGTTTACGAAGGTATTGGCACGCTCCTCCACCACGGTACGAAGTTTTCCAGTCTCGGCATCCATCGCCAACATCTGATAGAGATGATGACCACGCTGATTGTACTCCATCGTCACCTCCTTGCTGTCGGGTGTCCATTGCATCCACTCCAGAGCATACTGGTTTTCTATCAGCTGCTTATCTGCCTCTACCTTCTTGCCAGAAGCCACATCAATGATAACGGGAAAATGCTGTGGCACCGCATCACCAGGCTTGGCATACTCTTGTTTGTGGAGTATAGGCTGCAACTGGTCGGCAGGCGAAGATTCTACATAGTAAACATAACGCTTCTCTACAGGCACTCGCTTGCAGACAAAGATGTGCTTACTATCAGGACTCCACTGTATGCGATTGCTGTAATAGCAGCCTATAGTGCCGTCTTGAGTAAGGATTCGCTTGGCTTCTGTATAAGGTTTTCCTGCCTCATGAATCACTACATTATAACCTTCTATATAAGCCTCCATCTTGCCATCAGGCGATAGTACTGGATAAGCATCCTTCTCCTCGTCTACCTCCATCCAATGGCGCACGTGGCGTCTGCCAAATCTTGGCTTATTGACAGGACGAGGCTTTATGCCCAAAGCTTTCTCCATCGCTTGCTGCGAATCGTAGGTTTTCAGTTCATCCTTGTCGGCATCATACGAAACAAACTTCTTGCCTTGAGGCGTAGAAATCTGATAATGCAACACGTGCGAAGAGTCACACCAAGCCGACGAGCGTACCCAGTGAAACACGGAGTCGGCAACGAATTGACGACGCACGTCATAGGCTCTGTTGTAATCCTCTACTGTTCCCTGTGCTGAAGCAGTAGCTACAGGCATTGCCAAAGCCATGCCCATCAGCGAAATTCCTAAAATATTATTCTTCATTATACTTGACTATTAAATGTTTTTCACTTTTATGAATCGTCTTCAAACATACCATCAGAAACTAAAAAAAGAGGACTTTACCGAAGTAAAATCCTCTTTTTTAGTTTGTGATTCCGTTGGGGTTCGAACCCAAGACCCACAGCTTAGAAGGCTGTTGCTCTAATCCAACTGAGCTACGGAACCTACAAATCGAGTGCAAAGGTAATGTTTTTTTTCTAATTGGCAAAAACTGACTCGACTTTTATGCAAAAAAATTGCTATAGAGGTGTATTTTAGCTATAAATAGCACTATAGTTAGGGGCGAATATGTTATTCTTCGCCCTTTAGCACCGGCAGCGAGATGTGATATTTCACAGCGAGGATGCGTATTGCCACAATGAGGAAGAATGCGATGATGACCGAAATGGTCATGTCGCAACCGCACTCTACGAGTCCCCAGTATGCCAAACCTCCTATGACGCTCGCCATGGCGTATATCTCCTTCTGGAAGATAACGGGCACGTTGTTGAGCAACACGTCACGGATTACACCGCCTGCCGATCCTGTTATGGTTCCCATTATTATCGCCACCCAGAATGCATGACCGCAATCGAGCGTCTTCTGCAGACCGGCTACCGTGAAAAGCGCCAGACCTAATGTGTCAAAGAAAAACCACGTATTGTCCAATCGCTTGAGCGAACGGGCAAAGACAATGACAAACAGCTGCGCCATAAACGTACAGATGAGGTATATGGAAGAGGTCATCCAGAAAGGAGTCACTCCCAACATCATATCACGCAGCGTACCGCCACCGATAGCCACGGCAACACCGCATACAAATCCTCCAAACCAATCGAAACGCTTAGCTGCTGCATGGCGTATACCCGAGATGGCGAAGGCGAATGTTCCCAAAAACTCTATCACATTGAGCAGTGGGCCGTAAAAATCTTCATTAGGCATCATATCTTGTTCACTACATTTTGGGGTGTTCCATTAAGAAAAGCCTTGATATTGTTCTCGGCAATACTCATAAGTCTGGTGCGTGCCTCTACCGATGCCCATGCCACATGCGGCGTTATATAGGCGTGAGGTTCGCAGAACAGCGGGTTGTCACCCGACGGTGGCTCTGAGCACATCACATCGGCACAGTAGGCTCCTACCTTGCCCGTGTGCAAGGCTGCCGCCATGTCGTTCTCGTCGACCAGTGGTCCGCGACCTGTGTTCACTATTATCACTCCGTCGCGCATGTGCTGTATGGTGTCGGCGCAGATGAGTCGGTTGGTCTCTTCGTTGAGCGGACAGTGGAGGGTGATGATGTCGCTTACGCTCAGCAGTCCTTCCATCGTTGCCTTCTTTATGCCCTGCGGCAACTGGTCGGAACTCTTGCTCGTATATGCATACACGTTCATGCCGAAGCAGAGAGCTATAGCAGCCACCTTCATGCCGATATGTCCCAATCCTACAATACCAATATTCTTGCCAGCCAACTCTACCAGCGGACTGTCCCAATAGCAGAAGTCGGGGCAACGGCTCCACTCTCCGTCGCGCGAAGCACGTGCGTAATGGTCTACCTGATTGGTGACGTTGAGAATGTGGGCAAATGTATGTTGCGCCACGCTGTCGGTGCTATAGGCAGGAATGTTTGTCACTACGATGCCGTGGCGTGAAGCCGCCTCAAGGTCAACTACATTATATCCGGTAGCCAGCACACCTATATATTTGGTATTGGTGAGGCGTGC
>ULTT01024488.1_pt1 | contig 15418 bp, 9 predicted proteins | sample 1957831 | NCBI WGS metagenome assembly ULTT01 (sample SAMEA4835740, study PRJEB28245) | human gut metagenome | biome: gut microbiome; material: fecal sample | place: Denmark | collected 2008 | reverse complement strand
AAAGCTATATGCTTAATCCCCCTGGTTTATCGGGTGAGCCGATATTGCCGTTGTGCAGTCGCTTGATATGCGGAATGTAGGCACTGAAGGTCTTCCCTAGTTCGTTGTGCAGTTGAACCTCGGTGAAGTATTGGTCATCGTGGATGAGCACACCTCGGTTGGTACCCAAGACGATGCAACCATGGCTGTCTTGCGTGATGCAGTTAAAACAATTGGTGTTGGGCTTTCGAGGGTCGTTCTCGCCCTTTCGCATGGACCGGAAGTTGTAGCCGTCAAAGACGTTGAGCCCATTGCGGGTGGCAATCCAGATGAAACCATTGTTGTCTTGGAAGACTTGCGTGGCAAGGTTACTCGAAAGTTGGTGGTCTGTATTAAAAAGTCTGCCGCTCTGCGCATATGCGGCGAAATAACATATACAAGCCAAAATCGTTGTGATGGTTCTGTTCATGGTGAGTTGGTTCTTAATTATCACTGCAAAGATAATGCTTTTTAGTGAAAATAAGTACATTTCGTTGCGTTTTTTTACATTTAACACTTCATATAGGGCAAAAGTCGCAGAAAATGCTTACTTTTGCACCTAATACCACTCAGCTATCAATAGGCTTTAGCCCATTTTAAATAATTTTTAGTAAAAGCGGACGTGTAGGTAATGTCAACCTGCACGTCCGCTTTTGTTTCATAATTCCTTTTTGTTTCTTTCATTAGCCCATTTTGTATCATACGACAAACAATTTGGTTCGTTTTCTAAAGTGATGTGTCTAAAAAAAAACTATTTTTGCAGCGGTTTTCGAGTGTTACGAAGTGTTTACGCACATTTATAATACGAAAAGCCATACGATGAGAATTGTATAAGTAAAAGATGAATCTTTGGTCAAAAACCTAAAAGATAAATGAGAGTTTAAAGTCAAAAACCTAATTAAAATGGCTAAAAGCAGTTTTATGTGGCAATAACCAACTAACTAATAATTACAAACTTTTAATCTATTCTCGTATGAGGAACTTGAAAATGATTGAAAAGCCGTTAGTATTATTATTCCTGCTCTGTTTGTTCCCTTTGGGAATCTCGGCTCAGAGCCTAGTCAAAGGTTTAGTAAGTGATGAAAGTGGCGAACCTGTTATCGGCGCTACTGTTCGTGTGCTAGGCACCAACGATGGAACAGTGACCGACCTTGACGGACGATTCCAGGTAACCGCTAAGTCAAACGCACAACTTTCTATTTCATATATAGGATATGTGACACAGAAAGTAAATGTGGGGGGGGCGTACTAATATCGCTATCACCCTCAAGTCAGAAAACACCGCTCTTAGCGACGTTGTCGTTATCGGTTATGGTACTATGAAAAAGAGTGACGTAACTGGTTCTGTTGTTTCCATCGATACCAAGTCGATGATGAAACGTACACCGGTCAATGTAGCACAAGCTCTTCAGGGTGCTGCTGCTGGTGTGATGGTTACTTCACAAGATGGTGCTCCTGGTTCTAACTCAGCCGTTCGCATCCGTGGTATCGGTACTATCAATGGTGATGCTCAGCCTCTCTACGTAGTAGATGGAGTACAGGTAGGCTCTAACGCCGACTTCGTCAACCCTTCTGATATCGAGAGCATTGAGGTCTTGAAGGATGCGTCTGCTACAGCTATCTATGGTTCTGCTGGTGCCAATGGTGTCATCATGATTACCACTAAGCACGGTCAGAAAGGCAAGGCTAACGTAACTGTTACAGCCGACTGGGGTATCCAGACTCTCCCTTACAAATTGAATACATTGACAGGCGACGACTATGCTCGTTCTATCCGTGATTCTAAGGCTAATGATGGTGCAGGTCTTACCAACCAGATTTGGTCTGAGGCATACGATGGCAAGCGTAACCTCATCGACTGGCAAGACCAGATGTATCGCACTAGCCTCCGTCAGCAGTATGGTGTTTCAGCTAGTGGTGGTACAGAGAATACTCAATACAACTTCTCTGTAGGTTACCTTAACAACAAGGGTATCATCGTGAATACCAACTATGATCGTATCACAGCTCGTGGTAGCCTCAAGTCTAAGGTTAACAAGTACTTGGAACTTGGCGCCGACATGAACTATATGTACTCTACCGTCAAGGGTAACAATATCGGTCTTGGTAACAATGGTAACCTTTCTTCTCAGCGTGATATCGCTCAGATGGCTCCATCTCTCGATTATATTGATCCAGCTACAGGTGAAGCAGTTCACGTAAACGTTGTTAACCCTGATGGAACATACGGTGCAGGTTATGCTCCAACTCCTGATGGATGGGAGGGTATGACCGCTACCGCTCAGAACCCTTATGCTTCTCAGATGGAGATTGGACGTACTACACGTAACTCTCGTATCTCTATCAACCCTTACATCGACTTGACTCTCCTCAAGACCAAGCAGCATACATTGAATGCTCACACCATTATGTCTTGGACACAGACCAACTCTGATAACGATGAGTTCTCTGGTATGTACAAGCGTTACAATAATATTGGTGGTAAGATGACAGAGGTGAAATATGAGGGTCGTAACCAGGCTTACTATAGCTTCGGTCTCGGTCAGAGTAAGGGCCTCTCTAAGAGCATCGAAACTTACTTGACTTATAACTGGAAGACAGACTTCAACACCTTGACTTTCATGGTTGGTAATACTGTTAGCAAGTATGAAGGCTCATGGGTTAGTGCAAGCGCATACGACTTCCTTTCTCCTAACAACCGTTTGATTTCTTTGACTACCAATGCAAAATCTATCCAGGGCAATGGTGGATTCAATGCACAGGTCCGTACTATCTCTTACTATGGTCGTTTGGTATATAACCTCTTCGATCGTTATATCTTGACAGCTACCCTCCGTCGTGATGGTTCTTCTAACTTCTCATCTGGTAACCGTTGGGGTACTTTCCCATCAGTGGCTTTGGCATGGCGTGCTAAGGAAGAGACTTTCCTTAAGAACGTAAAGGAAATTAGCAACGCTAAGGTCCGCTTTGGTTGGGGTCAGACAGGTAACGCTGGTGGTATCGCTGGTCGTTCTGTATATGCTCTTTCTTCAGCTCATACTAAGTACAACTTCTATGCACTAGGTGCAGGTGGTGGTACTACAGGTCAGTTTACTCAAGAGACTGGTTTCTATGCTCCATTGGTAGATACCAACTTGAAGTGGGAGACCAACGAACAGCTCAACATTGGTTTGGATCTCGGTTTCCTCGATGGTGACTTGAACGTATCTATGGACTTCTTTACTCGTAAGACCAAGGACTTGTTGTTGGAGCGTCAGATTCGTCCATCTGCAGGTAATACCTCTATCTATACCAACTTCGGTCAGATCAACAATACCGGTTTTGAGTTCTCTATCAACTACAACAAGCAGATTAACAAGGACTGGAGCATCAATGCAGCATTGAATGGTTCTACCTTGAAGAATAAGATCAAGAAGATGGGTGTTGACTACACTGCAACTTGTACCGGTGGCAACAGTACTTACTCAGCTGATGATATTGATGGTTCTAACATCGGTGCTGTCAGTGGTACGGGTTTCCAGTGGAACAACCACTCTATCTGCCGTGAGGGCGAGGCTGTAGGTTCTTACTATGGTTACAAGGTGGCTGGTATCATTACCAACCAGGAGATGCTCGACAAGGCAAAGGCTCAGGGACAGGATGCACAGATGGGTGACTTCTTGTTCGTAGATACAGATAAGAATGGTACACTTGATGATGGTGACCGCCAGATCATTGGTAATGGTCTTCCTACCATGAACTTCGGTTTGAACCTCGGTGCAACTTATAAGAACTGGGACTTCAGTATATATTCTTACGGTGTACTCGGTATGGACATCCTCTCTTACTCAAAGATGCGTCTCTCTATCATGAACCCATCTGATGACTCTTGGACACCAGCCCTCTTGAAGGATAGCTATAAGAAGATGTATAATAGTGAGACCAACCCTGGTGGTACTCTTCCTCGCTTGACACGTCTTGACAACAACAAGAACAGCCGTATCAGCGATGCTTGGGTTGAGAATGGTAACTTCTTGAAGATTAGCAATATTCAGATTGGTTACACCGTACCACGCAAGTGGTTGGAGCCTCTGAGTTTGACATCTGTACGTGCTTACTTCTCTATCCAGAACCTCTGCACCATTTCTCCTTACACGAAGTATGGTGATCCTGAGGTGGGTCAGGGTAGCGTTATCTACACCGGTCTCGACACGGGTCGTTACGCAAATCCACGTACCTATATGTTCGGTCTGAATGTAACCTTTTAATTAATCAAAACTTGAAATCATTATGAGAAATATAGCTAAATGTTTTGCCGTGATGGGCTTGGCGTGCATAGCCTTGTCCTCATGCGATAACGATAAGTTCCTGGATGTACCGCATTACGACATCTTGGACATCGAGTCTCAATTTGAGAATGATGACAATGCTCTTCGCGGATTGAATGGTATCTATGCTTTCAACCAAGGTAGTACGCAAGATAATAACTGGGGTTTCAAGCCAAACTTGTTTACGGGTTCTCACCCTACCATGGATACCCAGTGTACCGGTTGGGATGTTAAGTTCCTCAATCAGACCTGGGATCCAAATGTCGGTGAACTAGGTGAAGGCTGGGCTCATGCTTATGCTGCTATTGCTCGTGCCAACCTCTATTTGGCAGGTCTTCAAGAGGCAGATAAGATCAGTGAAACTGCCAAAAAGACTTGTGAGGGCGAGGCTCGTGCGCTTCGTGGTTACTTCTATACTTGGTTGGCTACCACTTTCGGTCGTGTGCCAATGCTTGCTACAGGTGAGGATTTCAGCAATACACCTGTGAAGGCTGCTGCTGAGACTTACGAGGAAATGTGGGACTTCATCATCGAAGACTTCACAGAGGCTTCCAAGCTTCTAGACTGGAAACCTTACAATGACCAGTATGGTCGTTGTACCAAGGGTATGGCAAAGGCTTACTTGGCAGATGCCTTGATGTGGAAGGCTTTCCGTTGCCCAGAGACTGCTAGTGATTGCTATGACAAGGCAAAGCAAGAATTGAAGGATATCATCACCAGTGGTACTTATAAGTTGACTCCAAACTTTGCTACCAACTGGGATCCTGCAGGCTTCTGGAATGAGGAGTGTATTTGGGCAGAGTGCTTGGATGAAGGTGACAAGTGGAGCAGTTGGGGTAGTGACCGTACTATCGACAACTTCAACTCTAACATGATGAAGTGGTTCTGTGCTTGTCCTGAGAATGGCGGATGGGGTGCTGAATATCTCTCTTGGGAGTGGTACTCTTGTTATGAGCATGGCGATAATCGTCGTGATGCTTCTTGTGCAACAGGTGCAGTGCCAGCGGAAAAACTCGAACAATATGGCATCGAAAAATCTAATACAGTTTGGGGCTACAATCCATACTTGAAGGATTCTATCGGTACAAAGGATGGTGAAGGTCATGTTGTTAAACCATTCAAGAATGCTGAGGGTGTGATGGCAGGTACCAAGACCATGCAGTTCCACTTCGATAATGGTGAGATGGCTCCTGCTATCTGGACAACTAAGATGTGGCGTTCAGCCAAGGCTGATGGCAACGCTTGGGGTGGTCAGATGTGGGCTCCTACAATTGTCTATGCTAAGCGTTATGCTAATGTCTTGCTCGACTATGCAGAGTGCTGCTTCCGTACAGAAGGTGAGAATAGTGCAGAAGGCTGGAAGGCCATTAACGACCTTCGCAATCGTGCTTGGGGTAACTTGGCTGTAGGTGAAAATTATGATAAGTATTTCGCACATTATAATAATGTGTATTCATTTAATAACATGAATACAACCATGACCAAGTATCCAGTAGGTGTGATGACACAGCAAGTTTCGGTTCCAGACGCCCAGGTTTATTACACTGCTCTTCAGGCTAAGCCTAACCGTGTTGGTTATACTCATACATCTCCAGCTTGGCTCGTTGCTGTCAACGAGGAGCGTCGTAAGGAGTTCAACTCTGAGTGGTGTCTCTGCCCTGACATGGTAAGATCTGGCTACATCGAGGATCATATCAACTACAACTATCCAAAGGATGATGGCGGTGATGACTATGCTAACTATCCTTGGACCAAGCGTTCATTCGACTTCGATATCAAGAAGATGGATATGCCAATCCCAGCTGATGAGATCTTGAAGAACCCAGCTTTGAAGCAGAACCCAGGCTACGAGAAGATAGATGAGAATGCCGCTCAATAAGTTTTTGAATGAAAATCAGAGTTTTAATATAACCAGACTAAGTGAATACTAGGATTAAATTTAATTATAAGTTCTAGGTTAAATAGTATAATTTAGGAAGGAGTGTTTCGTGAGAAACGCTCCTTTTTTAAGTTTTCGTATCCATGATGCAACATATGCTAAAGCATTTGATACATCAGATAGCTCTAACTTCCTCTTTTTCTTGTATCTTTGCAGCAGTCCTACTCAGTAGGCTAAGATAATAACTAAAGACAACATCAAACAACTGAACAATGAAAGCAAAACATCTTTTCATCTCTTTGATATGTTTGGCACCTGCATCCCTGTGGGCGCAACTCCCTTATCAGAATCCTGCACTCTCAGCGCATGAGAGAGCCGTTGACCTGTGTGGTCGTCTCACCTTGGATGAGAAAGCATCCCTGATGCTCGACGATTCGCCTGCCATCCCTCGCTTGGGCATCAAGCGATTCCAATGGTGGAGCGAGGCATTGCATGGCGTAGCCAATATGGGCGATGTCACCGTCTTCCCAGAACCTATCGGCATGGCGGCATCCTTCAACGACGCCTTGGTGTATCGGGTCTTCGATGCCACCTCTGATGAGATGCGTGCCAAGTGGAACGAACTCCAGAAGAGTGGGGGCGATGTTACTCGCTTCCATGCCCTCTCAGTGTGGACACCTAACGTGAATATCTTCCGTGACCCTCGGTGGGGACGTGGACAGGAGACATACGGTGAGGATCCTTACCTCACCTCGCAGATGGGATGCGCCGTGGTGCGTGGTTTGCAAGGACCGGAAGACACCAAGTATCGCAAACTCTGGGCGTGTGCCAAGCACTATGCCATCCATAGCGGTCCGGAATGGGCAAGACATACTGACAACGTGACCGATGTGTCGCCTCGTGACCTTTGGGAAACCTATATGCCTGCCTTCAAGTCGCTCGTGCAGGATGCCAAGGTGAGAGAGGTGATGTGTGCTTATCAGCGTTGGGATGATGAACCTTGTTGCGGTAGCACCCGCTTGCTCCAAACGATCTTGCGAGACGAGTGGGGCTTCAAGTACTTGGTGGTGTCCGACTGTGGTGCCATCACCGACTTCTGGGAGAACCACAAGGTGTCGAGTAGTCCGAAGAACGCTGCGGCAAAGGGCGTGCTGGCAGGAACCGATGTGGAGTGCGGCTTCAACTATGTGTATAAGTCGGTGGCTGAGGCTGTGAAGTATGGTGCGCTCACCGAGGCAGAGGTGGATAAGCATGTGATTCGCTTGCTCGAAGGTCGTTTCGACTTGGGCGAGATGGACGACAACAAGGTGGTATCTTGGTCCAGCATTCCTACCTCAGTGCTCTGTAGCAAGGCTCATCGTCAACTCTCTCTCGATATGGCTCTCCAGACCATGACGCTTCTCCAAAACAAGAATGAGGTATTGCCGCTCAGCAAGAAGGAGAAGAAAATCGCCTTCATCGGTCCTAACGTGGATAACGAGCCGATGATGTGGGGTAACTACAATGGTACGCCACGCCAAACCTTTACGATCCTTGATGGCATCAAGAGTCGTCTGAAGAAGAACCAACTTGTCACCTTCAAGGGATGTGACTTGGTGAACGACCAAACGCTCGACTCCTACTATGACCAATGCTCCATGGATGGCAAGGTAGGTTTCAGGGGTACTTTCTGGAACAATCGTGAGAGCGAAGGCAAGCCTGTGACTATCACCTATGAGAAGAATCCTATCCAGGTGACAACATACGGACAGCATTCCTTTGCACCAAACGTGAAGTTGGTGGGCTTCTCTGCCAAGTACGAGACTGTCTTCCGTCCAAAGCAAACCAATAAGGTGTTGCTAGATGTGGCTGCTTGTGGACATTATGAGGTGTATCTCAATGGCGAGAAGAAGGCTGAGAAGTCTGACTGGCGCACTACCGAGTCTCGTATCGAGTTTGAGGCTGTGAATGGAAAAGAGTATCGGATAGAAATCCGTTATGCAGAGATGCCAAACTATAATGCCGATATGAAAATTAACATAGGTCATGAGACTCCGATCGATTATACGGCTTCCATTCAGAAGTTGAAAGACTGTGAGACGGTGGTCTTCGTGGGTGGTATCGCTCCACAGCTAGAAGGCGAGGAGATGCCGATTAATATTCCAGGTTTCAAGGGTGGCGACCGTACCGACATCGAGTTGCCAAAGGTACAGCGTGGTTTCTTGCAGGCATTGAAGAAAGCTGGCAAGAAGGTAATCTTCGTCAACTGTTCGGGTTCGGCGATAGCCTTGGCTCCAGAAACCGAGAGTTGTGATGCCATTCTCCAGGCTTGGTATCCTGGTCAGGAAGGTGGCGAGGCGGTAGCTCGTGTGCTCTTCGGTGAGTACAATCCATCGGGCAAGTTGCCTATTACCTTCTATCGTGATACCAAGCAGTTGCCAGACTTCAAGGACTACAGCATGAAGGGCAGGACTTATCGCTATATGAACGATGCCCTCTTCCCATTCGGTTACGGACTGAGTTACACCTTATATAATATAGGGGAGGCAAAGCTCTCGAATGAGACATTGAAGAAGGACGAGCAAATCACCTTGACCATCCCTGTCAGCAATGTGGGAAAGAAGGATGGTGCCGAGGTTGTGCAAGTCTATGTGAAAGACCCTACCGATACCGAAGGCCCTCTGAAGACCCTCAAGGCTTACCAGCGAGTGAGCGTCAAGGCGGGCGAGACTGCCCAAGCCATCATCACGCTCGATAGCAAAAACTTCGAACTCTTCGATGCAGGCACCAATACCATGCGTGCCAAGGCTGGCGACTATGAGGTGTATTATGGCAGCAGTTCTGCCGACAAAGATTTGAAGAAAGTGATCGTTCATTATGCCTACTAATGTCCTTCTGCTAGCCCTTGCCTTCTTATTCAAAGTAAAAGGTAAGGGCTATCATTTTGCTATGGGCTTCCTTGGCAGCGAGGGTGTAAGGGAGCATGCTCTTGTCCTTTACTTTGCTAGCGTAGCCCTTGTCGTAAGAGTTCAGCAGACCATACATGAACTTTAGTTCTGGGCGCAACTTGAAGAAGGGAAGGTAGAAGTCGCAACCTACACCTACTTCCACGAAGAGGTCAGTCTTCTTCAGGCGGAGGTATTCGTCCTTGTTGCCACTCAGGTTCATCATCGGATTCAAGCCTGCCATGATGTAGGGGCGGTGATTGTTAAACCTTGGGGCGGCAAAGATGAGGTCGAAGGCGCAAGAGATGTATGCTGTCTTCAATTCCTGGCTCACGTCATAGCGGTCTTCTGATGAGAGATTGTGGAAGGTGAGGTGACGAGTGCCGAAGTACATGGCAGGGGCGATGCGGAACTGGAAGTGGGTGCTCAGGCGGAACTCGCCCAGTACACCCACGGTAAAGCCTGGGTCCCATCGGTCTTGATCCACCGTCACGTTGCTTGTCACCTCCTGTCCGTTCTCGTCGGTGAAGGTCACTTGTCCTGCGTTCAGCAGTTCGAGATCTTGCAGATGTGTGCCCACCATCACACCGAAGTGGAAGGGGCGCAAGTCACAGTAAGGTCGATTCTCTACCGTTCGCTCCTGCGCCATCGAGGCGAGAGCCGTGAGGCAGCAGGCAATGGCAAGCAGCCATCTATGGGGATATTTTGTCAAAATCTTCATGATGTTATGGAGTTGGGGGGGCAGCATGTGCTTCCCCATTATTAATAATGTATTATTATAATTCTAACGCAAATCCGCTCATCTTATTGTTTTGTGGGCGCAGAAGATGTGTGCCCTTCGATGGTGCGCCATCATCATTAATAGGTACGATTATTTCGAAATCGTATAAATTATGAAAAAAGTGATACCTAAATATAGGTAGTATGGAAATTATTTTCTATCTTTGCACCATCAAAGAAAATACAAAAACATTATTAACAATATAAACATTTAAGATTATGGCATACGTAATTGGTGACGATTGTATCGCATGCGGTACATGTATTGATGAGTGTCCATCAGGCGCAATCTCTGAGGGCGAGAAGTATTCTATCAACCCAGATGTTTGCACAGAGTGTGGTACTTGTGCAGATGTTTGCCCTAACGAGGCAATCAGTCTTCCTTAATCGTTAAGGAACGATACTTTTAGTTACATAAAACATTTGAGGAGCGATTTCCGTAAGGAGACCGCTCTTTTTCTATTCTCCTGGTCATCGCTTTAGGCAGTCCCTTTCATCTTGCTTCTCTTTCTTTTCCATAAGCTTCATCTTCGGCTTTCTTCACGATTTCTTGCTACCGAAGAATTAATTTTTATTTAAAAGTTTGGTGATTTTTATCAAATATCGTATTTTTGCAGCCGATGAGTGGTCTATCCATTCATGGTACTATTTTAAACCTTTTGAAACAAATGATGAAATCACAGGGACGTTTTATTCTCTTATATATTATAATAGGTGTCAACTTGTTGGCGGGGTGTGGCAGAAAGGCTGCTCCTCAATATGTCATTGGCGTATCGCAATGCTCGAAAGATTTTTGGAGAGACAAGTTTAATAAGGAACTGCAGATGGCTGAGTATCTCAACGACTCCATCCAGGTCAAGTTGGCTTCTTCCAATGATGACAGCAAGTTGCAGACTCGGCAAATCAATCAGATGATTGACGAGAAGGTGGATTTGTTGGTGATAGCTCCTAATCAGTTGAATACCATCTCGCCTGCCATCAATCGTGCTTACGACAAGGGTATTCCGGTTATCATCTACGACCGCAAGGCTAACAGCAATAAATACACGGCTTTCATCGGGTGCGACAACTATGCCATCGGCAAGTCGATGGGAGAGTTTATTGCCCAAAAGTTGCAAGGGAAAGGTCGTGTCGTGGAGATTCGTGGATTGGAAGGTTCCTCAGCTGCCCTGGAGCGTCATCGTGGTTTCATGGAAGCCATGAAGAAATGTCCGGGTATGCAGGTGGTGGCTTCGGAGGCTGGCGACTGGAAGGAGGAGAGTGGCAAGAAGGCGATGCAACGCATCCTCGACAAGACTCGTGACTTCGACTATGTCTTCTCTCACAACGACCGAATGGGTTGGGGAGCCTATCAAGTGGTTCGTGATAGGGGACTTGCTCGCAACTATAAGTTTACGGGAATGGATGCGATGGCGACCCGGAATGGAGGATTAGAACTCGTGCGTGATGGCATCTTTGAGGCTTCCTACCTTTATCCTACCAAGGGTGATGAGGTCGTGGCGTTGGCGATGAGAATACTGAGACATCAGCCTTTTAAGCGAGAGAACTATCTGCGTACGTCTATCATCACCAAGGACAATGCCTTGCTCACTTTGATGCAAGCCAAGGATGCCGAGCACCAACAGAGCAACCTCGAAAGTCTTCACAAGGTTGTCAACCAATATGTGTCAGACTATCACGACCAGAAGTTGATGATTATTTTCTTGGTCATCATGCTTTTTGTTATCTTTGTTGCGGCAGTATTGGTGTTTCGAAATTATCTCATCAAGATCAAGCTTACCGAACAGCTTTCTAGTCAGAACAAGGAGATGAAGCGACTCAACGAGGAGGTGATGGAACTGACGCATTCTCGCTTGGTATTCTTCACGAATATCAGTCATGAGCTTCGTACGCCTCTTACACTGATTGCCGACCCTGTGGAGATGCTCTTGGATGATGAGGGTATCAAGGGCAAGACCAGAGACTTGCTGAAGATGGTGCAGCGCAATGCCCTCGCCTTGCAGCAACTTGTGGGAAGCATCCTCGATTTCAGAAAGATACAGAATGGAAAGATGAACTTGACGCTCAACCGTTTTGACATCGTGAAGGCATTGGAGTTGTGGACGGGTGACTTCCAGTTGACAGCGGAGCGCAAGCAGATTCGTTTGCATTTCGACGGGAATGGTTTGTCGGGTGATACTCATGTCATCGCCGACAAGGAGAAGGTGTCTCGCATCGTGTTCAATCTCTTGAGCAATGCCTTGAAATATACACCTTCGGATGGTGACATCTTCGTCAGTTTGAAAGATGCGGCGAACAAGGACTTCTTGCGTATTGACGTAAGAGATACGGGTAAGGGTATCGCCAAGGATGAGGCGGCTAAGGTGTTCGAACGCTTCTTTCAAGCCAAGGAAGCTGCGAGTGGTACGGGCATCGGCTTGGCTTTGGTGAAGTCGTTTGTCGATTTGCATCATGGCGTAGTTTATGTGGAAAGTGAGTTGGGTAAAGGCTCCGACTTCATCGTGGAGATACCTCGTCAACAAGAGGCGAATGGACAAGTTGTCCACAATGAGGATGAAATTGTGGATAACGCTGCAAGTGGCTCTGCATCAACGAATATGAATGTTGTGAACGATGCCGTTTTGCAATATATCGACGATGGGGATAAACAAGGTGGAAAACTCCAACAGGTTATCAGTGAGCATACCAATAAGCCTACCTTGTTAATCATTGATGACAACAATGACATCCGACAATATGAGCGTACACTCTTGCAGGATGATTACTTCGTGTTGGAGGCATCGGATGGAAAGGAGGGTCTGGAGATAGCCAAGAAGGAGGTGCCCGACTTGGTGATTTGTGATGTGATGATGCCTGTGATGGATGGCTTGGAGTTCACCGAGCAGTTGAAGACCCACACCGCCACCTCTCATATCCCAGTCATCATGCTGACGGCAAAGAATCTAGAAGAGCAGCGTGCGGAGGGTTATGAGCATGGTGCCGATTCATACATCACCAAGCCGTTCCATAGCAAGGTGCTCTTGGCTCGCATTGAGAATCTCTTGAAGCAGCGCAATCTCTTGAAGAATGTATTCCAAGGTACGCAAGTGGCGGAGCAGGAGATAGAGGAGTCGCATTTGGATGATCGGGACAAGCAGTTTGTCAAGCAACTTCACGATATTATCCAGAAGAATCTTTCAGACAGTGATTTTGGTGTGGAGGATATTGGTAAGGAGATAGGATTGAGTCGAGTGCAACTGTATCGCAAGGTGAAGGCGATGACGGGTTCGTCTGTGGTCGATTTGATACGCAAGGCTCGTCTTGCCAAGGCACGTCGCCTCTTGGAGAGTCGTAGCATGAGCATTTCCGAGGTGGCTTATGAGGTAGGATTCTCTGCTCCGTCTTATTTCACTAAATGTTTCAAGGCAGAATATGGTATTTTGCCAGGAGAGGTAAATGCTTAGGATATATGAAATGGAGTGAGTACATTTAATAGTTTCTCGTAATCCGCCTTGGAGATTCTCCTGCCCCGAAGGCTTCTTACTTGTGGATAATCCTCGAAGTAAGATTCTTGGGTAGTGTACCATTGATGCGAACGGATTTCTCTGACCAGGTGGAGCTTGCCCTCGATGCTTCTTGCGAAGCTAGGGTTGACACGTGATAGATAGTGCTTGCCGTCCTTCATTTCGATGGCAAGCATCAGGTAGGTTTGAGGTCCCTCTGCCTTTTTCTTCTCCTTTACTTTCTCGCTCACCTTCCATCCCTTGGTGGAGGTCATCACTCGGATGTCCCAACCGTACTTGCGGTTGAGGCTATCCATCATGCCCCGGAATACGATGCCATGTGAGGAAGTGTCTTTCAGTCCGGTATATCCGATGATGTAATGTATCATCTCGTGCAGCAATACGCTCTTCGCCTGCTTGTCGGTCATGTCGTAGTAGGTGGACATCGAGAGTTTGAAGTCATAGAGTTTGGTGCGCCCCCATCTGGTGGCACGCTTGAAGGACAATTGTCCCAGTCGTGTTTTTGCACGAGTCAATCCCAACTCCGGCACAGGCAGTTTGCCTCCGAAGTAGTCGTGGTCAAACCGCTTGAACCACTCTTCCATCCATTCTATCGTTACAATCATGGGTGCAAAGGTACAACTTTTATCCCTAATAATCGTTCATTGCCTAGCAGAAATGTTACAATGAACGATTTTTTGTATCCCATGAAAGATTAATTGAAGTTGATATTCAGACCTTTACCTAATTTTGCGGCAGAAACAAAACAATAACACTAACAACATTTAAACCGTACAATTTATGGATACCTTATTAAATGGAAAGAGCGCAGCCATGATGCTTGCACTTTCTTTGATTTCAGCTTCTGCTTTCGCACAAGACGAGAATGCTAACTCCAAGGAGGAAGGTAATCGCAACGTGATGCTCAATGCCGCAAGTGCCAATGGTCCTCGTGAGATTCAGATAGGCTTGCCTTCTGCAGATGTTAACGTGTTGGAGAATGGTCTGCCTGTCACCTACGCAACCAATCCTCATTCTGTTAATACCATCTGGCGTGGTGATGCAAGTTTGAGCCATCAGGGATTGCTCAAGATTGCAGAGACAGCTATCACTACCGGTAATATCGGTTATGCCGTGAACTCTTTCACCCAGAAAGGGCAGAAAGGATTCAATGGTACGCTGAACTATAAGAGCAATCACTTCGGATTGCAGGAATTCTCTTTGAATATGAATGGTGATTTGGGAAGCGACTGGTACTACAGTTTTAATATGTATCAGGATTTCGACCCAGGAACCTTCAAGATTAAGTCAACTCCTTATCAGGATCGTACTCAGATTTACAAGGCGCTCCTTACAAAGAAGTATAACGGCAATCGTGGTGAGTTTACTGCTATGTATAAGTATGCCAACAGCCACAACGTATATAACTATGCAACCCAGAGTGCTCCATTCATTTATGTAGGCGATGGAAGCGTGAAGGAATATGGAAAGTTCAAGCTCGGAACTACTTCTTATCTTCCTATCGATAATGAGATGACCTATCGCAATATGAGAACTGGCGAATTGGAGCAGACTACGCTCTATGATGCCTGCTTAAACAAGGCGAGCGAGGTGACTTTGATGAACAACTATCGTTTTGATAATGGCTTGAACTGGAAGGCTACTTTGAAGTACGACCATTCTCGCGGTGCGATGGTTTATCAGACTCCGATGTCTATCATCGATTTGAAGAGTGCAAGTCAGGGTACATATAACTATCAGTACCGTGATATTAATGGTCAGGAAAAGGCTTACGATGGACAGTATGTGCAGACCCGTATGTCTTGTTTGAATGCTGGTAAGATAGATGAGGTACTCTTTACCTCTGAACTCTCCAAGAAATTCAGAACTTCCACTTTCCGCCTCGGTGTGAATGAGTGGTTCTATCATATTGACTATTGTTCAAATACTACCATGTATGACCAGAGTGTTCCTGCTGATGGTAGTTATGCTTTGCGAGTTTGGGATGCCAACAAGCGCAATAGCTAT